>Ga0310697_10007366_pt1 | contig 10382 bp, 9 predicted proteins | sample 172DNAGHGlowgp2_FD_203883 | JGI IMG/M metagenome (GOLD analysis project Ga0310697, IMG submission 203883) | Sheep rumen microbial communities from Palmerston North, Manawatu-Wanganui, New Zealand - 1728 DNA GHGlow gp2 (v2) (version 2) | ecosystem: Host-associated > Mammals > Digestive system >...
AAGAGATGAACTGATTGAGTATGCTGACAAGGTTGTGAAAGATCACAGATTTGTTGAACAGTTTTCTGATGAAAAGCATTGTGATTTCATTTACGACATGATCGAGAAACACAGACTGCCTGGAGGAAAGAAGCTTAAGGCTCTGGCATTCTGCAGAGATATATCTCATGCTATCAGAATGTCACAGGCGATGGGGGAATATTACAATACACAGTATCTTACCGGTAAGAACTCAATTGGTGAGAGAATGCGTGCTTATAAGGATCTTCAGGATGATGATGCTGATCTTGAGATCTTGTTTACTGTTGACATTCTCAACGAGGGTGTTGACATACCCGGTGTTAATATGGTTTTGTTCTTAAGACCGACAGATTCCCAGACAATATTCATTCAGCAGCTTGGACGAGGTCTCCGTAAATACGAGAATAAAGAGTTTGTTACCGTGCTCGATTTTATTGGCAACGATTATAAACGAAGTGTTCAGATAGCGTTTGCACTCGGCGGTCTTTCCGAAAACTTTGTTGTCGAAAAGGAACTGCTAAAAGAACTTGTCCGGGATGATTTCAAGACCGTAGGACTGGTCGATTATGGTGTTGAGATCCATATTGATGATCTGAGCAAGAAAGAGATCTTAACCTTTATAGATGAAGTTAATTTCAATACAAAGAAATATCTTGAACAGGACTATCTTAACTTCAAAAAGTATATTGGTTCTTCCGAATACCCTAGACATGTGGATTATTTGAATAATGATTATGCACCGGATCTTCTGAAGTTCATGCAGTCGAAGATCAATGGCAAGAAGTGCAGGTCGTATTATACATTCCTAAAATCAGTTGATGAGGATAATATACCGTCATTTAACGAGCGCCAAGAGGAATTTGTAGATTATGTATCTGATATGCTTCCTGTTGTGAGACCGGAGGAATTGATCATAGTCAGATGTTTGCTTGATTGTGCCGGTGAGTGCAGCACAGACAGGTTGGTTCAGTATGCGAAAGATAACATTGATAACTATTCTGAAGACATGCTGATGCATGCACTGAAATACATGTGCAAAAAGGGATATGTATATAATTCTGACGGAGTTGTTCAGCTGAACGATGTAAGTATCACTGTCGAATTCGAAGAATTCATGCGTGATCTGATCGACTATGGTATTGGCAGATACGATGTTGAATTTTACGAAATCACCGGAGCAGAGAAGAGTCTTTACAAACTATGGGCTAAGTATAAGAAATCCCAGATAAAGCAGTTATTAGGCAAAGACCCGGAAGATATTCAACTTGGCACAAATGTTTACGATGATATTGCTTATGCATATGTAACCATTCACAAGGCCAGTGGAACCAAAGATGAGCTTAAGTATGTAGATGGTTATATAGATCACTTTACTTTCCAGTGGGAGACGGTGGCACATATTAAAGATAAAGAACTATCGGCATTAAAGAATTCTAAAGAGATGAGACTGTTCGTCAGGAAAGTAGATTCTGAAGATGGAATTCAGCTTCCGTTCACATACATTGGTTCAGGAAAGATGAGTTATATTGAAGGCTCAAAAAAGGCAAATGGTGCTCACTTGTTTAATATAACTTTAGGGCAGGAAGCACCAGAAGATATTTATTATGACTTTAAGCTTCCTGTGTAAGCGGTACATATGAAAACCATCAGAGTAGTAGCAGCGATAATACGTAAAGACAACAAGATCTTCGCAACCCAAAGAGGCTATGGAGATTTTAAGGACGGCTGGGAATTTCCGGGTGGGAAGATTGAGGAAGGCGAATCGCCTGAACATGCTATTACAAGAGAGATAAAGGAAGAATTGGATGCTGATATTGTCATCGGTGATTTGCTTACAACAGTAGAGTACGATTATCCTGAGTTCCATTTATCAATGAATTGTTTCTGGGCCGAGCTGGCACCTGATTCCGATGTGAAACTACTGGAGCACGAAGCCGCTAAATGGTTATTATTAGATGAGATTGATAGTGTTGAATGGCTGCCGGCAGATGTTCAAGTGGTCAATTGCATAAAAGGACTCAACATGGCAGGAGTAACCTCACAATATTATTCTGATAATTCACAGGAGTTCTTCGAATCGACTGTAACGGCTGATATGACTCCACTATATGAGCACTTCCTAAAATATGTTTCTAGTGGCAGTACCATTCTTGATTTTGGATGTGGTTCCGGCAGAGATACTAAAGCTTTTCTCGAAATGGGGTATCATGTTGTAGCTATTGATGGTTCAGAAGAATTATGCCGCTTGGCCAGTGATTATACCGGCGTAAAAGTAAAATGCATGGATTTTATGGAGTTAAATAGCATCAATCGTTATGATGCCATATGGGCATGTGCTTCTCTTCTTCATGTTCCAAGTACCATTCTTCCAGCTTTGTTTTCTAAGATGAATAAAGCGCTTCGAGAAAATGGTATTATCCATATGTCTTTTAAATATGGAGATTTTGAAGGAGAACGAAATGGTAGATTCTTCCTTGATATGACACCGGACCGTTTTCATACATATTGTAATTCGGATACCGGATTCCGTATCGAAGAAGAATGGTATTCTGAAGATGTCAGAAATGATAAAGACGTCAAATGGTATAACTGCATCGTACGTAAGATATGAGGTAATGTATGGCCGGTTATAATCTTAAAGAAGGAAAATACGAAGAGCGACAAACATCTGATGATGAGCTGTGGTCTGCGTTGAGTGTAATTTTTTCTTCAAAATCCGTTAATGATACAAGCTATAAATTCGGTTTTCTCAAAGCTATAATCGACAATCTTTATAATGTTGATGAGGATTTGAAACTTACATTTGATCAGTTATTTAGTAAGTTTGGTGAGATATATTGGAATCTTGTTCTTAAGTACGGACTTAGACAGAAAAAGCCTACCAGAGACAACCGTGAGACTGCTTTGGAACGGGTTCTACACTATGCCGTGGAGACATATCAAATTTTTGAACCTATTCCATATGAAAGCTTATCGTCGGCTATGATGATCGACATTTCTCACAGGATTAAAGTCAAATGTAAAGAAAATGTAGTTGGCGCATTGTTTGAAGATACTAAGCGTCTGTTTTATTCTTTCTCAAAGCGCGGTGAATGGATTCAGTTTAATCCGGAGATGTATTCATTTATATGCAAGCATAAAATCTTGATCGAGAAACTCAACTATTATGAATGGGCAAAATTCCTGGAAAAAGTTAATGAAGAGTCCGTATCAACTCGATTGCTCAACAAAATAGATGAAAGCTCAAAAAGGAATAATCTATCTTTCTACAGAAGAATTCTTTATGAAGAATTTGAGGATAAGAAGTGCTTTTATTGTGGAAAGACACTTAAGGCTGATCAAATCCATGTTGATCACTTTATTCCCTGGTCCTTCATTAAGGATGACAATTTATGGAATCTTGTTTTATCCTGCCCTACATGCAACTTGAAGAAAAGTGATAAGTTGCCGGATTTGCATTATCTAGATAGTATTGTACATCGTAATAACGGCATATTAATTGAGACTCATAAAGAAGATATGAAGAACTATCAATCAAGAAAGTTAATAAAAATATACGATTGGGCAAAGGTGAACGGATACACAGATATCTGGAAGCCAGCATGTTCTTGAAAATGGAAGCATAACCAATATGGAAAATTCGGTTTTGATATTTTCAAATAAGGATTGTCCAGTGTTCACAATCCCATAACCCCTCATTCATTCCAGTTTTATATTGTAGTTCTTTTCTCTGGTATATACGCATATTTTGATATTGAGGTTACGGCAGAGGAATACAAGAAGATAGGCGAGTCTTTTGATACCGGACTGTTCAGAGGCATGTACGAGGATAAGCGTCTTTCTGAAATATGTGACAGGTGTCTTGAAGCTGTAAGCGTCTGGGATTTTGAAGAAGAATTGGGAGAGGATATTCTTTTCCGTTTTGACTACCCTCTTGAGACCAGGATAGATCGCTCAGAATCTGTTTGGGTGGCAGGGTACGACGAGACTGCCGGAGACAAACTTGTTCCGCCTGAAGCAGAAGTTTTTGAAAACAATGACGGAACATTCACCGTCTGGTGGCCGGGCGAGAGCGCATAATTGTGCCCTGATCCATTTGTCGCCTCCCAGGCGACCACACGGATCTTCCAAGTTGATACAATTCAGGTACAAAGAGAAAAACATTAATTGAGAATAAGGAGGTACTGCAATGTACGGAGCTATTATCGGAGACATTATCGGAAGCAGATTTGAGTTTGACAGGGGCAGCAAGAGCAGGGAGTTTTCGCTCTTTACGAAAGCATGCGAATTCACGGACGATACCGTAATGACGGCAGCAGTAGCTGAAGCTCTTCTTGACGCCGGCAGGGATGCTGACGGGAAGACTGTTAAGGCTAACCTTATCAGGTCCATGAAGAAGTGGGGACAGAAGTATCCCCATGCAGGGTACGGCGCAAGGTTCATAGACTGGGTCCTTACTGACGATCCGGAGCCTTACGGAAGCTTTGGCAACGGTTCGGCAATGAGGGTATCTCCCGCCGGCTGGCTTTACGATACCATTGAGCGCACCAGGGAGGTTGCAAGGTGGACTGCTGAGGTATCACACAACCATCCTGAAGGCATCAAGGGAGCGGAGTCCGCAGCTTCTGCGATCTTCATGGCAAGGAACGGCGCTTCCAGGGAAGAGATAAGAGATTACATTATCAATGAGTTCGGGTACGACCTGTCCAGGACTCTGGACGAGATAAGGCCGGGTTACAGCCATGTTGAGGACTGCATGAGGACAATGCCTGAAGCTTTCGAGTGCTTCCTTGAGGCTGACAGCTACGAGGCTACATTAAGAAACGTCATGTATATAGGCGGTGACACGGACACTTTGGGAGCGATCGCAGGCGCAGTTGCGGAAGCATTCTGGGGAGTGCCGGACGCTATAGTGGACAAGGGAATGGAATACCTGCCGCAGGATATCCTGGACGTTGTCTTCAGGTTCAAGAGCGCGCTGTAAACATAAGCGCGGTGAGATATTAAGTTCAATGGAATAAGGGAGGTGCGGTATGAAGTATAAGGATACAGGATTCAGAGCTATATACCATCACTTTTGTGTGGTTGAAATGAACGGGCAGTTAAAGGAACTGGCTAAGGAATTGCCCGAAGCCGGCGAAGCAAACGGTGTAATGACCTATGGTTACTACGACAGGGAAGCAGGACTCACACTTGAGATCTTGTCTGCCGCCAGAATTGATGACAAAGGCTTCATGAGCGGTCCCGGCAATCCCGGTGTGTCTTTGAAATTAAGGGTCGAAGCCCTCGGTGACACTGAGTTCTTCGTGGCAGATGACAGTGACGGCACTTTTGCAAAGAAGTATGCAGACAAGCTTGAGATGCTTGAAGGTTACTCCGCTTCTGAAGAGGTCGAGATGACGCGCGGATGGGACTTTCTTGATAACAGCCGTGATCCTTTCTTCATAGATGATGTTCTCGTCCATCTTGTGAAGATCGGACTCGATATAGAGAAGTGCTGGGTGAGGATAATTAATCTTGAGGAACAGAACATCATTGGCACGCTGCTTAATGAGCCTTATCAGGATTTCGGCTGGCACCAAGGAGACGAGATAGCATTCTTTGTGCACAAGACAGAAGAGGGCGACATCGTCTGCATTTCCGACATGATCCCTTCGAAAATGATCAGGCGGGAAGACCTTGAAGACGGCAGCATGCTGAAAGAATCCATCGTCCGCTTTAATGCGGACCGCAGTGAGAAGAACTTCATTGACGTGCTCGAGATTTTAAGGGACAGCTATGTGTGGGTCCCGTGCAACGCGATATTAAGCGATGCGGACAACGGGAAACTGGAGGACATGATCAAGGAGTGCGAAGGCGATCTTGATAAGATGCTCGATCAGACTTTTATAGCCAATGACTGCATCAGGTTCATTCCGGACATCCTTCAAAACGGGGACGATTTCTTTTTCCCGGTCTTTTCGAGCGATGACGAAATGGGCGATTATGGCAACGGCTTTTCCAAGGTCGCAAGACACATCCTCGATGTCATTCCTCTTGCCAGGAACAACGAAAAGAACGTCAAAGGCATAGTGATAAACGCCTTCAGCGGACCTTTCATCCTTGACGCGGAATTGTTCCACATTATTGAGGAAATGGAGTCGAGACTGCTGGAAGATCTGTAAGGGTAAATGTTCAGAAAAAGCTTACTTTAGTTTTGCAATTGACCTTGCCGGCCCACGTGTTTTCCGGTCCGCTGGGGTCTGCCCCCCCTATTCGTCCTTATACGGAGGAAAGATAATGAACGAAGAATGGAAAAAGATTTATTCAAAAAGCGGCAAACTGATGTATGAGGGATTCACCAGGGACGGCATGCCCTTCGGTTCCGGCACTTCCTATTACCCTAACGGAAACAAGTGCCAGGAAGGCATATTTGACGTCAAAGGACTCGTGTACGGCAGGGAATATTACCGGAACGGCAACGTGAGATTTGAAGGCGCATACAGACAGAATAAAGGTTATGGTCCCAACTATCCGGTCTTCGGCTCATGCTGTGACGAAGACGGCAATGAATACTTCTATGGCGAACTGACCGTGAAAAAAAGCGGCCTGGGTTACCCGTCCATTACCAAACCTGCGAAATTCGGTCCTGTCGTTCATAAGCGGATGCCTGACCTTAAGACTTTATCGTGGCGCGAAAAAACGTCTGAAGGCGGTGAACTATGCTATGTAAAACTCAGGGGCAAGGCAGCAAGACTTAGGTTTGTCGAGTTCCTTGAGAAGAACGGCTTCAAGTGCAAAGAGGACGGACCGGAAGGCAGGGAAAACACGGTCGGTTCCAGATTCCCCATCAGCATCGATGTTGACCGCAAATTATACGGTCATGTCGGCAGCACATTATGCGCCGCCGCGGCGGCCTCTTCAAGCGTCCTTATCTCCGCAGAGGATTTCATCGCCGTGTTTGAGGTCATGAGTTCGTTAGTGATAGTGTGAGGGTAATAATGAGAGGTTTTGGCCGTTCTAGGCTTTTTGTTCTTCAAATAAAATGGCTCCCCGAAGAGAGCCGTCATGCTGTTTTGTTTAATTTCCTAATCAGGCAGATTTATTCCCGGCAAGTTCTCTGACCTTTTCGACGGAGAGACCTGTGAATTCAGCTTGGTAAAGCACCATCTTTCAGCATTGCCGTTGCATACTCAATGCTGGCCTTCATCTCGCCTTCTATAATTCCTTCATTTCTTATCTCTTCCCATGTATCACACATTGTTTTCACCCCTTCCTCAGATTCCTTGTAATGCCTGACCTTGTCAGACAGTTCTTTATAGTACATGCTGTCTGCTTCCTGACTGTAGAAATCACTCATCAGTCTGCCCAGAGCAGAATCATTAGTTCTCATCGATCCGTTCACATATATTATTTGCTCTCCGTCGTTGAATTGCACATTGCCTTCGCGTATCACACGGTCAACGTGGTAGATGGGCTCAGTCATTCCGAGCACATCGTTCTCTGTTATAAAGATCACATAGTTTTCGAGGAGTCCGGTGAAATCTTCGCCCGGATCGAGCATGTTTGAATCCAGCATGGCCGAATGATATCGTGCCCTTTTGGGATTGGCACCTTTGTCTGATCTTTGTATTTCACGCTTATCCCAAATGGCCGATTTTTAATGATTTAGGATAAGAAAATCGGGGAATCTTATCCCTTTTTTGCAAATCTCGGAAAAAGGGATAAGACTTGACTTCAACATGAAAGTATTCTTATCCCAAATGACCGATTTTTCGCAGTTAGGGATAAGAAATCGTGGAAAACTTATCCCTTTTTTAAAAATTTCAAAATTTGGGATAAGAGCTGTCTCAGCTCGGACCTCAATGTCACCTCAGCACTACAAAGGTGATAAACATATGTCTAAATGCACTTCACTTTGAAGCTTCTGCGGGGCAATTGTGTCCCGATTTTTCTGTACAGAGATTTTTGGACACAGGAGCAGCCTAATTCAGCTTCTGATGGCTGATCTTAGCTCGAGTTTGACAATATTCTTAACGAAAACACCGATATGCGTTAGGGTTTTTGTCAAGTTGACTCCATATTGGTTTGCTTAACGAAATCCTTTGCTTCTTCAACTTATTGTTAATCCGGGAAATCAACCTGTCAGGAATTGTATGCAACAGTGCGGCTATGCCGCATAATTCGCCGCATTTTTAACTGTATGGGGCGGAAATTGAATGCAACTATGCGGCTATGCCGCATTTTTCGCCGCACTTTTTTCGCAGCACACGACAGGCACCGCCAGCATTCTCCTTATTGTTGATTTACGCCAGCGCAGCCAGTGAAGTCAGTGCAGTCAAAGCAGTCAGCCCAACCAGCTCACCCAGCTCACCCAGCACACCCAGAGCCCCCAAAGCCTCAGATGACTTGTTTCTTCGTGTCTTCTCCGGTGATCCTGGAGGGATCGTAGCTCATGTTGAATCTTTTGCCGTCGGCTCTGCCGTTGCCGTCTTCGTTTTTCCGGGCAGCGTAGCAGATGATATTGCCGGTGATGCCGGTTTCTTCGCATTTGTCATCGGTTCCGGCGACGACGCGCGAAGCTGTCTCGATGCCCTCATCGATTATTGATGAATCAAAGATCTCGTGACCGCCGTACATCATGTCGAATCTTGAGGCAAATGTCTTGAGGCGTTTAAGGTTTTCGAGATAGATGCTGACAGGGAGGGAATTGTCGAATTCGATAAGCGTGTTGCCGTTGCAGGCGTCGCCGCTGTAGCAGATCCTTGTCTTGTCATCGATCAGAACTATGGAGCCGGGCGTGTGTCCGCCGACGGCCACGACCTCTATCCTGCGGTCACCTAGATCAAAGACATCCCCGTCATCGATCGGGAAGACCTTTATGGGATGAGTCCCCGCAAAGTTTTCATCTAATACGAGCACGTCTTTGTATTCATCTTTGGCCGAATTCCTGGCGGCCTCAAAGATATCTTCTTTACTGTATCCGATGCACTCCTGAAAGTACTTTATGTCCCTTACAGGCATATAGCACGCGTCAAAATGAAAGTTGCCGCCGATGTGGTCCCAGTGGGCGTGTGTGTTCACGACTTTAACAGGCTTATCCGTGAGCGTTCTGCAGTAAGCGTTAAGATCTCCGAAGCCAAGGATCGTGTCGATGAGAAGAGCATAATTGCTTCCTTTCACGAGATAAGCCAAAGTATCGAATCCTGATGTAAATCCGTTCTTGATCTTATAGGAACCGTCGGCGATCTTCTCCGACGTGAAAAAGGGTATATCAGTCATGTCATCATCCTCCATATCGGCTCTATGTTATCACAAATGAGAGCCTCACGATTGAGAGCCTCACAGATGAGCCCTTCACTAATGAGCGCCTCACAAATGAGCGCCGGCGCGGCTCAGCCTGATGAAAGAGACCAGCATGAGGATATAGCAGACTGTCTTCGGAAGCATCAGCATGCCGAGGATAGGGAGAAGCGGTGCAAAGACTGCGACTGGAATGTAGAAAAGGAACGAAAGAGTTGTATAGAGCCAGAGGCGGGAAAGGTATTTGTTTTCTTTCCGGACTTTGAAGTAAATAAAGACAATGATGCCGCCCATTATAACAAACGGGAGATTGCGCAAGATCCCCCACAGGACCGTGCCGTCACCCGTGAACCAGTTGTTGCCCGGGAGAAGACAGATCCCTATCCTTAAGGCAGCAAGGATATATAGAACGATACCAGTGGCCTTCGTGCTTTTGTCATCTTTGGAATAAACATTCTTATAGAGATGGAAGACTAGGATGTAGAAAACGGTCATGGTGATGGATGTGACGAGTTTTCCAAAACCCAGGGTCCAGGTGAAGTCTTTATCTATGAAGTAGTTCAGTACTCTCGGCACAAGGTGAAATGAGTCGCCGAGACCGAGGATCAGGGCTGCTGATCCCATGAGGATATCTGCCTTGTTACGGCGCCTGATAAGTATGATGATGCCCGTCAGGACCGCGAAGAGCAGATAAAGGATATCGAATGTCGATTCACCGTATTTCATGGTCTGATTATACATTACGGGAAGCACGAATATAAAGGATGGTGTTCATATATTTAAAGCATATATTTGATGTTCAGTCTGCATTTCATGACTGAAGTAATGATAGAATAATCAAAAAGGATGTGGTCAGGATGGATCAGAATGAGAGAAGACAGTATCTGATCAAGGAACTCCTTTCGGGAAACCCGGACTATAAAGATGTTTTAGTTCCGGAAGATGAGCAGGGGCAGAGGAGGATGCTCCGCAGTCTTTTCAATGTGAGGATGCCGGGCGGGATCAATGAAGATTTTCTGAAGATACAGGATGAATATCTTAAAGAAGAAACAGAGCGTAAAGGAATTACTAAATTTCAG
>Ga0310697_10007369_pt1 | contig 10377 bp, 9 predicted proteins | sample 172DNAGHGlowgp2_FD_203883 | JGI IMG/M metagenome (GOLD analysis project Ga0310697, IMG submission 203883) | Sheep rumen microbial communities from Palmerston North, Manawatu-Wanganui, New Zealand - 1728 DNA GHGlow gp2 (v2) (version 2) | ecosystem: Host-associated > Mammals > Digestive system >...
ACTGCCACTATCCAGTCCAAGGGTGTGTGGACGATCACGAAGCATTTTGGTCAGTATGAGGCTTCGGACAACGAGATGTTCTTGAGCGACAATGCTTTAGGGTTGTTGGAGGTGGCCTCGTTCCAGTCTGACGTGGCCGTTTTGGCGGATCTGGAGCCCGGCGACAAAATCATCATCAAATACGAATAGTATGTTTACGGTAGGTTTGGTTCAGGCGGACATTAAGCCGAATAACAAAACGGGCAATCTCAAACACTATTCCGAGTGGTTGGACCAGGAAATCACGGAACCCGTTCATCTTCTGGTGTTTCCGGAGATGTTCCACTGCGGTTTCTCGCCGGATATCCGGTCGGACGCGGAGCCCGACAACGGCGACAGCATCTTTTTCCTGTACATGACGGCCAACAAGTTCCAGTGCGATGTGGTGGCGACATTGCCCATCCTGCGGGACGGCAAAATCTACAACCGGCTGGTCTGGTTCTCCCGCGACCGCATTTTGGGCCGTTACGATAAGCATCACCTGTTTATGGGCGAGGAGGAATTTTTCACGCCGGGAACGGGGCGGACGATTGTCAACACGTTGGGTTACAGGTTTTTGCCGCTGATATGTTTCGATGTGAGGTTTCCGGAATGGAGTCGCAACAGGGTGGTGGACGGTCAGTTCGACTACGACTGTCTGCTGTACACGGCCAACTTTCCGGCGCCGCGGGAGAGTGAGCTGATCACCTTGGCGCAGGCACGCGCCATCGAGAACCAGGCTTACGCCATGGTGGTGAACCGCACTGGCATCGACGGTTATGGAAGGCGTCACGCGGGCGGGTGCGCGGTCATCAACCCGCACGGCGAAATCGAGGCCCGTACCACCTCCGACAAAGAGCAGATTTTGATCCATTCGTGCGACTTCGACACACTAAAACCGCTAAGAGAACTGTTCCCAGTGTCGAAATTCTGGGAAAAACAGTCCGAAATTTAATCGTATCTGATTGATATACAATCTAATAAAATTTTTTTCAGATTTTCGGCGGAGTATAAGAAAAAAGTGTATATTTGCAGCCTCAAATCCAACGATGGTGCTGTAGCTCAGTTGGTAGAGCAACGGACTGAAAATCCGTGTGTCACTGGTTCAATTCCCGTCAGCACCACAGACCCCGAATCATTCGGGGTTTTTTTGTGCCCGAAAGCGAAATTATTCACCCCATCATAATCCATAATTTTGTATTTTTGCCAAATTTTTTTGGAAAGATATGTTCAGTCTTTACGTCAAAGAACTCAAAGCTTTTTTAAGCTCCATCATCGGATACATTTTCATCGGGGTTTTCCTGATTGTCGCGGGGCTTTTCATCTGGGTGTTCCCGAACGTGAACAACGTGGTGGAATCCGGACTTGCTGATTTACAGGGACTTTTCAACCTCTCGCAGTTCCTGTTCCTGTTTTTGGTGCCGGCCATCACCATGCGCTCCTTTGCCGAGGAGAAACGCACCGGCACGATGGACTTCCTGCTCACCCTCCCGCTCAGCGACATGCAGATCGTATGGGCGAAGTTCCTCGCCTGCCTCACCCTGTTGGTCATCGCTCTTCTGCCGACCCTCGTCTATGTTGTGACGGTCTATTGGATCGGCAACCCCGTCGGTAATATCGACATGGGCAGCACCTGGGGCTCCTACCTCGGCTTGCTTTTCCTCGGCGCATCGTTCATCGCCGTCGGACTCTTCTCGTCGAGCCTCACCAACAACCAGATTGTGGCCTTCATCATCGCCGCGCTGCTCTGCTTCATCCTCTCTTTCGGATTTGCATTCATCTACTCTTTCGATGCGCTCGGAAATTTCGGCTACTATCTGAAAACCCTCGGCATCGAACACCATTATGCGTCTATCAGCCAGGGCGTTATTGACACCCGCGATGTGCTGTACTTCTGTAGTGTGATATTCATATTCCTCTATTCCACCCGTTTGGTTCTGTTGAGTCGTAAATGGTAAAATCTGAAAACTATGAGAAAGAATATCAATAAGCAGAGCAAACAGTTCAAGAGACGCACTTTGATAGGGCTGCTGGTTGTCATCGCCGCCGTCGTCCTCGCCAACTTTTTGTCGTCCTTTTTCTTCTATCGTATCGATTTGACGAAAGACAAGCGTCATTCGTTGTCGGAGAGCACCATTGAGATGCTGAAGAATCTGGAAGACCGCGTCTATATCCGGGTTTATCTAAAAGGAAAAGATCAACCAGCTGATTACCAGTTGTTTGCAAAACAGGTGGAGCAGATGTTGCAGAATTTCCGCAGCTATTCGAAGAATGTCTATTTCGAGTTCATCGACCCGATTGAGGGCAAGACGAACGAGGAGTTGAATTCCATTTTGGGAGAATTTGTCAAGAAGGGATTGGAACCGATTCCCATCAGTCGTGAGGATGCGGGCGGTTACTCCACGCATGTGGTCATTCCCGGTGCCATGGTCTCCTACCGCAACCACGAGTATCCCGCCAAGTTGGTGGTGGCCGACCCGTCCGGCGCCGACTGGCTGAAGTATTCCAACGAGGAGTTGGAGTACAACTTGGTGGCGCCGATTCGTCGCCTGATGAAAACCGACAAGCCGAGGGTGGCCTATCTCGATGGTCACGGCGAACTCGATTTCTGGAACACGTGTTGGACGGCCATGCAGCTGCAGCGGTTCTACAACGTCACGCGCATTACGTTGGACGGCAAGATCAACGCACTGCGAAACATCAGCGTCGATGACTCGGTATCTGCGAATGTGGTGCCCGGCGGCAACAAATACGATGTGCTCATCGTGGCGCAGCCGACGCAGCCGTTCAAGGAGTACGACAAGTACATCATCGACCAGTTCATCATGCGCGGCGGCAAGGTGCTGTGGCTCATCGACAACACGACCGCTTCGTTGGACAGCCTGCGGGCTGCACCGGAGTTCTTTGCGACCCCGAGAGCGCTGTATATCAACGATTTGTTCTTCACCTACGGCGTGCGCTTCAATACCGACCTGATTCAGGATCTGAGTTGTTTGCCCGTGCCGCAACAGGTGAGCGTCATCGGCGACCAACCGCAGTACAAGTTCATGGTTTTCCCCTATTGCCTTGATATTGTGAACTTTGGCGACCATCCTATCGTCCGAAACCTCAAGGACATCAAGTCCGATTTTGCGGGCAGCATCGATTTGGTGGGCACGAACGCCGACCTCAACAAGACGGTGCTGATGACCACTTCGGAGCGCACGAAGGTAGTGCCCACGCCTTCCATCGTGACGTTGCGCGTGGGGATGGTGAAGCCCAACCTGCAGGAGTATTCTTACCGAAACGTGCCGGTGGCTGTGCTCGTGGAAGGTACCTTCCAGTCGGCGTTCAAGGGCATCCTGCCCATCGAGTTCGACACCCTGAAGGAGCTCGACTACCGCGACCACAGCGAATACACGCGGCAGATTTTCGTTTCCGATGGTGACATTATCCGCAACCCGTTCGACAGCAGGCGCAACCAGCCGTACCCGGCGGGTTACGACATATACACGCGCCAGACTTTCGACAATACGGAGTTTATCGTCAACTGTGTCAACTACTTGTGTGCGGACGACGACCTGTTGCAGTTGCGTGCCAAGAACTTCAAGATCGGTTCGTTGAGCAGCGAGAAGACCCGCAACCACAAGGTGCTGTTAGCGGTGCTGAACATCGGCATCCCGTTGTTGCTCATCGCGCTGATGGGCACGGTGTTGATTGTGATACGGAAGGTTCGGTTTTCGAAAAAGCAGGAGTAGAACGTGATTTTGCGTCTTCTCGAAAAGGTTTCAACAGGATTTTTCCGAAATCTTGCGAAATTTAAAATTTAATTTAACAATTATTTGTTAAAATTAAAACAGCGAATTTCGTAAATATTTGATTTTCATCAAAATAATTTTTTCGGGAAACAGCCTTGAAGTTGTTCTTTTTGTGTTATCTTTGCGGCGGATGATTAAACAATAAAAAGTTGTTTTGAAAATGGAAGACGAAAAGATTACGCTTGCAGAGCCCGAGTTGCCGCAATTGAGGCAGACAGTGTTGGAAAACACCAGAAGAATTAGCAGAAATGAACAAATGATCGACCAAATGCGTAAAAAAGAAGTTGAAGAGGAACGGAAGAGGCGTGAAAGAGACGAATTCTGGGAGAATGTTAGGCGTGAGCACGCCCTCGCCCAACAGGAGCATGATCGCGATATGCGCGAGATTAGGGAGAGCCTCAATAGAACTCAAAAACTGAGTGAGGAGAACGCTGAACGGTTGAAGGAGACCCGTGCACTGGTGAATGAGAACGCTGAAGGGTTGAAGGAAATCCGTGCACTGGTGAATGAGAACGCTGAAGGGTTGAAGGAAATCCGTGCACTGGTGAATGAGAACGCTGAAGGGTTGAAGGAAATCCGAAAACTAAGTAAGGAGACCCATGAGTTGGTGAAGGAGAGCTCCAAACTGGTGAAGGAGAATTCTGAGCTGGTGAAGGAAAATTCTGAAATAGTGAAGGAGAATTCTGAGCAGTTGAAGAGGCAGGTGGACGAAACCACAAAAATCATCAGAGAAATGTCCATACAATTCATGGGCAGGACGGGGCATATCGTGGAGGGTCTCTTGAGTTCCTCAGCAGAAAAAGTATTCCAGGAAGCGGGATTTGACCTGTACAACCATGGCAAAAACCTTATACGTAAGTTCAAAACCGAAAACAAACAAATGGAGGTGGACGTGCTGCTCAGCAACGATGAATTTGCCGTCCCCATCGAAGTTAAGACGAACTGTACCAAGGCGGATGTCCATAAGATTTTGCACCAGATGGGGTTATTCCGGGATCTTTTCCCCGAATACGCCGACAAGGAGGTCATCGCTGCTGTTGCCGCCATCAACTACGAAAAAGGGGTGGACGACCTCGCTCGCGACGAAGGCTTGTTAGTCATTCGTGTCAACAGTGACGACATCTTCTCCCTCGACTCGTTCGACAAGGAGGCGCTGCGACGGTTCTGACGGAGCATTCCCTATCACTTTGAGCTCCAAGCGAAACCCGTTCCCTGTTGCGAATTGGGGTGGAAACTGTTGTTCGGGGAGAGGCAGTTGTAAAAGAATCTACAACAGAAGGCCAATTCGACGATGAAAACGGTTAATAGTTTCTTCATAGGGGCACTTTCATTTTGTATTTCATCGTGAAAATACAACTAATTTGATTCTTTCCTTGTATCATCGTCTCCCTTTCCTGCCGCAAGGGATGCTTGCCCATCCGGTGTGGGGCATCCATACAAAGAGACATTTCCCAAGCACTATTTTGTAACACATTTCGTATTCCCCTTGTTCGTCTTCAATATAAATGAAACCGTCTTTTTGGTAACCGTGCATTACTATGGGTGGTTTGGTGTCGTCGGGCATATCTTTCCATTTCCAGACGGACACGGTGACGTTCTCCTTTTTTAGGGAAACATTATAGTAATGAGACGGGGTGCTGTATTCCAGTACAGTGTCCATCTGCATAAGCAAACGGTCATTGTTGTCAAACAGTATTTCATTGTATTTGTCCTCACCTGAAAAATCATCTTTCGGATTACCAGTAAAGAACATGTAATGGTATAGTCGGTAATTGCGGATGTTATCCTGGTGTGTGGTGTCGCAATATGGGGGATGTTTGTTTTCCTGTGTTTCGATAACATCTTCCACCGATTTCTTTGAGCCACAAGAAGACAGCATAAACGCCAACAAGATAAGAAACTGAAAAAATTTGTCGCTTTTATAAGCGAAATCTTTCCTGAAAAGAATTAAATTCATAAAAATAGCTTTAGTGTTATAGATTTCCTTCGTTGATGACAAACCACAAACGGTTAAACGGAGTCCATATGAAGAGACATTTATCCAGTACGATTTTGTAACACATTTCGTATTCCCCTTGTTCGTCTTCAATATAAATGAAACCGTTTTTTTGGTAACCGTGCATTACTATGGGTGGTTTGGTGTCGTCGGGCATATCTTTCCATTTCCAGACGGACACGGTGACGTTCTCCTTTTTTAGGGAAACATTATAGTAATGAGACGGGGTGCTGTATTCCAGTACAGTGTCCATCTGCATAAGCAGGGAATCGTTGCTGTCGAACAGCATTTCGTTGTACTGGTATTCGCTGGAGAATCCGTAATGCCTGTAACGATGGGCGTACTGTTTGTCATACGGGTATTTGAGACGATACGTGTCCGGATTGGTGGCGATGTGGAGCTCCTCGTTTATGCTGTCAGAGATACGTGCCTCGGTTTTTTGTTCGTCTGATGGAACTGTTTTCTCCTGATTATATTTGCATGCTGAAAATATAATAGCTGCTAAAACAAACAACAAAGGAAGAATGCCTGTGGTCAGAAATTTCTTGAATGCAGCAATAAAAGCACTTCTGTTTTCAAACTTTTCGCTTGGATAGGGCATATAGTTTTTATACACAAAGATTTCTGCTTCACAAGCTCTCCTATAAATCAAACCATCACTTTCAGTTTTTTTTATATACCTTCTCGTTAAAAAAGCACGGAATATTTCCTCGGGGGTTAGGTTTTCAACACCTTTGTTTATTGTCATAATTAAAGTATCTCCCATACCACCGTTAAAAAGACAGAGCAACAAGGCATCGTATTCGTGTTGTAGTAGATTAACATTAATCACTCTTTCAAGAGTTGAAATCTTATTTTTAACATCTTGTACAAGTAAATCTTCTGCTTCATCTAAAGTTATACCACCAATCCACTTCTTATGTTTTGGATCAGACGGGTCAAAAGGTTTTGTGTCTATTAAATGTCCATATCCAATGGTGGCATTTCCTTCCCCCATTTTTCCCCCATCATCATAAGGAAATACTCTTTCTTCAATTCCATCCTTATTATATCTAACATTGTATCCGAGTCCTTCCATCTTTTTTAATAACAAATAGAATTCTTGTGAAGGTTGGAGTTTTTTAACAGATTTTCTTATCTCCACCTCTTTTGTCATAAGTACATTTCCTCCAGAATCAATCGTCACAAGGTACTCCTTTTCATCAAACACTTCTTTCCCTATAAAATCCGTAAGAGCAACTTTGACTTTAATAGTCTCTTTTGCAGATGATTTGGATATTTTCACTTCAAATGTCCGCTCATGGTCTATAGCTCTTTTACACTGATTGTTGACAGTGATATATATTGCCTCCGCACGACCACTTACGATGACGAAAACGCTAATATAAACGGTTTGAAAGTCAAGTCTAATACTCGCAGGTGTATATCGTTCCGGTGAAAGATTATCCTGCGGGATGTATTGTTCCTTATAATTTGGTTTGGCTTGTGAGATATAAACATCCAAAATTCTCACATTGCTTAAAAGATGGTTTCGGTCGTTTCTCTCCTTTTCCTCCCAGCTCGGATGAAAGATGCTCTCTACCCCGAATGGACTGCTTTTCCAATAGTTGGTCTCCATAGCTGTTGGGGGTTAAGATTGGGGCTCGGTGCTGTGTAGCCCAGTCAATTTGTAGTTTGCGGTCTCGAACGGGGGATTGCACTGTGCGCATTCCCAATTGCAGAGGTGGTTGCAGGGAAGTCCCTGCTCGTTTGCCAAATAAGCCGAATTGGCCTGTATGATGGTGAGTGTGGAGGGCACTCTGGTCATCCAGGAATCCTCCACAGTTGTCTCATCCTGGCACTGCAGCTCGCGCACAATGGAGAGGCACTGGTCGTCCTCCGTTTCAGGCACCAGACTCCCTTCAGTGCAGATGTCCCCTGTCTCCAGATACCAGAGCACCGCTTTTTCAAACTGCGGACGCACGGGCACAAGCACCTTGGCCATGCCGCTTTGCAGAAATGCCTCGAATATGGGGTCGTCGCTTGTGGTCTGCAACAGCTCAAACCATGAACATTTAGGATTGTAGTAGTAGGGATAGAATGTGTAGCTGAGTATCTCCCATTGGAAAGCGGTTTCGAAGAATTTCACAAACTCGGCGTACGTGCCCAAAGCAGACGTTTGCTCAATTTCCGGGATATGGATAATTTCGGGCTCATCCTCCTCTACGCAGGTGTCGCAGGTGTACTCCTGGCAGGTATGGAAGCACTGTCCCATCTCGTAACCGAAAGGACGGCTGAGCATTTCTATGCAGGAACGTTTTAGTTCGCGCTCCTCAATGAGCCGGTTGGCGGCCTCATTGCTGAAGTTTTCATTTTCTGTCTGATTTTGAATGGATTGTTCTTCGACCTGTTGTAGCCTCAAAGCTTCGGAGTATTCATCATATTTCCTCTGATAAGCACTTTCTAAGTTTATGAATGTCTCTTCCTGCCATTCTGTCAAAAGATCAGGGTCGGATATACAGTTCACTCTTATAGTAGCGCTGTAATCATCAACTCTTCGATACTTGACAATAATAGAAACGGAACCTGGTAGATTTGGTGTTAGATCAACGTTTCTATTAAAAGATCTTGTTCCACGATTTTTAAAATCCCCCACATGTATTTTTTGTCCGCTGAATATAAATTCCAGATAGGCTGTACCTGTCGGGGTGTGGTAATTGAATGACCCGTCACAAGTTACACTGTCTGCCACATATCCGTCCGGAATATTGATGCTGTTCAGAGTTTGGCTTAGTGAAGAGCTTTTGTTTTCTACCGTTGTTGTGGGGATATCCATGGTGACAACCGTATTCTCAGATTCATAAATCTGGATATCTGTCCCGTATGCCGTCGCTGCGTTGCTGGCATTTTGAGGCGTAATGTCTTTGGCACTTCTTATGCCAAAATCCGCCAATGTCTGAGGCGGTGTCAGCAAGGACAGTTGTTCCGCTTGACTTTTCTTTTTCCATTTCAGTGCCTTTTTGTACAGTTTTGCCGGATGCGGCACTTCTATCTCCAGTACCATGCGCTTGCCGTAGTTCACCAACTCGTTTCTGTAGATTTTGTCAACCCAGCGGTAAACGCCTGTCACATGGTCTTCCCCGCGCCGGTTGTCATAGCCGTGCTTGTAGGTTTCCTCATACTCTTTGATGATTTTGTAGGTGCGCTTCTCGGCCGTCTTCTGCTCGATGCGCTCCACGGCCCGCTCCGTGACCTCCTTGGCGTAGTTTTTCGCCTCGGTGTTGGAGAGGGACGAGGAGTTTGAGCTGTTGTACCCGGTGCTTACATTGGAGGAGATGCTGCCGAAGATCTTGGAATCCTTTGACACGGTAACCGAGCCGCTGACATCAAAGGACTTGTCCTTCTGCAGAATCTTCGCTATCTCCGAGCTCACCTCGTTCCGTTCCGCCGAGGTGGTGTCGTTCGTGTTTTCGATGGTGGATTCCGACGACAATTCCGTTGTTTCCTCTGTCCTGAGTGTGTTCCGGGTGCTCTTCTCCTTGTATTCGCGCGCCATCACATTCTCGATGTGCGAAACCTCCCCCGGCACATAGCAGCAAAGAGTCTGCTCCACCCTGCGGAAGTCCTGTATTCCCAGATTATATACTCCGTATAGGTCGTCCTTATTTCCGCCATGTTGCCAGAATGTGACAAACTCAGTCACTCTCTCGGGAATCACTACCGCCAATTTGGCGATGTCATCTAAGGAAAGGCTGCGGGAATTGGAGAGGTAATGTTGGGCGACAATCATTTTGAGACAGGCCTGGAGCGCAGATTTGGATCTCTTTGTGACAATCTGTGTCAGCAGCTCATTCCAAACATTGGCATAGTCTGTGCCACTCAATGCCTGTATGTTTTCCTCTATAGAATCCGGCTTTGTGCTGTCGTTGCGGCATTGCAGCATCAGGCGGCATGAGAAATCATAAAAATCGGGATAGGAATTTTGGAGGCTTCTGTAGCTGGAGACAGGGGCCAGCCCATTCATGAAGCTTCTGTAGTCGCTGCTGCTCCCGTTGCTTTGGGGGCAGTTGTAAAACGGGCTGCCTGAAAAATTGGGATGCCGTATGAAAAGCAGAAGCTTGTCGGCTTCGCCTATCCTGTCGGGGGAGCGGAACGTCTTGAAACTGAAGAGTTTCTCTGTTATGTCTGTGTTGTTCATAATAAGGTGATTTTTGTTGTTGATAATTGATTTGTAAAGTACCATAACGCAAAAGCTGTATGTTTATTGCAATTTGCTATGATTTTCTTTTTCCCCCATCAGTTCCTTGAAGTTCTTTTCGCTTTCTCGCTTCACCTCGCTTTTCTTCCTCCAAACGCACCAGATAACATACAAGATGGAGGTAATCCATATGGGAACGGAAGCAAAATAATTAAAACCGCCAAATACATTTGTCATACCTCCAACAACCAATCCGGCAAAAAAATTTAATGTCAGTATCATAATAATTTTAGGCACTTATATACATGATGGCACAAGTCGCCACTTAAAAAACTGAAGCACAGCCCGATACAGCTGTTTTTGGCACGGTTTTTGCTTAAGGCTGTTGT
>Ga0310697_10007372_pt1 | contig 10373 bp, 11 predicted proteins | sample 172DNAGHGlowgp2_FD_203883 | JGI IMG/M metagenome (GOLD analysis project Ga0310697, IMG submission 203883) | Sheep rumen microbial communities from Palmerston North, Manawatu-Wanganui, New Zealand - 1728 DNA GHGlow gp2 (v2) (version 2) | ecosystem: Host-associated > Mammals > Digestive system >...
ACAAATGCCATTGCTGGAAGCTCTGTGACTTGACCTTGTTGTCTAATAAGCGTTGTTATATCACCACTCAACTGTACAGCGCCAGTAATGCGGAATCTAGAATAGTTATTTCCGTAATCATAATCTGTATTAGCGTATGATACACCATTAGGATTGTCACCATAAAAGTAGACAGAAGAACCTTCTGACACATATATAGTAGAGTAATCCCAATTAGTGAAATTCACACCATCAGTAGAATAGTATATCACAGGCTTAGTTGTTGTAGCATTTGTGCCATTATGTTCCATTGAGATTTGTGCTGATGGTGTACTTAGTGAAGTTAAACACATGTAATTGATAGTTGAATCTGCTGTAACAAATGTTATTGAATCTGAATAAGACAATCCAACTTGGTTTTGAGCGTATGATCTTAAATAATAAGTTGTATCACCAGTCAGATTATTCAATTCCACTTGATAACTTTCACCTTCAGAAACAGGAAGAGTCAAATCCACATGTGTTGAATTGACAGTTGGATTAGAAGAAGTAGACCAGCAAATTCCAGCTCTTGTAATAGTTGCACCACCAGCGTCCTGAATAGAGATAGTTCCAACTGCAGATGTTGAAGTAATTGAAGACACTCCACTTGTTACAGTTGGCGTTCTTTCACTAATTATATTTCGCCACCCAGTAGGAATACCACTTGAATTATTCACAGGGATAGTGGTGTTATTACCTAAGTTGTAGAAGTCGCCAGTTTGAGCAACACTATTCAGCCAATTATATGTTTTGTATTGATCCCAAGTAGATATAACTCCAATCTTGATAGTGTTCAAATTAGAGCAATCTTTGAAGCACTCTTCCATTGAATAATTGATAGCAGTTATACTAGTAAGATTAGACAAGTCAACTGAAGTCAAGTTTGGCATACCACGGAATGTTCTCTTGTATTGATAAGCTCTGCTAACATTTGTTATACCTCTTAGATCAAGTTCTTCAATTGATGAACCTTCAAACATTCCTTGCGTTTCACATGGAAAACAATATTTAGAATCAATATATGAAAGATCTGGTTTTGCTGGAAGTGAAGAGCACATTCCAAACATGTTATCAAATATGTATGCTACATTCGGCAAATCCCTAAATATATGAGGAAGCTTAGGAATCTCAGTCAAACCAGTATTATAAAACATTTTATTAAACAAATTCCGACCAGCATCACTATTGTTTATCAGTATTGATGAAGTAATCATATCAATTCTTGGCGCTTTAACTAAAGCTAGACATCCAGAGAACAAATCTTGAAACACATATCTATACAAAGTTACGTTATTAGTGCCGCCTACTCCATTAAGTAAAGAGGTGATATCACCAGAAGCTGAGATTGTACCAGTCATATTAAATTGACCTATCTTAGCGTTATTCCCAGCTTTTCCAAAGACATATACTTTATCACCTTCATTGAGTGTAATAGAATCACCATACCATCTAGTTGAATTAACACCATCAAATGTATAGTATAATTCTGTGTATTGGTTTGCAATAGTAATACCAACGCTTGAATTGTTTTCTAATGCTGTGAAACACAACCAAGAAGGATTAGCATTGACATTCACTTCTTCATACTGAGTGACATCATATACTCCATTCTCTGTTATTGTTAAACTGCCAGAGGGGGTGACACCTCCACCCCCTATTGGTAGTATTCTATATTTTGGAGTCATTATTGTGTTCTAGTTTATTTATTATTGGCACTCAGGAGTTTCATAAATCTCTGCGCTAAATGTGCAAGGAACCATGACATAGACTGATTGTGCGTCCGGCGCTGATGTATCAATTGGATCGAATGCTAGTTCTGCTACCATATTGTTGTCTGGACTATACTTATTACACCAATCTATGCTCTCAAGAGAATCTCTACCATAACCAGTAATAACCAATTTATCACCAACAATAGTAGTACTAGACTCGATGTATATTTGTCCGCCTTCAGCACTAGCCTCTTGATCTCCTTCTACATAATTGAAGTAAACATTAAAACTAGTGAGTTGTAGTGATGCATCTTGCGGTATATCACAAATCACGGTGCACTTCCATGGAAAAGGTACTTCTTGCTGTGCTTCGTAATCATAATAGAATGGGAAAAACTCTTGTGAGTACTCTAGAATTGCTTGATTCTCTAGTCCACCTTCAGGAACATAGGTACCTACAGCTTCTTGACCATCTTCACCGATGAACTTATTGCCTTCTAGTACCTCATTGGCTGTTGCCCAATCAGTGTAAGGTTGAAGTGACTCGGTCACTTGGATACGAGTTTGACCATTTGCATTTGCTGCAAAAAACTCACACACATAGGGCCCTGAATTGTGGTCAAGATCAGTGAGCGTTAAAGTTGTAACACCTTTTTTGAGTGTCAAATCCCCAGCTTCATAATAATCTGGATCTGATAATGAGTCTACACTATAACTGATTTGTGTAATATCTGCCCCACTCATCACATTGAAATTGAAAGTGATAGAGTCTTGAGTTGTCACTGAAGGAAGTGGTTGAATAGCAGGTGCTTTGCCTTGAGAAAGGTCTCCAACTGGAACCATGACACCTAGATTTGAGTATATCTTTTGAAGCTCATTCTCAGCTCCAAGAAATGGGGTTTTTTCCATATAAATAAACGTTTATTTGAATTTGATTTTACTTTGTTGAATACATAATTTAGGGTGTTCTTGACAGAAGTCTTGAAGTATATATTGTGGAGTCTTCTTTGATATTGTCTTGTCACCCCATCTAACTGGTCTTGGATAGTGGTATATCCAAGTGAACTCTGAGTTGTCCCATGCAGACATATCTGATGCATCTTCTATCAAATTAAGCTCTTCAAGTAGTATAGCATAGAGATCTCTTCTACACTTGTGGCATGTTGACTTTTGATATTTGATGCCTAACTCGTCTAGACATTCATACAATAGCTGAGATTGTCTAGCTGGGTCAACTATTTGCTTTGCTTTTGATATGATTTGTTCTTTGTTCATTCTACATTGTTTTTAACAATGATGAAGCGTATTACGCTTCTATATATATAATAACCATCAGTGCAAGCACCTCTGGTGCAATGCTACCAGCTAGAGACAAGAAAGGGAAGCTTAGAGCTTCCCTTTCACAAAAAAGACATGATATTAGAAAGAATTAAAGAAGAAAGTACGAGGGACTAACTTCGTTAGTCACCGCAGTCAACAAGTGAATCAAGATAAGTTCTGGTAGCAGCATCATCAGTAGTATAAATGAATACACCAGAAGTAGGTTGTTTCTCAGCAGTAAGAGTGACCAACCATCCACCATTAGTGTCATCGTTGTAAAGCTCACGAGTCATAGCTGTAGCAGACAAAGCTTTCTTTGAACCGTAAACTTGGAACTTACCTTTACCATCTGCTCCATTGTGTTGATTCTCCATCACAACAAGGAACTTACCACCAGCCATGTTGTCGAGCAACATAGAAGCAGCAGGTGAGTTGTCAGGGACAACGAACTGAACAGTCTCAGTAAAAGTGTTACCATAGTTACCTTCAGCCATCTCAGTAGAAGACCCTGAGAATGGAGTTTTTCCGAGCTGAGAAATTGTGTAACCAACAGCATTAACACCGTCAGATACTTCCTTCATAGTGATAGCTGAAATGATATTAGGATTTTGAGCATCATAGGTCAAGCTAGCAATCTCTGCCTTGTTGAAGATCCAAGCTTTAGGTTCTGCACCTTCAAATACAGGATTGTCGCAATCAGCTGCAATGCATCCGTTTATAAGTTTTTCGCAAAGTGCCATTGTATATTATGTTTATTTACTAAATATTCTATTTTGTTATAAGTTATTGAAAATGAGAGGGGCAGGGTTTACCCCTCTCTTTTATTGTGTTAGATTAAGCGTTAGCTTTCAAGACAGAAGCTGATTTAAGACCTCTAACAGCACCACCGCAAACAGTCTCAAATCTCCAATAAGTGGTATTCTGCATGAAGTCTTCCCATTGATTCATACGAGGGTTGAAGATTGAATCACCAACCATGTAGTACTCAGCAGGAATCATAGCGATTGCTTTATAGTCAGCACCAAGAATGTCAGTAGTAATGATTTCAACGTTAGTACCAAGTTGAGCTTCAACATAAGCTTTCTCCATGTAAACAGGAGTAGAAGTCTCAGAAGCTTGAACTCTTTCAAGAGTGTTGAGGTCGGTTTCGCTCATGAACACAAGAACTTTACGGCCTTCTTTCTTCTTGAGGTTGAGCATCATAGCTTTCAAGTCATCCATCAAGAATCCATTACTCGTCTCAGTGCTAACAGTAACCCATTGGTCAGTAGTAGTGTGAGAAGCGATAGCTTCAATCTTGTCAATCTTGTAAGGATCATTGTCTTGTCTTCCATCACCAACAAGAACTGCTGTGCGGATCTCATAAAGTATCTGACTTACAAGCTCTTCAAGAACGTAGTTGATAAGGTTCTCATCGTTATCCCAAATGGTCTTGTTGTCGAGATCCATGATCTTGTAAATGAACTGAGCTTCAATGAGTTTACCTGCAACAGTGATGGTTTGAGTTGCTTTAGAGCCAGATTTCCAACCTTTAGCGCGAGAAGTCTCAGCAGTTTGGTCAGAAGTGTTGTATCTGCAGTAGAATCTCTTAGCACCAGTGAAGTGAAGGTCATTCAACCAGCCAGATTCACGATCCCAAATGTCAGTAAGAGTATCAAGAACTGCTTGAGGCAAGAAAGCTTCCTCAGAACCTTGAGTGATTGTTATACCATTAGTCTTAAGAACTTCTGCCCAGTTGTTAGCAAAATCCTCAGGCTTTTTAGTGTTTCTGATTGCATCAGCGAAGTCATGAATTGCGTTTTGTGACTTCAAATAGTTTTCAGTAATATTTTCCATTTCTGGTTCTTCTTGTTTATTTTGATTTAATTTTTCTTTAATTGATTGAACGGTTTCATTTAGCGTCTCTAAAGATGATTTGAGTTCATCTACCATTTCTTGAGATACAGCTGCATCCTCAAGAGCTTCAATCGCTTGAATTGTCTCATTAAGCGACGCAATGCTTTCGTCAAGGACAACTTTATCTTCCTCAGAAATGCTATTTGTAGAACGAAGCTTTTCATTTTGAGAAAGCTGATTCTTTAAGTATTCCAAAAAGATTTTTTTCATATATGGTTATTTATTTGAGTAGTCTCTCTATTCAAATAATAACCAGCTTTTCAAAAATCGCTCGTTAACTCTGATTATCAATGAAATATGTTTTTGATGTGATAAATCATCAAGAATATGGCAAACTGTGCATTTGTATATCACTACTGGAATATCAACAATCTTATGAGCTATTATGGTTACAAAGAAAACTGGAATCAAAAGAAACGCTCTACTTTTGACATCTTTGTTGAGCATCCATTAGGAGAAAATTCTACAAATACTCATTATTGTTCATCGTGTAGACAAAAAAGATGGAAAGAAGCATGTAAAAATGGTGAGATTTATGGTGAGATTATTGCAGTATTTACTGGTGAGAATGCTGGAGAATTAGCTCATGAGTATGAACACCAAATGATTATTACACATAAAGCTTTATATGGACAAGACAGTCTTTATAATAGAAATGATGGATATTCTAAATTCTCTACTACAGGATTAGCTGTCAGAGGTTTCATTGGACACAAACACACAGAAGAAACAAAAATAAAAATGCACAAATCTGCAGTTGGAAGACATCAATCAGAAGAGACAAGAAAAAAACTAAGTGAATCTCATAAAGGTAAAAAGCTCTCAGAAGAACATAGGAAAAAGATAGCTGAATGTAATAAAGGTAAAAAGCTCTCAGAAGAAACAAAAAGAAAGATAGCTGAAGGTAATAAAGGTAAAAAGCTCTCAGAAGAACAAAAACAAAAAATAAGTAAATGCCATAAGGGAATGCATTATCATTACAAAGAAATTGATATTGAACTTGTCAAAAAACTTAATTTAGAAGAACATCTAACTCTTGCAAAAATTGCTAAAATTATTGGTGTAAATGATAAAACTCTTAAAACTAGATGTATTGAAGCTGGTTTCAAATATAATAAGCGCGGTTTATAAAAAGTAATATTTCATCACAAAACATAACAAAAGAGACCTCAATTGAGGTCTCTTTTTTGTCTAACTAATTGATAGACATACCTGTATATTGCCAAATCAGGTGGGGGTGCAAAGATACACTTTTATCTGATTAGATACCATTTAGATCTCTTAGCGTTCTCAAGCTCAATTCTAGCTTTGTTCTCATCTAAGAAGTTCTTGAAAGTGAACTTAGCATCCCAATCTGCTGGGTTAGCCACCAAAGCGACACCTAGCAAGATGAAGTCTTTTACGTAGTAGGAACCATCTTCATTCTCAATGATTCCATTCCACCCATTATCTATGAAACCCTCAGTTGATACACTGTCAATGTCACCACTTTCAATAAGAGGCCAAATAGTGTCTCTCACTAAAGCTACATCTTTGTTCAAGTGAGCTTGCATGTATAAGCCTTCATCCATTGAAGCGATATCATCTATTCCACCAATAAGACGATCTGAGTGGTTGTAGTTCAAGTTCGGTTTGATGATACCATTCTCATACATATCGAAGAACTTCTTGAATGAATTGGCATCAACACATTCATTGTTGAGGTTAGGTCTACCGAAATGGCAACAATAGCCTTCAATAGAGATGATGTTGTCCTTATTGACAGCGTTCTCTATCTTGATTCCGTTAATAAATATCTTATTCATTGTATTGTCGGTTTAATTAAACATTCTTAGGAAGGTCTTTAGATTCACGATACAAGTCGTTCAATTCTTTCTCAACATCTAATCCAGCATCTCTGAGTTTGATTAAGTACTCAAGCCATGCTGTTCTCTCTGCTACAGCAGATGATAATGATTTCTCTAATTCAGGAATATTAGTGAAGTGGTAGTTCAACATATTCTTAGGAATGAACTCTTTAGAAGACACTAGTAATGCTTGAGCTACTTTCAATAAAATCTCAGCGTATGAACGAATAGTAGTGTCATAGAACATGACACGAGCTTCTTTCACATTGTTGTAAGTTGAATTATCATCAAAAAGTAATTGAGTAGGAACACCAAACAAGTTGCAAAGTATCTTGTATGTGTCTTTTATCTTGTCATCAAAAGCTAGTTTAGATGCATCTGGTTGAATTGGTGTCCAAGTCATCTCATTATTAGCTAGCATGAATGGAAATCTATCACTCATTGAACCATAATTCTCTTGAATTGACTCAAGAAGTTGCTTCTTTCCAGCTGGATTGAGCGGAATATCTTTTCCTGATAGAACACCAAACATTCCAAATGTGTCAGCTAAGTAGTCATTTGAGCCTGCTAGTTTGTTGATCCAGCAAATCATTGGGAATGCAATCTTGAATAATGAAGTTCTCTCTGATTGATATTGAGGACTATAGATTGCTACTGCATACTTGTTGATGACTCTACCATATTTGTCATATTTGAGTTCTTGATCTTGTGGTATTCTATACTCTTGTTGTTCATCATAGAACACGCAGATGAAGCCAAGTCTCAAGTATTGATTGACCAATAATGTAGAGTTAGCGTCAATGAATTGAACAATATTATCCAGAACGAGACTTGGTTTGCCGCTTGTGTCATAAGTTATATTAGAGATACCATTCCAGATGAGGTTCATTATCGCTTGGAAGTACACATTACCAAGAGGTTTCTCTTTCTTGTCTTTGTGATGAAACACCCAAGGAGTGTATATCCATTGTTGTTGAGACACCTCATTTATCTGGACTGCATTCTCTGCTTTAGATTTAGCTCTTATTCCGAAGAAGTCCATTACTTTGTAGGTTTATTTGTGTATAAAGAGTCATAGAGCTCTTTTCTAGTCATTGTTGATATCTCTTTTGCGATATTCTGTGCATTCGTCTGAGCAAATGAGAGAACATTCTTCTGATTCAATTCAAAAGCGACATTAACTGTCAACACATTCTCAGCTCCAAGAGCATTGCAATATCTTTGAAGACTGTCAACTTGTTCTGTAAGAGCTTTGATTTGTGCTTTCTGGTTCTTGATTGTCTTACCTCTATCTGTTGAAACACAACCAAATACGAGGACTAATGCTAATAAAAGGGCTTCGATAAAGTAAGCCACAACTTTAATGATCTTCTGTGCTTTCTCGGTTAGATACATTTTGTACTTAAATATTCTATTTTTGGTCTATTTGTTTGATTATCAATTATATTAGTGGTGATGGTGTTCTTGTTTTTTGCCTAAAGCATCTTTCAATCTGTCAAATAGGTCATTTCCTGTTATTTTTCCGAAGTTCTCTACTATGCTCATCAGCTCTACTATAGCGATGAATCCACCAATAAACCCTGAAAGCCTCCATTCTGCTGTTATAGCTCCATCTATAAGACCTGCTAGAGTTGTGATGGATAGATAGGAAAGTAGCTTGAACACTGTCTTTCTTAATTTGTGTGATTCTATCTTTACCTTTGTCTTGACTGCTGCCCATATTCCAGTGATGAGGTCAAATAGAACCAGAACACATATTACTATCAATGCTGGTACAACACCTATCAAAGCGCCTGTTATCGTGCCAGTTATAATGCCCATTGCAAATGTTTGCTCACTAACCATTAGAATAATGTATCAAGTATATTAGGAAGTGAACAGTCCCAGTCTATATTGTAATAGCTCATCACCTCTTTGAGGAATTGCTCGCCAATTTCGTGATTCAATCTCATTTGACGTTCTAAGTTGTCTGTGTCTGCTGACTTTGAGTATTCACTGTTCTTCTCTACGGTTGAATAGCGTGTCAATCTGTTCATGTTCACACCTAGCCAAGCAAATACAAGATACTTCTCTGCTTTCTTAAGACCTGCATATCGCTTAGTGTCTATTGTTCCACCATTGATGAGGATATACTCATCATCTTCAGGATCTTGTTCTGTCTGGTCATTGTAAGCTTCTAATTCAATGAAGTGCTCGTCAGTCAAATGTGGTCTAATAAAGTAGTCTTCTACCATTGAGATAGCCTCTTCTATCTCATAAGTAGAAATGTCATCTGACACTGGAAGTCCGCCGTTCAAGAATTCTTCTGTAGTTAAAAACATTTTCTCGATATTTTTGTTCTCTCATATAAATAATAAGACTATCTTTGCAGCCTAATTTATAAACTTAAGATTATGGCATACATTGAGTGTAATGCAGGGCAATATATCTTGCACTGCTACAAAAACGGAGAGTGGGTAGAGACCTACGGACATTGGGTGACTGACATTGAGTATGAAGTCACTGAACTTGAAGCTAAAGACCTGTCTGAATACGATGAGGTTCGTCTTATTGAGATAGGTGCGTCCTCTGCTGGCTGGGAGTCAGAAGAAGAGTCTGTCAATGGTTTGATAACTAAGTATAAGATGCCAGATGGTAGTGAGATTGAGATCGCTGAACCTCTTAATGTGGATTGGGACACATTTGATTCTGCTGGTGATGGAGACTATGTAGACTACACATCTTATACCAAAGAAGGTTCTAGAGCTATCCCTGAAGATGAGCTGACTGAAGATGATGAAGATTGGGGGTGGTGAAAGTTTGTGTTAGAAACATATTCATTTTTGACATAAGCTGTTGACTTGAAATTAGTTAACAACTTGTAAAGTGCTGCATTTTTAGACTATTAAAGGATATGACATTTTGTCATAGTCTATGACAAGATGTATAACCTATTGGTAGTCAAATATGCAACTCGAAAGGCTGGTTCTAAGGGACTTTTATTTCTTAGATGAGTATTTACTTGTCCAAGATATTTGGGTGTCCCAGAACCAGCCTTTGGTGTCTCCATTCCCAAATTACGGCTCATCCTAGTAGATGTAATTCTGGTAGCTCACAACTGCGTATCTCATAGCTGAGATGCAGTTCTCATGTTTGGAAGCTTCTGTTCCATCTGCTTTCAACTCATACCTATCCATCTCACTTCTAAGTGTTGTAGATGAAGTAGTTACGAATATCTTATCGTAGTTCAGGAGTTTGTTTAGAGAATCCACTACACGTATCTTCTTGGCATTCACACAGTTAAATCCTTCTCTTAGTTCTGGTTCTGTCCATTCTCCATAGTTGGCAGATGCTAGCACCTTTATCTTTTCTGAACCCATACCACCATAGTCACATACTATAGGTTCATACGCACTTATGTGTAAGTCTCTTAGAGTCCATGCTAAGTCTTTGTTGTTTGCTAGCTGGTTACTAGTGAAGTACTCTTTGGCATACACGCAATTGTTGTATATCTTCACACCTACTAATGTGGAATTGTCTTTAGAATTGACAAAACCGAAGTCCATAGCTTTCAATTCAGGTGCTGGAATATCATCAT
>Ga0310697_10007373_pt1 | contig 10372 bp, 6 predicted proteins | sample 172DNAGHGlowgp2_FD_203883 | JGI IMG/M metagenome (GOLD analysis project Ga0310697, IMG submission 203883) | Sheep rumen microbial communities from Palmerston North, Manawatu-Wanganui, New Zealand - 1728 DNA GHGlow gp2 (v2) (version 2) | ecosystem: Host-associated > Mammals > Digestive system >...
AGGGGTAAAAGGCGCCGCCATCTTCATTTTCTCCTTTACGGGGTGATCAAAGGCCGTCGGTGTTGCCTTCCGCGTTCTGTCCTTCTTCCTTCTGCACGGCCTTGAAGGCGTCCAGCAGCTGCTGATCCGCATCCGCGGTGCCGTACTTGATGTAGAGGTTCGTCAGCTTGGATTCCGGGTAGTCCTCCAGCACCAGGGATACCATGGTGCCGTTCTGTCCCTTCCACAGCAGCTGGTCCGACACGATGTAGCCGTAGCCGTCATAGTGGTCCGTGGAGGTCACGTCCCCGTACAGGCCGGACAGCTTTCCGCTCAGGTCCTCAAAGGCCGCCACGGGATCCTTCACGTCCAGCTGATAGTAGGCATAGATCATGGCGGTATGATCCGTATCCCGCACCAGGTTGCCCTCCGCGTCCGGCACATAGGTGAAATAGATCTGCATGCTGTTCACGTCATAGCCGGCCACCTTCAGGTCCCGGGGATAAATGTTCACATAGCCGCCCGCCGCCGCGTTCACCAGCGTGGAGCCGCTTTCCCGGAACATGAAGGCTTCCGCGGGATACCAGTATTCCCACTCCCTGAACTTTTCCGGATTGATGAGCTCCTGCTGCGCGGCTGCCTCCGTCACGCTGCTGCCCCAGGGCACGCTGCGGAAGAGGATCTCCTTGTCGCTGACCGCGCCGGTGGCCTCCGGCAGGGCCACGGTTCTGCCGTCCTGGGCCGCGCCGCCCTCATCCGGGATGGCCGCGGGCTCCGCCGCGGGCGCCGGCGTGGCGGTGTAGACCGTGTTCTCGCTCATGAACTGCACATGCTGCCGGGCGGTGTCCAGGTCATCCGACGGAGACATGAAGCAGATAGCCATCACCTGGTCATCGATATAAACGCAGTGGCCAATCACCAGGGTTCTGCCCAGGCCCGCGATGTCCTGATGATAGGTGAACCACCGGGAAGCGGCGCCGGCCAGGGTGCTGTCCTCCGTGTCCACCTTCTCGTCGATGGCCGCGGAAGCCAGGCCGCTGATCATGGAATCATACACGAGGTTGCGCATGACGTCCGTCACTTCCGTGCCGATATCCTGGGTCATGGTCATGAACATGATCGCCCCGGACAGGCCGGTTTTGTCCGCGGCCGGATAGAAATAGGTAATCCCGCTGGGGCCGCCCCGCTGGGACCACTCTCCTTCCGGCAGCTTCACGGACCAGTTGTCCGTAGTAAAGTATCCTTCCTCTTCCGCCGCAAGGCTCACCGCCGCCGTCAGCAGCAGGCACAGCGCAAGCGCCAGGGCCAACACCTTCTTCATGATGATATCCTCCTTTTTGTCCCGGCCCGCTGTCCGGGTTCTCTGTTGCATCATCATACCATAGATGCAGGCGTTCGAAAAGTTTTTTCTCTCAGACACGGGCAGACACGGGGGCAGACAGACACGGGGACAGACACGGGGACGGTCAGACACGGGGACGGTTCTCAATGGCATTAAGATAAGCCAGAAAAAGCAGAAAAACAAGGTGGTTCCGAGAGCAAATACGAAAGAATCAGTCAAGCGGTAAGGCAAGAGCCAAAGCCAGGCACAGCAAACAAAGGAATTGAATCCCCGCAGAAAAGGATATATACTTTTATCGGAGTTAGGATGCTCTGTAGTTGAATTCTCTACTGGATTGTTCTTCCATACGAGATGGACGCGGAACATGACGATCTGGGCGGATCGGAGTAGGCGCTAATCGCAGACGGTCCAACAACTCCAATTCGCCAATGCTGCCGTGCAGGTAGGCTCTGCAGGGACCAACAGCATTGGCGAAATTCACTTTATATTGGTATTTTGTAGCCTTATTGGAATGCAGGATATCGGTATGAACACAGAGATAAGAGCAGTAATTGAACATCGTCAGGGAACAGAAGAGTTCCTGGAGGACTGCCTGTGCAGATTTTCCGTGGAAATGCAACAGATCAACAGAATACTTCAGATCCCGATATGCGTTCTCGATACCCCAGCGCAGGTGGTAAAGGTTTTTCAGCTTTTGGGGCGGAAACTTATCGCGAGGCAGGTTGGTAACAAGGCATTCATAACTGTCATCTGAGAGCTTGATTCGAACGAGCCGGAAATGAATAGGATAAATGTCAGCAGATGAATTCAGGAAATCGAAATGGCCACGATATACTATGGCATAGCGATTGTCATTCCTTACAGCATTAGAGGCTTTGAATGTCAATAACCTGTCCACATCGATATCGAGTTCTTCCTGTGGAGGAATGTTGAGAGTATGGAGAAATCCATTACTATCAAGATCTTTTGCTCTGATTAGAAAGTTTATGCCGGTTTCGATTAAATGTGCAAGTCCATTGTAGCCTTCATAGCCTCGATCTGCAAGAATAATAGCCTTTGTTGGATCTGGCAGACGCTCGGTCAAAGCGACCAGTGCAGCTCTCTCCCGCATATGCATACCTGGATCAATAATGGCATCGACATAGATTCGATTCAGAATGTCAAACAATCCATTAATGTGCAGTTGGTTATATGATTTCCGGTCTTCTCTGGTGACGACCGAGAAGTCTTCCTCCTTTTCATTCCGGGGGATCGGAACAGAGGAGCCATCGCAGGCCAGCAAACGATATCCATTGAACGTTTTCAGGTAAGGAAGCGAGTCGGTAAAAGACCTGAACAAAGCATAGCATCCTTGCCATAACAGTTTATGCCTCTGCTGCGTGAAAGCTGATTTTGACGGGATTCGCTGGTATGTCTTTCCCGGCGGAACATAATACGCAGAAAGCTCATTTTGCAGGCTTTTCCCGCTGAATTCCAGTAGCAGACGAAGTAAAGAACTCACAGGAAGTTTGCGTTCCCTTGTAAAATCAGCATTCGGATCTTTGGAAAACAACCAGCTGGTATCAGAGATTCCTGATATCGCTGAATTCAGCTTCTCCTTCGCAATAATTGGTGTGATCTTCATGTTTGTGTGCCTCCTTGCAGTTTCTGTGGCAGTGGCCACATTTCTCACTACAAGGGCTTTTTTTGATCGCGGCCCGCCATAGGCGGGCTGAATAGGCGATCAAAAAAAGCCGCACATTTTGCGGCTGATGTCAATACCTAAATTGTTACGTTTTTCTAAACATTAGAATGGCCGGAAACGTTGATTTTCCTTCACTTCCGGCTTGCTTGTTTAGTTAGTTATCTAACTGCCATTGGGGATGGTTGTAGCGTTGAAGTATGAAATTATCATCTATACAGACGCACGTGGCAGAGCACCATTGCGTGACTATCTGAAAGAGCTAAAAAGCCAGAAGGATAATGATTCCCGATTATTCCGGTGCCGCGAAGCGGCCTGTCCGGTGCTCATTGAGCACCCTGTCCGGAGATCGTTGAGCAGACCTTCCGGAGCAAACTGAGCAATTGACGATTTCCCATTCCATGGTATTATGATTCTGCGTTTACCTGTGCGCGGGATAGGGCAACGCTGAGGAGCGACCTGAGCAGCGCGCAGGGTTTTGCGGGAGAGTGATACCATGACGGTGTCGCTCTTTTTGCGTTTCGCGGAATGACAGCCACCATGATATCACTCTCCTGGTAAAACAAATGCGATAAACCTCGGGTTTCAGGGCAGAGCCCTGACGGGCCGAAGGCCCAATGTTACTGTCGGAGCTCTACCGGAATTCCGTAAACTTCCCGCATAGAGATGTCTTTGCTGGGGTCCAGACTCTGGATATTGATCTGGTAGCCGTCATGAATAATGCGATCTATGATCGCGTCAGCCAGAGCACTTTTCTTGCCACCCAGCTGTGCATACCAGCCTTTGGGATCGACCTGGGAGCAGAAGATGGTGGAAGATTTCCGGCGACGGCGGTGCAATAGTTCGAAGATATCCTTCTTCTCGCTTTCTGTCGGCGGCAGCATGAGCCATTCATCCAGGATGAGGAGGGTCGGCTTGGCGTACTTTGCCAGCACATCCTTGTACTCACCGTTTTGCCGTGCAGTATCCAACTCGATGAACAGGTCCGGGAGCCGGATGTACTTGGTAGTGTAAAAGCGTTTGCAGGCTTCCATCCCAAAGGCACAGGCCATATAGGTTTTACCGCTGCCCGTTGCCCCGGTGATGAAAATGTTGCGGTGATCGACAATGTACTCGCAGCTGGCCAGTTTCTGAATGAGTGCCCGGTTCAGTTTCCGGCCGGAATGGTAGTCAATGTCCCCAACGTAAGCTTCCGGCTGGTCGAAGTCAGCTTTCTTGATGAGTCTGGACAGACGATTGTTCTTTCGGCTGATGTACTCAGCATCTACTAGCAAAGCAAACCGTTCGTCGAAGGACAGATCTTGAATGCGATGGTCCTGTTCCTGCTGAATCAGGTGATTGGCCATGGACCTGAGCCGCATCTCGATGAGTTTATCCACTGTGCTGTTATGTGTCATGGCCTGTTACCTCCCGTAGTATTCTGCCCCACGCGTAATGGCGTAAGGATTCTCGGTGGATTCAGATTCCTGCAAAACCGGCTTATGAACGCCGGCGGCGAGGATGTTCCGAATACTCTTGTAGCTCGGCGATCCGGTTAAGCTGAGCGCTTTCCCGCACGCGGCTTCCAGTTCTGCCGAAGAGTACTTTTCAGCCAGCTTCAAGAGGCCCATACAGCTTCTGTAAGCCTGCTGTTCCACCTGCCTGGAGGTGAGCATTGATTCCACAACCCGCAGTGTGCTTTCGCCCATCTGTTTGGCCCAGCGGCGAAAACGGTCTCCGTCCCATGACAGATACTTCTGGTGGTTTTCCGGCATATGCTCCTGTTGCGTGCTGTACTGGCCTTTCCGCCCATACAGCCTGGGGTGTGAGGCAATCCGGCTGTGATTGAAAAAGATTTCAATCATCTTTTCTGTGACCCGGATATCGACCTTCTTTCCGATGTATTCATGGGGTACCGAGTACAGCATGCTTTCATGCGATACGTGGTAGTTGAACAACACTGTCGCCTGTTTCCATTCCGCCAGTTCATATGGCGTGGGAGGCAGTGCTGAAAGCAATGGGAGTTCCTCCTGGTACAGGAGGTATCTGCTGGTGTCCTTCTTCTGGAACTTCCTCTGATTGAACTCATTCAACCGATTCCGGATCGCTGTATTCAACTCAGCGAGGGAGAAGAACTGCTCATGCCGCAGGGCGGCAATAATCCAGGTGGAAATGTTCCGGACCCCGCCTTCCGCATTCGGCTTGTCGTCCGGTTTCCGGACCCTGGCCGGAATGATGGCAGTGTTGTAATGCTCCGCCATCTCATGGTACGTCCTGTTCACCTCCGGCGTGAACCAATCCCTGTTGTGAATCACCGCCGTCTTGCAGTTGTCCGGAACCAAAATCCGGGGAACACCGCCGAAGAACTGAAGCATGTGCACATGCGCGGTGATCCAGGCATTCTGTTTCTCATTCAGGAAGGCTTCCGCATAAGTGTACTGGCTGAAGGACAGAACACCGACAAAGACGTAAGCATTGGTGATTTCGCCGGTATCCGGGTCGATGATCTGGGCGGAATCGCCGGCCCAGTCAACTTCCACTTGTTCGCCGGGCTTGCGGGGAATGTGCATGGAAGCCCGTCGCTTCATTTCTGCTTCCTGCAGGTACCAGCAGTATTGGGAATACATGAGCGGCTTTTCACCGGTCAGACGACATTCCTCGAGGTACTCCGTCCAGAGCAGTTTCTTGGAGACGCCATTCTTGAGGAGTTCTTTACGGACGTACTCCGCATCCGGCATTTTCCTGTCACTGCCCCCGGGAATCTTGCTCGGATAGAGCAACTTCCCAAGTTCCGGATCTGACAGATCCGGCGCCAGGGGCCATTCCAGTTTCAGTTCCTTTGCCCTGTCCAGAACAGTGGTAACTGTATTCCGTGAGCAGGACACACTCTTGGCAATGGAGCTTTTACTATATCCTGAGGCTGCCAATCTCAGGATCTCCCGGTAACTGGTCATTGAAGACCACCTCCAAATAATGAATTGGCATCTGTTCGACGCCTGAATTCATTATATGGACGGCCTGCAGCCTGCTCAATGAACGCCGGAAGTCATGCTCAGTTGCTGCCGGAACGGCTGCTCAATAGCCGCCGGAACCCCTGCTCAATGAGGCCCGGACTCGGTGCTCAATAGGGGGCAGATTCTCCATTTCGGGAGATATCAAGGCAATGAAAGATTCAGCCAGATCGTTGCAGCAATAAGAAAGCACATAGAAGCAAAACCCATATAAGCGAATTGTGTCTTGATGCAGACAGCCATCCGAAACGGACAGTAAAGACGCATATCCCGGACAGGTAAAGACGTAATTCCCGGACACAATCTGTCACATAAACCGGACAGAAAGTGCCCGGGAACTGTTGAAATCAGGGTTTTACCATGCTATCCTTACAATGCCGCGAGGGAGGATAGAGCTACGGTGGGAACCGACTCGAGCGCCGATGCGGCAGAGACATGAGGGTATCGTCTTCGGACGGTACTCTTTCTGCTTGCTTTGGGATCATCTTCTGGCCGAAGGCCAAATAAATGTCTCTTGTAAAGCGATAAATCCCGGGGTCTGGGGCAGAGCCCCAGCGTAACTGTACCCATCCACTTGGCCAAGGAGATCACCTCACAGCTTCACAATCTCAACGGTAAAACCTGTAGTGAGACGACGACGGATACCATCCAGCTTACCGAAACAATCCGGATCATCACTGAGACGCTTACCCCACTCGCTGGGTTCGTATTGGGTATTGAATACTGTAGGATAATGGAGATCAGCGCGGCTCTTCAGCAGATGGTACAGGATCTTGATACCGTCCTCGGAATACCTGCTAATACCGAAATCATCAATAAAGAGAATCCGCAGGCGGGCATAGTACTTCAGCTTCTTTGTATATTTGCTCAAGTCTTTCTTTGACAGTTCAAGCAGCTTGTCCATCATTTCACAGTAGTCGAGGCACTGGCAGCGGTAATTCATTCGGCACGCCTCATTGCATACTGCTGAAGTGAAATACGATTTGCCGGCGCCAGTTTTTCCGTAGATACCAACGTTCAAGCCAGAATCAACGAAATGGTAGGTCAGAACCTGCTGCACCGTCTCGTCGTTGTACTTCCGCCCGTTCCCACTCCTCAGGTTTTCAATCCGAGCGCTCTTCTCAATCGACTTACTGAACTGGAGGTTGTTCTCGTACCGCTTGTTCATAGCTTCAACGTACTGCGGGGTAAGAACCTCCCGGAACAGTTGCTGCGCGGAAAAATTTCCAAGTTCAGGATCATCCAGGATCTGTTTCCACCGGATTGCCGCAGTGGTCATACCAAGGCTGTCCAGCATTTCCCCGATATCATAGATGATTTCGCTCACTGGAGATCACCACCTTCCTGCTTCTTCAGAAGGTTTTTCAGGGAATACTGAGAATCATCATCCTTGTAGACACCGGTTACAATCTGGTCTTTATCAACTGGCTTCAAGTCGCTGGCCATCCTGTCAATCGCGTCTGCGCCGGGATGGGCGTACATGGAAATGGTGTTGGTGATATAGTTGTAGCTGCACTTTCCACGCAGAACAGCATCCTTGCAGCAGTTCTCCAGTGCCTCTTTTCCGTACTTTTCCGCAAACTTCAGAATCCCAAAGCAACTGCGGAAGGACTGGACAGGATAATCAAACTTTTCAATGACCCGCTGAATCAGCACCCTGGTGTTTGGTCCGACATTCCCTGCCTTTGCCAGGAAATACGGCGTGTTCCAGAAACTGTAATCGCTGTACTCTTTGGGCATATCGGTTGGTATTACCACCCAGCTCTTGGGTGTATAGCTCCGTTCATGAGTCCTGATCAGGTCGCCGTTATCATTGTAGACATAGATCTTTGTGTCCGCGACGCGGATCTCCAGCGTCTTCCTCAGATACTTGCGCGGCATGGAATAGTGAACCGTATCGTAAACAAAGGAAAAGTCCGGGCTGACGGTGACCTTCTTGCGAACCAGATATTCATACTGGGTTTCCGGCAACGGAAGCAGCGCGTCCTTCTCTTCCTTCTCAAACAGATCCCGGCGGGAATAATTGAGCTTGGAGAAATTGACGCAGTTTTCTGCTTCCATCCGCTTCCACAATTCAGCATTCAGCTCTTCCAGAGAATAGAAGGTCATCTCATCCATTTCCACCAGAATGTGCATGGTAACGATGCGAACGTGCCCTTCTACATTGGGCTTCCAACGTGGGGATTTCACTTTTGCGGGAAGGATCACTGTTCCATTGTGAGCTGCCCAGGCCTGGAATTCCGGATTCAAAACTGGATCAATCCAGTCTTTGTTCTTAGTCACAGCGACTTTGCAATTATCGGGAGTAACTGTCTGCGTAACGCCACCGAAATACGTCAGTGCATTGTTGTTAACACGGATCCAGTTCCCGATATCACAGCAGGTCATACCTTCAATATAGAACAGATCGCTGAATGACAGGGCCGATACAAAGATTGTGACTTTGGTTAAGGCTTCCGGATCACGGCGATCGTGAAGCCAGAGAACCTTGCCGGCAAAATCCAGCTCTGTATTGACGCCGGGATAACGCTGGATATGGAAAGTCACATCTTTATTTCCCAGCCAGTTGGCGTACCGCCTGCAATACTGGCGGTAACTCAGAGGACGCTTCCCATCTACCTCGCCTTCAGCGTTGTACAGCTTCCAAAGATGAAGCAGTGTTTCGCCCTTCTTCGCGAGTTTCCGGTGAACTTCCTCCTCACTGAACGCCCGGTAGAACTCGTCGTTTTCAATGTTCCCCCTCTTCTTGTACAGAAGAGCCTCGATATATTCGTTTGTCACCTCCTCCGACAACGGCCAGCTCAGTTCCTCACACTCTTTGAAGCGATTGAGGAAATCGTTGATCGCTGTTTTTCCATCGCCTGTACTATTGGCAATGCCCCTGCAGCTGAAGCCTTTTTCATAACTGAGCTTCAGCACCCGTTTGTAGTCCATATGCGGACCCCCTTATAATAGATTCCTTCCGGTCTGGAAGGTAAATCCATTATAAGAATCTGTCCGCTAATTATGTCACAGGCTGTCCGGCTTATCCGTCTTTCTCTGTCCGGCAATTGTGTCTTTGCTGTCCGGTTTCACGTTCAAACTGCAGTAAAACATACAAAGCTATTGAAATCAAGGTTTAAAGCATGTTAAGATGCATACCTTTACAAAGATCCTCGGAATATCCTGACCGGAGACACGGTTCCGGTTTATATCGATCGAATGAATGAAGAAATTGGCTTTGTGGATGTTGAATCAATCCTGGATCAAATGAGAAGATAATCCCGAATCAGATCGCTCCCCTACTTGTTAAAAATTTAACAAATAGACAAAAATTCATATAAGCATCCTTGGACATACTTCGAGATTGCGAATTATGTACTATATGCTGCCGTTATTCTCCCGCAATAAGTGAATTCTTAATTCAACTTCCTTTGTTGATAATGCTACTTCTTCCTGATTGTATTCACCGTTACTGTATCATTGGGCATCTTTTTCAATCGCCTCTATTCTCTGGCTCAGCGTGGGGTGAGAATATTCCAGCTTTACCAGCGGGGGCGACGGAGCAAGATCGGCATAGTTCTGACGGGCCAACTTTTTCAGAGCACTGATCAACTGTACTCCGTAGCCTTCCTTCACAGCCTGAGCGTCTGCTCTGTATTCCGCACGGCGTGAGAAATAATTGACAAGCAATCCGAACAGCGGAGAGATGAAAGCAAATTCCACGCTCATGATCAGGATGATCGCGAAGCCATAGTTAATGTTTTCAAAGCCGAATGCAGTAAAGCATCCTTCTGTTCGAAGTGTCATCCAGGCCAGCACACCGAGGACAGCCATCTGAATAAAGGAAAGTATCTGATTCCGCAGAGTGTCCTTGTGAAGTCCGTGACCCAATTCATGTGCGAATACTGCACAGATCTCATCCGGCGTCATGGATTCAACCAATGTGTCGTAAAGAACAATGGTTTTCATTTTCCCGAATCCGGAAAAATACGCATTGGATTTTGTCGTTCGCCTGGATGCGTCCATTACTTTGATATCCCGAACCTTGTAGCCGTTCTTCTCCAGCAAGTGAATCAGTTTCTCTTTCAATTCACCATCTTCCAGAGGCTTGAACTTGTTAAAGATTTTACTGAGCACCGGGTACAGGAAGGAAATGGTCAGCGCAAAGAGCGTCATCAGGATCGCGAAGGCCAAAATCAACCAGTCACCCAGCGCCTGGTGCACCCACATGAGCAGACCGCCGATTCCTGTCATCAGAACCAGTCCAATGAGGAACTCCTTTGCCTGATCCGCCCAGAATGTCTTCGCTGTGGACTTGTTGAAGCCATACCTTTCCTCGATATTCATCGTGTTATACCAGGAAAACGGAATCATTAACAACGAAGTCAATGCAGAAAG
>Ga0310697_10007374_pt1 | contig 10372 bp, 8 predicted proteins | sample 172DNAGHGlowgp2_FD_203883 | JGI IMG/M metagenome (GOLD analysis project Ga0310697, IMG submission 203883) | Sheep rumen microbial communities from Palmerston North, Manawatu-Wanganui, New Zealand - 1728 DNA GHGlow gp2 (v2) (version 2) | ecosystem: Host-associated > Mammals > Digestive system >...
ATGCGCATAGTGACGATTGGCGGTCTGATACTCGACGTGAGCGGTGTTGATGGTGATACCACGCTCCTTCTCCTCAGGGGCGTTGTCAATCTGATCGAAGGACTTGACCTCGCTCAGGCCCTTGGCGGCGAGCACCTTGGTGATCGCAGCGGTCAGAGTGGTCTTGCCATGGTCAACGTGGCCGATCGTGCCGATGTTGACGTGCGGTTTATCCCGCTTGAAAACTTCTTTTGCCATAATATTACGTTTAAAAGTTTGTTTACAAAATTAAACCGGCTTTTTAAACCGGCTCTGGAGCCGATGATGGGATTTGAACTCATGACCTCATCCTTACCAAGGATGCGCTCTACCCCTGAGCTACATCGGCATTTATCGAGCGGGGTAGGAGAATCGAACTCCCATTTCCAGCTTGGAAGGCTGGCATAATAGCCATTATACGAACCCCGCTTGGAGGGAAAAGTCGTCCGACTTCTTTCCGCTTTTGGTGGGCAAGGATGGATTCGAACCACCGTAGGCTTAGCCAGCAGATTTACAGTCTGCCCCATTTGACCGCTCTGGTACTTGCCCCTATACTTTACATTGCTGATCGTGAGCCGATGGAGGGAATCGAACCCACGACCTTGAGATTACAAATCACACGCTCTAGCCAACTGAGCTACATCGGCAATGTATTATTTCAAAGTCCCCTTACTTTTTGGGACTGCAAAGATAGGAATTATTTCCTATTCTCAAAAACTTTTTGCAAACTTTTTTGGATTCCTTCCACATCCATCCCGCAGGAGGCGTATTGTTCCGCCTGCCGGGCCTGTGCGATGAAGCGGTCGGGGATCCCGATGCCCTCCACGGGCACGTTGCAGCCGTGTGCGGCGAGGTACTCGCTCACGGCGCTGAAAAGCCCGCCGGCGAGCGCACCGTCCTCGACGGTGATGATGTGCGCGTAGCGCGCGGCGATGTCCTGCAGCAGCGCCTCGTCCAGCGGCTTGAGGAAGCGGAAGTCGTAGACGCCGACGCGGCCCGGCCAGGTGGCCGCAGCCTCCGCGGCGCGGTTGACGCAGGGGCCGATGGCGAGGATGGCGACGTCCGTGCCTTCCAGCAGGGTCTCGGCCCGGCCGATCTCCAGCGGCTCGGTGCCGGTCTCGCGCCAGGGCGTGCCTTCGCCCATCCCGCGCGGGTACCTTATTATGAAGGGCCCGGTCTCGTGCGCGCAGGCCGTGTACATCAGGCGCTTGAGCTGCACCTCGTCGCGCGGGGCGCTGACGATGGTGTCCGGGATGCTCCGGTAGGCGGCGAGGTCGAAGGCGCCGTGGTGCGTGGCGCCGTCCTCGCCCACGAGTCCGGCGCGGTCGAAGCAGAGCACCACCGGAAGGTGCTGCAGGGCCACGTCGTGGATGATCTGGTCGTAGGCGCGCTGGGAGAAGGCGGAGTAGATGTTGCAGAACGGCTTCATCCCGCCGGCGGCCAGGCCCGCCGAGAAGGTGACGGCGTGCTCCTCCTCGATGCCCACGTCGAAGAAGCGGTCGGGATGGCTTGCGGCCAGGCGGTTCATGCCGCAGCCCTGCGCCATCGCGGGCGTGACGCCGACGACGCGCGGGTCAGCGGCGGCCAGCTCGCAGAGGACTTCGCCGAAGACGTCCTGGTAGCGGTCGTGCGGATGCGGCGGGTGGATGCGCTCGCCGGTCTCGGGGTTGAAGTGGCCCGGCGCGTGCCAGGTCACGGGGTCGGCCTCGGCCGCGGGGTAGCCCTTGCCCTTGACGGTGTAGCAGTGCAGCAGGCGGGGCCCCTTCATCTCGTGGAGCTTGCGCAGGGTCGTGACCACCTCCTCGATGTCGTTGCCGTCGATCGGGCCGAAGTAGCGGAACCCGAGCGCCTCGAACAGGTGCCCGCCGGGCTTACCCACGAACCAGGACTTGAGGGCGCGGACCCAGCGCTGCAGGAAGCGGCGCAGGCGGTTGTCTCCCAGCAGGTCCCAGACGCGGTTCTTGAACTGGTTGTAGGACCGGCTGGTCGTGATGTTGAGCAGGTATTTGTGCATCGCACCCGTGTTGCCCTCGATGGACTGGTTGTTGTCGTTGAGGATCACGAGCAGGTCGGCGTGGCTGGCGCCGGCGTTGTTGAGCCCCTCGAAGGCGAGGCCGCCGGTCATGGCGCCGTCGCCGATCAGGGCGACGACCTTGTCGCCCCGGCGGCGCAGCCGGGCCGCTTCGGCCAGGCCCAGCGCGGCGGAGATGGAGGTCGAGGAGTGCCCGACCCCGAAGGCGTCGAACGGGCTCTCGTCCCGGTTGGGGAAGCCGCTGATGCCGCCGCCGGTGCGCATGGTGCGGAACGCCTCCCTGCGCCCCGTCAGGATCTTGTGGGCGTAGGCCTGGTGGCCGACGTCGAAGACGAGCTGGTCCCGGGGCGTGTCGTAGACATAGTGCATGCCCACGATGAGTTCCACCGCACCGAGGCTGGAGGCCAGGTGGCCGGGATTCCGGGCGCAGGTCTCAATGATGTAGCGGCGCAGTTCGGCGCAGAGCGCGCGCAGCTGCTCCATGGTGAAGCCTTTGATGTCGGCGGGAGTCTCGATCCGGTCCAGCAGTTCGTACATGTCGGGTCAGGCTTTGTTGGGGGCGTCCAGCCCGAGTTCGGGATGGCGCCGGGATGTGCGGGAGAAGAGCAGGGCGACGGCCACGGCGGCGACGCACAGCAGCGTGAACATCAGCTCCACGGAGAAGGAGCCGCGCAGCGCGGCGTCCGGGCCCGTGCCCGCGCCGGCGAGGATCCGCCCGGCCAGCATCTTGAACGCCAGCAGGCCGAGGTTCTGGACCCAGTAGACGAGGGCGAACGTGGTCCCGAGCACCTTGTCGGGCACGATCTTGGGTACGGACGGCCAGCGAATAGCCGAAGCCAAGCAGCACCATGGCCAGGTAGCCGAAGAAGGGGACCCCCTGCGGCGCGAAGGCCAGCAGCAGGTGGGCGCCGAGCGCTAGCACCGATCCGAGCACCATCCAGCGGGTGCCCCGCCCCTGCTTGTCGACCAGCAGGCCGAACAGCGGAGCGAAGACCACGGTGGCGAACGGCAGCATCGAGACCATCCAGCCGGCGGTCTCGGCCGGGATGCCGAAACGCGGGATCAGGATGGCCCCGGCGAACTTCTTGAAGGAGATGATGCTGCTGTAGAACAGCACGCAGAGCAGCCCCACGAGCCAGAAGTTGGGATTCCTGAGCACGCCGACCACGTCCGAGAAGCGGAACGCGTCCGCGTCGTCCGGCTGGCCGTCATGCCGGGTCTGGCCCGGCATCTCCTCCCGGTCGAAGCGGGCGTCCAGCGCCACGAACAAGGCCCAGAGGATCAGTCCGGCGGCCATCAGGCCCATGCCGACCACGGCCGGACGGGCCGTTTCGGCGAGCGTGTAGACGTGGCCGCTGTTCTCCACGACCAGGCGCGGCGCAAGCACGAGCGCGAACGCCGTGCCCAGCCGCGCGATGGCCAGCTGCAGGCCCATCGCCAGGGCCATGGGCCCGTGGCGGAACCATTTGGCGATCGAGCGCGTGACCGCCGTGCCGGCGATCTCGCTGCCCAGTCCGAAGAACATGCAGCCCGCGTAGGCGATGCGCAGCGAGCGCTGCGGCGCGAATCCGGCCGTGATGGCATACAGGACGGCGGCGGCACCTGCCACCATCATCCCCACGAAGATGGACCCGGTCACGCGTACGCCCCACTTGTCGAGCAGGATGCCGCAGACGACCAGGCCGCCGAACACGCACAGCACCGAGTAGCCGCTGGTGTACAGGCCGTAGCCGGCTGCGTCCCAGCCCAGCTGCGTGCGGGACGGGTCCTCGAAGAGGTAGGAGATCGTCGAGAACATGTCGTCGAAGTAGTACGATGCGAACATCGGTACCACGAGGCATGCCAGGGCGATCCAGCAGCCGTATTTTTGCAGGACGCTCTGCTTCATCTACCGGATGTTGGGCTCTTCGAGGCCGAGGTGCTTCTTCTTGTCGACGACCTTGAGGTAGAGGCCGATCAGCATGGCGGCGATACCTAAGCAGGCCAGCATGACGAGCGCCCAGGTGTAGTTGAGCTGGTCGGGCGGCGTGCCGGGGGCGTTGGTGCTCGTCAGCACGTTGCCGATCAGGATCGGGAAGAGCCACAGGCCGATGTTCTGGATCCAGAAGATGAGGGCGTAGGCGGAGCCGATGATCTTCTCGTCCACGAGCTTGGGCACGGACGGCCACAGGGCGGCGGGCACCAGCGAGAAGCTGGCTCCCAGCACGAGGATCGTGACGTAGGCCACGATGGCGCCGCCGACGGCGTTGCCCTTGAAGACGGGCAGGATGAAGGCGAAGGTGAGGTGGCAGATCACCAGCAGGATGGAGCCGATGAGCAGCATCGAGGCGGCCTTGCCCTTATGGTCGACGTAGTTGCCGAGGATCGGGGTGATGGCCACGGCCAGCAGCGGGAACACCGCGAAGATGGTCTCGGCCGTGCCGCGCTTGAAGCCCATGAAGCAGTAGACTATGAGGGCCACGATGGCGACGGCCATCAGGCCGTACTTCAAGCCCTTGCGGTCCTTGATGAAGTTGCTGGAGAAGGAGCATGCGGCAACCACCAGCATGATGATGTACTGCACGATGGTGACGGCCTCGCCGGCCCAGAAGGAGCCGGCGGCGGGCTCGGTCAGGGTCAGGTTGCACTGCAGCATGTTGACCGCATACTTCTGGAACGGGAAGATCGCCGAGTAGTAGAGCACGCACAGCAGGGCGACGAGCCAGAAGCCCAGGCTGGAGAGGATCTTGCCGATGTCCTTGACCTTGAACGGATCGTCCTTCTCCTCGGCCTCGCCGGTCTGGCTGTCGAGCTTGCGGTCCATGAAGAAATAGGTCACGAACATGATCAGGGCGATGCAGAGCAGCACCACGCCGAAGGCGACGGAACGGCTGACGTTGACCTGGCCGCCCAGCTTGGCGAAGTAGGGCGAGAAGATCATGCAAGTGGCGACGCCCAGCCGGGCGAGGGCCATCTCGGAGCCCATGGCGAGCGCCGTCTCGCGGCCCTTGAACCACTTGACGATGCCGCGGCTGACCGTGATGCCGGCCATCTCGCAGCCGCAGCCGAAGAGCATGAAGCCGAGGGCTGCCAGCTTGGCGGAGGCGGGCATGCCCTGGTAGAAGGGCAGCACGTCGTCGATGAAGCCGACCCCGGTGTGCCAGTTGAGGTGGTTGGTGAACCAGTTCTCGAGGCCGGAGCCCATGAAGGACTCGCTGATGGCGTAGTACTTGATCAGGCCGCCCACCAGCATGACCGCGCCGGAGAGCACGGCCGTGAAGCGGACGCCCATCTTGTCGAGGATGATGCCCGCGAAGATCAGGAAGAACACGAACACGTTGAGGAAGGTCTCGGAGCCTTCCATCGTGCCGAATGCCTTGGAATCCCACCCTCTCGTCGACTCCATCAGGTCCTTGATCGGGGAGAGGATGTCCATGAAGATATAGGCGCAGAACATCGCCAGGGCGAGGAGCAGCAGGGCTGTCCAGCGCATCGCGGCGGAGTCGCGCAGGGTCTTTTGGATCTTGTCAGCCATAATCTGTCAGTGCGTGGGGATACTAGAACGGGAGGTCGTCGGTGCCTGCGTCGTCGCCAGCGGGGATGTCCTGCACGGCAGGGGCGGACTGGACGGGCTGGGCCGGCGCGGCCGGGCGCTGGTAGCCGCCCTGCTGCTGGAAGCCGCCGCCCTGTTGCTGATAGCCACCCTGGTGGTAGCCCTGGGAAGGCTGCTGGTAGCCGCCCTGGCGCTGGTACCCGCCTTGCTGCTGGTATCCGCCGCCCGGCTGGTCGCCCTGGTAGCCGCCGTCGTCGCGGCGACCCAGGAGCTGGAGGGTGTCGACATTGATTTCGGTGGTGTATTTCTCGACGCCCTGGCTGTCGGTGTACTTGCGGGTGCGCAGGCGGCCTTCGATATACAGCTGGGTGCCCTTGTGGACGAAGCGCTCGCAGACGTCGGCGGGCTGTCCCCAGGCCACGATGTTGTGCCATTCGGTGTTCTCACGGGTCTCGCCGTTGCGGTCGCGGAAGCGCTCGGAGGTGGCGAGGGTGAAAGTGGCTACTTTCCGGCCCTGGGAGCCGGGATTGTTTCCTTCGAGGTAACGTACATTGGGGTCTCTGCCAACGTTACCGATCAACATGACTTTGTTCAGTGACATAATACATAAATTTTAGTCTCACAAGATAGGGATTTTTTGCCGAATTGCAGTTATCTTTGTCCGACAAGTTGCACGAAAAATGATCATCTCCCTGACAGGATTCATGGGCTGCGGCAAGAGCAGCACGGGCCGGGAACTCGCCTCCCGGCTGGGGGCCTGTCTGGTCGACCTGGACGCTGAAATCGTTGAGCGTGAAGGCCGTCCGATACCGGAGATCTTCGCGGACGGCGGGGAGGCGGCCTTCCGGGCCGTCGAGCAGGCGACGCTTCGCGCCGTGCTCGACGAGGCGGACGCCCGCGGCGGCGACACCGTCCTCGCCCTCGGCGGCGGGGCCCTGACCCGGCCGGAGGCCCGTGCGCTGGTCTTCGCCCGCACCCGTTGCGTGTGGCTGCGCACCCGCCTGGAGACCATCCGGGAGCGGCTCGGCGCCGCCGATGCCTCCCGGCCCCTCTTCCGGGACGCCGATGCGCTCTTCGCGGCGCGTACGCCGGTTTACGCCCAGGCCCCTTTCGCCGTCGATACCGACGGCAGGACCCCGGGCGGGGTGGCTGAAGAAATCCTTGAAATCCTTAGATAGCGCCCGTTATGGCCTCGCGCATCGCGGCTGCGTCGGGCTGCTCGCCGGTCATCAGGACGTAGCCGGTGACGGCCTGCTGCAGGAGCCACTCGGTCCCCGGGATGTAGCCGGGGTGGCCGGCGAGGCAGGCGTCGCGGTAGTTGGCTTCGAGCAGGTGGGCGCAGTCGAGCCGGCCGGCGCCCTCGACGAAGCGCGGCAGCGTGTAGATGACCACGTCGGCAGCCACGCCGCCGGCGATCTCCGCGTGGCGGTAGAGCGTGCAGCTGAACCCGAGGTCTTCGGCGGCGGCGAGCGCGGCCTTGCCCGCCCCGCCGTAGCCGATCACGGCGGCGGTCCCGCGGCCGAGCGGCTCGAGGATGGCGCGCACGCCCAGGTAATCTGAATTGTAGGCCTTGAGCCCTTCCGGGGTCCGGACGACCAGGTTGGTGGCGCCGGTGCGCACGCACTCGGGGCTCTTCCAGTCCGCCCGTGCGAAGGCATCGCCCTTGAAGGGGGCCGTGACATTGATGGCCTTGTAGCCGGCCAGGAACCGCTCCCAGGCTTCGCCGAAATCCGGGGTCTCGATGAGGTCGTAGGGGCGCCGGCCGGCGTAGCTGGCGGTGAACAGCCGGGGGCTGAGGGAGTGGCCGATGGGGTGGCCGATGAGTCCGAACCTATCCATTCCGGCGTTGTCTGACGGCTTCGAAAAGGAGGATGGCGGCCGATACGGACACGTTGAGGGAGTCCAGGGCGCCGAGCATGGGGATGTGGATGTGCGCGTCGGCCGCCTGCCGCCACCGGGGCGTCAGGCCGGTGGCTTCCGTGCCCATCACCAGGGCCGTGCCGACGGTCATGTCGCAGTCGTAGTAGAGGGAGGAGTCCTGCAGTTGGGCTGTCAGGATGCGGATTCCGCGGGCCTTGAGCCAGTCGATGGCTTCCTGCGAGGAGCACGTGACGCACGGCACCGTGAACACGGCGCCGACCGAGGCGCGGATGAGGTTCGGGTTCCACAGGTCCGTGAGCGGGTCGCAGACCAGCACGGCGTCGGCCCCGGCGGCGTCGGCGCTGCGCAGCACCGCCCCGAGGTTGCCCGGTTTCTCGACGGACTCGAGGACCATCACCAGCGGGTTTTCAGGCAGTTCCAGCCCCTCCAGCTTCCGCTCCGGCACTTTGACTTCCGCCATCACGCCCTCCGTCCCTTCCCGATAGGAAATCTTCCGGTACACCTCTTCGCTGACCTCGAACACCTTCGTCTGCCCCGCAGCCGAAAAGTCGGCATCAGCCGACCTGCCCGGTCCCGGGACTTTGCATTTTGCAAAGACGGAAAGGGACTTGAGGGCAGCAGGGGGTTCGGGGGATATGCCCCCGTATTCTATAGGGAGGGGTCCGGCAACGCCGGACGGCTGGAGAGGCTGGCTGCCGTGGAGCGAAGGGCAGACGAAGACCGTATCAACAACGAAACCGGCGTCGATGCAATGCTGGAGCTCGCGCCGGCCTTCGACCACGAAAAGACCGCGCTCGCGCCGCGCAGAAGACTTCTGCTGCAGCGCGAGGAGCTGTTTGACCTTCGGGTTCGAAGGCGAAGTGATGATTTCAGCCATTACTCGGCCTGCTGTTCCTTGTTTTCTTTCTTGAGGACCTTCTCCGGCCGCATCTGCGGGAAGAAGAGGACGTCTTGGATGGTGGTCTGCCCGGTCATGAACATGGTCAGGCGGTCGATGCCCATGCCCAGGCCCGAGGTCGGCGGCATACCGTATTCGAGTGCACGGACGAAATCCATGTCGATGTACATGGCCTCGTCATCGCCCTTGCTCTTGAGGCGGGCCTGCTCCTCGAAACGCTCCAGCTGGTCGACCGGGTCGTTGAGCTCGGAGTAGGCGTTGGCCAGCTCCTTGCCGCAGACGAACAGCTCGAAACGCTCGGTGAGCGCCGGGTTGTTGCGGTGGCGCTTGGTCAGCGGGGACATCTCCACCGGGTAGTCGATGATGAAGGTCGGCTGGATGAGCTTGTCCTCGCAGAAGGTGCCGAAGATGGCATCGATCAGCTTGCCCTTGCCCATGGAAGGCTCGATCTCGACGTGCAGGCGGTTGCAGGTGGCGCGCAGCTCATCCTCGTCCATCCCGCTCACGTCCACGCCGGCGTACTCCTTGATGGCGTCGAGGATCGGCAGGCGGCGGTAGGTGCCGCCGAAGTCCACCTCGTTCTCCCCGATCTTCACCTTCGTGGTGCCGTTGACGGCGTTGGAGACCTTGGCAAGCATCGTCTCCACGAACTTCATCATCCAGTTGTAGTCCTTGTAGGCCACGTAGATCTCCATGCAGGTGAACTCGGGGTTGTGGGTCTTGTCCATGCCCTCGTTGCGGAAATCCTTGGCGAACTCGTAGACGCCGCTGTAGCCGCCCACAATCAGGCGCTTGAGGTACAGCTCGTTGGCGATGCGCAGGTACAGGGGGATGTCCAGCGCGTTGTGGTGCGTGATGAACGGACGCGCCGTGGCGCCGCCCGGAATGCCCTGCAGGATCGGGGTCTCGACCTCGAGGCAGCCGGCTTCGTTGAAGTACTCGCGCATCGTGGAGATGATCTTCGCGCGCTTGATGAAGATATCCTTGACCTGCGGGTTCACGATCAGGTCCACGTAGCGCTGGCGGTAGCGCAGCTCCGGGTCCGTGAAGGCGTCGAACACCTGGCCGTCCTGCTCCTTGACGATCGGCAGGACGCGCAGCGACTTGCTCAGCAGGGTCAGCTCCTTGGCGTGCACGCTGAGCTGGCCGGTCTGGGTGATGAAGGCGAAGCCCTTGATGCCCACGATGTCGCCGATGTCCATGAGTTTCTTCCAGACGGTGTTGTACATCGTCTTGTCCTCGCCCGGACAGATCTCGTCCCGCTTGACGTAGACCTGGATGCGTCCGGTCTCGTCCTGGAGCTCGCCGAAGGAGGCGGCGCCCATGATGCGCCGGCTCATCAGGCGGCCGGCGATGCAGATGTCCTGCAGGTTGCCCTTTTCGGGATCATACTCCTTCAGGATCTGCTCCGCAGTGGCATTGACCGGATATTCGGCTGCCGGATACGGTTCGATTCCCAATTCTCTCAGTTTCGCCAGCGACTCGCGGCGGATCAGTTCTTGTTCGCTATATTCTGCCATAATGCCGCAAAAATACGAAAATATTTCGTATCTTTGTGTGATATGGGCAAAGAATGCAAGTGGATCCTGAAGGAGCCGGCCGATCCCGCCAAGGTCGAGCGGCTTTCCACGGAGGTCGGCATCGACAAGGTGCTGGCCGAACTGCTTGTCAAGCGCGGCGTCGAGACCTTCGAGCAGGCGCGCGCCTTCTTCCGCCCGAGCCTGGATGCGCTGCACGATCCGTTCCTGATGAAGGACATGGACGTGGCCGTGGAGCGGCTGCACCGCGCCATCACTTCCGGCGAGAAGATCCTCGTCTACGGCGACTACGACGTGGACGGCACGACGGCCGTCGCGCTCGTCTACTCGTTCATCCAGCGCTTCACCGACAAGGTCGACTTCTACATCCCCGACCGCTACGACGAGGGCTACGGCGTGTCCTACAAGAGCATCGACTGGGCCGCCGACGGCGGTTTCGGGCTCATCATCACCCTGGACTGCGGCATCAAGGC
>Ga0310697_10007378_pt1 | contig 10366 bp, 9 predicted proteins | sample 172DNAGHGlowgp2_FD_203883 | JGI IMG/M metagenome (GOLD analysis project Ga0310697, IMG submission 203883) | Sheep rumen microbial communities from Palmerston North, Manawatu-Wanganui, New Zealand - 1728 DNA GHGlow gp2 (v2) (version 2) | ecosystem: Host-associated > Mammals > Digestive system >...
ATTATAGGGTGACTACTGTGGATTGGGATGGTATAGAAAGTGAAATGAGTGGTTATACTGGTTATACAGGTGATTTTTAAATTAACACTGATTAGAGTATTTGACCAACTGAAATGATTGAAAAAGAAGAATCTATTTTTTTGGACAGAAATCACTAAAACAATAATACAATGAAAAAAGTACTAATCTTTGCAGCAGCATTATTTAGCTTAATGCTCTTTTCTCAATGCTCAAAAAGTTCTTCGTGCAAATGTGACGAATACGATGCTACAGATAACTATTATTATGGCAGTAGAGTCATTGATGCTGAATCATACGGAGCGAAAAACTGTTCCGATTTGGAGCTAAAACTGAGAACACAAGCGTTGCAATCTGGATATGATGAAAGATTTAATTGTTCCAAGCAATAACTTGTGGTAAATCAATAATTGAAAAGGAAGTGCCTTCAAAGGCACTTCCTTTCTTATTGTATGTTTGGTAAAATATAAGTCAAAATGTAGTGACTAATTCAAATAATTCCTACTTTTGCCCAAACTAAATCAATAGAAGAAAGAATTATAGAATACTGACATAATTATACCGAGCTTTACGCTCTTATTCTGAAACTGATAATCGGCAAATTTGATGTATTTGGAGAATAAGTAGCGAATTGTTCGCGTCTCAGGGCGTGAACTCTTTGTTGTTTATTTCCATTTACGGGCTTTGCCGAGCCTTCAGTTTCGAATAAGCAAACAGATGGTTCCGCCCATTTTTTTTGCCCACCGCGCAAGGCTCTCCGCAAAGGCAATACGATGAACGAAGAACCGCACATAGGAAAACTCATCAAGGCAGCACTAGTCGAGCAGGGGCGCACCATCACCTGGTTGGCCAAGCAACTCGGTTGCTCGCGGCAAAACGCTTACAAGATTCTCAACCGCAAATGGATTTACACCGATTTGCTGCTCAAAATCTGCGATATTCTGGATTATGATTTCTTTAAGTGTTTTTCGGAATGGCGGGAGCAAAGAAACGAAATCTCTACCAAATAACCATTTTGGAAGGAATGATTTTATGCACGATAACTTTTTCTAATACCGTTTTTTAATAATGCGCCAAATTGCGAAACAGTCATGCTGCCTTCAGGTATAGTCTCGTCAACGGTCGCCAACCCCGAACTAATCAGATTTCCAAGAGCATCAAGCACCATCTGATTGTTTTCGTCGTATCTCAAAGTTATTGTGGTCATTTTTCCGAATGGTTTCTGTTGCAAAAGTAACAATTATTTACTAAATCGCAATAGTTTCCGAATTTCTTTGTACTTTTGCCGCCCATTATCGGACTTTGGGACCTCAATTCTTCGAAACGATGGGACCTGAAAGTCGCGAGTCTCGCAGTCCCGCGTCCCGTAGTCCAATACCACTTATACATTATTTATATACCAACAAAATGACTGACAACGAAAGATCTGGCAAGCGTCCGCGCACCAGAAAGCCTGCTGATGATGAATTCCAGCAGAGGAAGTCCTTCAAATTCTATCACCGCGACGGTGACGAGGAAGGACAAGATGAGAGAAGAGGATTTGGCGACAAGCCGAGAGGTGAGCGCCGATTTGATGACAACCATGGCGACCGCAGGTTCGGCGACCGTAAGTTCGGCGACCGTCCCCGCCGCCGCTTCGACGACGAAGAACGTGGCGAAGGCCGTCGTGACGACCGCCCACGCCGCCGCTTCGACGATGACGAGCGTCCACGCCGTCGTTTTGATGACGACAAACCGAGAGGTGAACGTCGTTTCGATGACCGCCCACGCCGTAGATTTGACGACACCGATGAGCGTCCGCGCCGTCGTTTCAATGATGATGAAAGACCCCGTCGTCGCTTTGACGACGACAAACCGGGGGAGCGTCGTTTCCACGATGACGACCGTCCGCGTCGCAGATTTGATGACGATGAAAGACCGCGCCGTCGTTTTGATGATGACAAACCCCGTGGCGGACGCCGTTTTGACGACCGTCCGCGCCGCAGGTTTGACAATGAAGATAAACCGCGCCGCCGTTTCAACGACGATGACCGTCCTCGTGGTGGCAACCGTCGCTTCGACGACCGTCCGCGCCGCCGTTTTGACGATGAGGAAGAACCGCGCCGTGGCCGCAAGGGCTATGTCCGCGAGAAAGACCCGCTGTACGACCGTCCGAAGGCTACTGGCGAAATCCGCTTGAACAAATACCTGGCCGACTGTGGTATCTGCTCGCGCCGCGAGGCCGACGACCTGATCAAGGCTGGCTGCGTAGAGGTGAACGGTGAAGTGATCACCACGATGGGCTATAAAGTGAAAACCGAAGACAAGGTGGTGTACGGAGGACAGACCCTCAACCGTGAGAAACTCCGTTACATCCTGCTCAACAAGCCCAAAGGCTATATCACCACCAGCGATGACCCATATGAGCGCGACACCGTGATGGAACTTGTGCAGAATGCTTGCCCGGAACGTGTCTATCCTGTGGGTCGTCTCGACAAGCAGACCACCGGCTTGCTGCTGTTCACCAACGATGGTGACCTGGCCAAGAAACTGACCCATCCGAGCAGCGAGATTCCGAAGCTCTACCATGTCATTTTGGACAAGCCGTTGACCAAGAACGATATGCAGCGTATCGCCGAAGGCATCGAGTTAGACGATGGCCCTATCGCCGCCGACAATATCGCTTACGATCAGGATGACGATAGCAAGAAGAGTATTGGCATCGAACTTCACTCGGGCCGCAATCGCATCGTCCGTCGTATCTTCGAACATCTTGGCTACGAAGTGACCAAGCTCGACCGTGTGATGTTCGCCGGTCTCGACAAATATAAACTCCCCCGTGGCGAGTGGCGTTTCCTCACCGACCTCGAGGTGGTGAATTTGAAGAAGATTTGAGCTTGAACGATACAACAAGACAATTCATCAGGGAAAACCTGAATGCCGACGTGCCGACGCTCGCCTTGAAGAAGGCGCCCGTCGGCACTGACGTTTCCTTGGCTTTGCGACAGATTGCCGCCCGACAGATGTTACAGAAAAAGGTGCCGCAATGGGCCGAAAACGAGGACCTTCTTTTTCCCGCCCATCTTTCCATCGAGCAATGCTCTTCGGAGGCCAGCGCTAAATACAAAGCCGGCTTGCTGCAAGGCCAGACGTTTGCAGACCTCACGGGAGGTTTGGGTATTGACACCTATTATATATCGCAACGGTTTCAGCAAGCCGACTACGTGGAACGACAAGCCGATCTTTGTGAATTGGCACGACATAATTTTGAAGTGCTAAAGGCCAATGTTAACGTGTGGAACGAAACAGCAGAGGGATATTTAAGCCACTGCAAACCAAAGGATTGCATCTTTATAGACCCAGCACGAAGAGACGAGCATGGCCGCAAAACCGTTTCTATCTCCGATTGTACTCCCGATGTGTCGGCGTTGCAGGATTTGCTGCTTCAAAAAGCTGAAACAGTGCTGGTGAAACTGTCGCCGATGCTCGACACCAGCAAGGCCTTGGAGGAACTGCATCATGTTGAGGAAGTTCATGTGGTGGCTGTGGCAAACGAGTGTAAGGAGTTGGATGTCGTCATGAAGCGCGACTATCAAGGCGAAATACAGTTTGTTTGTGTTAATTTGCTGACCTCACAGCCTGAATTGCATTTTACGCAAGAGCAAGAACGCGAGAGTACCGCTCGACTTGCCGAAAGTGTTTTACGGTACCTTTATGAACCCAATCCTGCCGTGATGAAAGCGGGATGCTTCAAGCTGTTGACTCAGCGTTATGGTGTGCTTAAATTGCACAAAAACAGTAACCTTTATACTTCAGAACAACTTGTTCCCGTTTTTCCGGGCCGCATCTTTGAGGTGGAGGGTTGGGCACCGTATAATAAAAAGGTAATGCAGACCTTGCTGCACGATGTGAAAAAGGCTAGCGTTGCTGTGCGCAACTTCCCTCTGTCGGTGGCTGAGTTACGGAAGACTTTGAAAATTGGTGATGGTGACGAAACCTATCTTTTTGCTACCACCTTGAAAGGAGAGCAAAAGGTGGTTATACGCACAAAAAAAACCGCCTATAAATAAGCGGTTTCATTTTGTTTTTGAATTAGGTGAAAATCATCTTCTGTCAGGGATGCCGAACTTGGTCCACCAGGTTTGGTCATACTTGTTCTTGATGGATTTCTTGACGGTTTGAGTACGGTTTTTCAAAGTGTTTAAGGCAGCATGGGCTTCTTCGGTTTTCTTGCGAAGTTCCTCTTGCATCTTATCCATCTCGGCCGAAAGGGCCTCAAGGCGCTTGCAGTCTTCTTCCAGTTTCTGTATCACGCCTTCCTCGACGCCGGCCTCTCGACCTAAGCGTTGGTTTCTTTTGACTCCTGTCAGAATCAGTTTTGATTTTTCAAGTTGGTCTTTAAAAATTTGATACATAGTGTTTTACAATTTGTATCCTTATAATTGGGATTGGGTTTAAAATTGGGAATGCAAAAATAGGAAAAAACTCGTATTTTTGCAAGCCAAAAAGTTTTTGCAAATGTATGCATTGTTCAAGAAAGAAATCAGTAATTTCCTCAGTTCGCTAATAGGCATAATGGTGATTGTAGTATTTCTCCTTATCACCGGGTTGTTCCTTTGGGTGTTCCAAAGCGATTTCAATGTGATTCCTTATGGTTCATCTATCGCCTACGCCAATTTGGACAGCCTTTTCATCCTTGCTCCATGGGTGTTTCTTTTCTTGGTGCCCGCGGTGACCATGCGCAGCTTTGCCGAAGAAAATCGTACAGGCACCATCGAGATGTTGGTCACCAAGCCACTCTCGGATTGGCAGATTATTTGGGCCAAGTTTTTGGCGGGCGTGGCACTTGTGTTGCTTGCTCTGATACCGACGTTTATCTATTATTTTTCGGTTTATCAACTAGGTCTGCCCAAAGGCAACCTCGACAGTGGTGGCATCTGGGGCTCCTACATCGGCTTGTTCCTGCTGAGCGCCAGTTTCGTGAGCATTGGCGTGTTTTGTAGCTCGCTGACCAACAACCAGATACTTGCTTTTATCATTTCGGTGTTTCTTTGTGGCTTCTTGCTGATTGGTTTCGAGTTTATCTATTCGCTTTCGCTGTTTGGCCCCGTCGACTTGTTCATCCAGCAGCTGGGCATGAACGCGCATTACAGTTCGTTGAGCCGTGGTGTTATCGACACGCGTGACGTGTTGTATTTCTTGAGTGTAATCGCCCTGTTTCTCAGTGCGACAAAATTGGTTTTGGCAAGCCGCAAATGGTAAGGAGGTGAAAGATGGAAAACAAACGTAAGAATTTGAAAAAGAACCAAATTGTTTCCTTCCTCATCACCGTGGTGATTGTGGTGGTGCTTAATGTGATTGGCTCGTTTGTCTTCACCCGTTTCGACCTGACGAGCGAAAAGCGTTATACTTTGTCGCCAACGACGAAGGACATCCTCAATAACCTTAACGACTATGTGTATTTCAAGGTATACCTTGAAGGCGATTTTCCGGCTGGCTTCAAGAAACTGCGTCGTGAGACCAAGGAGATGCTTGATGAGTTCCGTGCTTATACGAAATACATTGACTATGAGTTTATCAACCCGTCGGAGAGTGCTGATGCTGCTGAACGAAACGACACCTACAAGCAACTCTATCAGTCGGGTTTGACCCCCACAGACGTGGTGGTCAAGAACAATGATGGCTCTTCAAAACAGATGGTGATTTGGCCTGGAGCCTTGGTGAGCTACCGCAACAACACCGAGATTGCCATCGACTTGCTTGAGAATCAGATTGGACAATCATCGGAGGCCGCGTTGAACGCCTCGATGCAGAATCTGGAGTTCCGCCTCATCGATGCCGTGAAGAAAGTGACCCGCTTGCAAAAGCCCAACATCGCTTTCATACAAGGCCATGGCGAACTGGGTGTGCAGGATATGTATGACATTATCCAGACGTTAGGCCAAAACTACAACGTGGATACGGTGACGATTAATGGTAAAATCGATGCACTCATTCATCGCACGCAACACGAGGACAGGGATGTGAAGGCCTTCGCTTCGTATGACGCCATCGTCATCGCTAAACCAACTCAACCCTTTGACGAGAAGGACAAGTTCCTCATAGACCAGTATATCATGCATGGCGGCAAGGTGTTGTGGATGGTGGAGCCCGTCTATGCCACTATGGACAGCCTGCAAAGCCAGGAATCGACCATAGGTATGGAACAGGATCTCAACCTCGATGACATGCTCTTCAAATATGGTGTGCGCCTCAACCGCGACTTGCTCCTCGACTTGACTTGTGCTGCCCTGCCGATTCGTACGGGCCAGGTGGCGGGTCAGGCCCAGCTGGAGTTCTTCCGCTGGTACTATTTCCCCTTGCTACAGGCCGCTTCCGACCATCCCATGGTGCGCAACATGAACGCCATCAAGGCCGACTTCGTCAGTTCGATGGATGCCACCACCTCAGCCAACGGCATCGAACAGATTCCGCTGCTCAAGACCTCGGACTACACCAAAGTGTCGGGTACGCCGGTTTTCATCACCTTGGCCATGCTGCGTCAGGCACCCGACAAGCGCATGTTCAATTCGAAAGGCAAAAATGTGGCCTTCTTGCTGAAGGGTAGCTTCCCCTCGCTGTATGCCAACCGCATCCCACAGGAGATTGTCGACGACCAAGCCACCGACTTCATGGAAGAGAGCAAGCCCACCGCCATGATCGTGGTGACTGACGGTGACATCATCCGCAACCAAATCGACATCAGAACGAAGAAGCCACTGCCTTTGGGCTTCGACCAATACACGCAAAACACCTACGCCAACAAGGAATTCATTGAAAATGCCATTAGTTATCTGGTGGACGGCGAAGGCTTAATTGACATCCGTTCGCGTGAGTTGAAAGTACGCCTGCTGGATGTGACCAAAATCAACCAGGAGAGAACGAAATGGCAACTAATCAATACTGTGGTGCCGATTGCATTGATTATCGGCTTGGGTTTTGTCATGGCGCTTATCCGTAAAAAGAAATACAGTAAAAAATAATATCCACAATGAAGAAAAATAACCGCATCACCATTATTATTGCCGCTTTGCTGGTCGTCATTGCTGGCGTTTTGATATGGAACAATCGTTATCTCTCCACCTTGGAGGGTGAAGCCTCCGACTTTCAGGTGTGGGACACGGCTTCAGTGACGAAAATCTATCTCGCCGACCGCAGGGAGAACGAATCACTATTGGAACGCCAAGAGCAGGGCTGGACCCTCAACGGCATCTATAAGGCACATCCCAAGCAAGTGCAATATTTGCTGACCACCTTATATAAAATCCGCATCAAGATGCCCGTCTCGGTGGCAAGCCACGACAATATCGTAAAGCAGCTGGCGGCACAAAGCACCAAGGTGGAGATTTATCAGAATGTGCCACGCATCAACCTCTTTGACAAGATCAAGCTCTTCTATCACGAGAAGCGCACCAAGGTATTTTATGTCGGCGATGCCACCATGGACAGCAGCGGCACATTTATGCTGAAAGAAGGAGCTGACAAGGCTTATATCGTCTATATTCCCAGTTTCAGGGGCTTCATCTCGACGCGTTTCACCGCCAACCCAGACGACTGGCGTGACCATACCATTTTCAATGAAAATTTAGCTGACATCCAGTCGGTGGAAATCGATTTCAATGAGGATCCTGAAGGTAGTTTCCGTATCGATAACATAGGCAAACATCAGTACAAACTCACGCGTCTTTCCGACAACCAGGTTTTGCCTTATGACACTTTGAAGGTAATCAATTTCATGTCGTCTTTCAGCAACCTTCGTTTTGAGGCGTTGTTTACCAACACCTTGCCTCAGGAACGCATCGATTCCATCACGAGTTCACCTTATGTGCATAATGTCGTGTTGACAGGCAAGGATGGCAAGACCCAAGACATGAAGACGTTCAAGAAGCTGGTGTTGAATGGCGTCACCGACATGGGTGGCGAATACGGCGACGTGGACCACGATCGTATGTATGCTCTTATTGATGGCGGCAAGGACTTCGTGCTCATCCAAAACTATGTCTTCGACAAAGTGTTGCACGATGTGCGCTACTTCGAAGCCGGCAACCCTATCAAGGGTGACATGGGCTACTTCGAGGAAATCAAGTAATGTGGTAAGTCAGCATCCCATGTCATTCCAGCATAGACATGTGCGTAGGCCTGGAATCTATGGGATGCGGTTCAAGCCCCTATTTCTTCTTTAGCAATCCAATCATCTTGAACCCTACATCGGTGAAGATGATCTGGGCATTGCCATTGCGCTCGATTTGGCGGATGGCTTCTTCGAAGAGTTCGGTGATTTGTGCCAGATTGGCAGGATTGACGAAAGGCGAAAACTTCGAGTTGAAGTTTTTCTCATCTTCGGGCAGCATGACGATTTCGGCGAGGTTGTTGTTGAACAACAATGAATTGCGGATGATGCGCAATCCGTAATCCAACAGTTCCTTTTGCCTTTCGCGTCCCAGGGTCTTGATGTTGGCTGAAAAGTCAATCAGTTCGGAATAGGCCGCACGGAAGCAGAGACGCATCCACTGCTGGAAGGTGGTGAAGAAGAGCTTCCTGTCCCCGGATTCTTGGATAGAATGACAGGCGGTGAGCCAGTTGCCCTCAGAGATCATGGCCGCGTCGTGAGCTTGTTGCGGGTTGCAGCCGAGGCGCGTTTTTAGTGCTGCTTCGATGGCATCCAATTCGATGCTCGGAATCTTCACCAAGGCCGTGCGCGACTTGATGGTGGCCAGCAAATCCTCGGGGTCTTCGGCGATGAGCAGGAAGACGGTCTTCGCGGGCGGCTCCTCAAGGAGTTTCAGCAGCTTGTTGGCCGTGTCGACGCGCATCTTCTCTGCCATCCAGATGATGGCGATCTTGTACTCGCCCTCGTAGGATTTCATGTTGAGTTTGCGAAGCAGCGAGGCCGCATCGCGCACCGATATGTAGCCTTGTTTGTTCTCGATGTCAAGGAAGGCATACCAGTCGTTGTCGCTGAAATAGCCGTCGTTTTTCACGGCAAACTCACGCCATTCCTCCATAAAGAGGTCTGACTCTGGGTTGCTCTTGACGCTTTTGGTGGTGTTGGTCGGCACAACGAAATGCAGGTCGGGATGTACCAGCTTCTGTACTTTTTGACAGGTGGGGCACACGCCACAGCTGTCAGTCTCGGTGCGGTTTGGACAGAGGATATATTGGGCGTAAGCCAAGGCCAATGGCAGCTTGCCGCTTCCGGCAGGCCCCAAAAAGAGTTGGGCATGAGAGACATGGTTTTCCCTCACACTCTGGATTAGCCTTTGTTTGATGGCGGATTGGCCGATGACGTTGCTGAATCTCATTCCTTGTGATGAAATCGTTTGAAATGCGTCGCAAAAATACAAATTTGTCCCAAAAAGTCGTACTTTTGCACCCAAATTCGATTCACCATGCTTAGCGAACAGGAACAAATCAGAAGAAATTCGTTGGCCGAACTCTACAAGCTCGGCATCAACCCGTATCCGCAGGCCGCGTTCCCCGTGAGCGTGTTCACCACGGACATCCTCAACCAATTTGACGACAACAACCCCGACCAATTCCAAGAGGTCACCCTCGCGGGCCGCATCATGAGCCGCCGCATCATGGGCGCCGCTTCGTTCTGCGAATTGCAGGACTCGAAAGGCCGCATCCAGCTTTATGTGAAGCGCGATGAGATCTGCCCAGGCGAGGACAATACGATGTATAACACTGTCTTCAAGCGCCTTTTGGACATTGGTGACTTCATCGGTGTGAAGGGCTTCGCCTTCCGCACGCAGATGGGCGAAATCTCGGTGCACGTCAAGGAACTGACGGTGCTGAGCAAATCGTTGCGGCCGCTGCCCATCGTCAAGGAGAAGGACGGCGTGAAGTACGACGAATTCAATGACCCCGAACTACGCTACCGTATGCGTTACGTCGACCTCGTGGTCAACGACAAGGTGAAGGACATCTTCATCGCCCGCACTCGCATCATCGACAGCATCCGCCGTTTCTTCAACGAGAGCGGCTACCTGGAGGTGGAGACGCCTGTACTGCAAGCCATCCCTGGCGGCGCCACGGCGCGCCCGTTCATCACGCACCACAATGCCTTGGACATCCCGATGTACCTCCGTATTGCTGACGAACTCTACCTGAAGCGCCTCATCGTGGGCGGCTTCGAGGGTGTGTATGAGTTCTCGCGCAACTTCCGCAACGAGGGCATGGACCGCACCCACAATCCCGAGTTCACGGGTCTTGAAATCTATGTGGCCTACAAGGACTACCTCTGGATGATGGACTACACCGAAGAGATGATCCATCGCTGCGTGATGGATGTCTTGGGCAAGGAAACCGTGAAAGTGGGCGACAACGA
>Ga0310697_10007379_pt1 | contig 10365 bp, 8 predicted proteins | sample 172DNAGHGlowgp2_FD_203883 | JGI IMG/M metagenome (GOLD analysis project Ga0310697, IMG submission 203883) | Sheep rumen microbial communities from Palmerston North, Manawatu-Wanganui, New Zealand - 1728 DNA GHGlow gp2 (v2) (version 2) | ecosystem: Host-associated > Mammals > Digestive system >...
GGTGAACTCTCAAAGCCGTAGAGCTCGGTCGAGCAAGCGTAGCGGTCCATCCACTTGTTGTCATAGGAGATGTGGTTGTAGGACAGGTTGGAGGCGTGGGGCCACAGGTAGCCGCTATTGTTGCCGCTGTAGCTCGACGAGTAGCCTGCTACCAGGAAATAAACCATATCCACCCTGCCGTCGCCATTGTTGTCATAGCGGGTGAAGTCAACCTCGCTGTCGGCAGCCTTCAGCGCCGAGGTGAAGATGGAGGTCGAGTAGCGCTGGCACTGGGTGGCATTGCGGCTCGTGGTGTAGGGACCATACACGTCAAAGGGGGGCTTGAACGCGCCGTTGGACTGGTCTTTGAAGTAATCGCGCACACTGCCCAGGCAGCTCACCTCGCGGCCAGTCAAGGGATCGGTGAAGCCAGTAAAGTTCTCGGTGCTGAACATCTCGGTATAAAACGCCTTTGGATCTTCGGCATTGAATTTGACGTCGGCAAAGTCAACGAGAATCACCAGACCGCGAAAGTTGTCGAAATCAAAGTTGGACAGGTCCACGTTGCGTTTAGCGCGACGCTGGCCGGCTTGATTGACCTCGGCCCTGTCGGTAAGGCGCTTGGGGGTGGTGGCAAGCAGCGCCAGCTCGGTAGCGTCGCGTTGCCCCTGGTTGTGTGCAAGGATAGTCGTGGGCTCCAGCATGCCGTCAACGAGCTGGGCATATACATAGGCTCCCTGCTCATTAAACATGACGGTGTAGTCGTCCTCGGTGATGTTAAAGTGGTAGAATTCGTCACCTACCAGGCCGATGGAAACCATCGTGCCGTCGGGCTGAGGCATGGACACGAAGCCGCGGTGAGCGGGAATCGCAAGGGCTTGAATCGCGCCCAGCATGGCTGCAAGCAGCAATAATACAGATTTTCTCATCATAGTTTTTAATTATAATCTTCTTTTGGTTTTGAGTCATGCCAAATGAGGCCACCGTGGCAGTATAGGGTGACCTGAGCCGTCGGTTGCCTGTCTAGTAGCACGCAAAATTACACCATTTTTTGTCACCAATAATAATATTATGGTGAAATATTGGCATAATGATTGGATTAAAGGACGAAAAATAACTTTTTTTTAGAAAAGGCAACCGTTTGGGTATGGGAGGTGACAGGTGACTGGCCTGTCAGGGCACTTGTCCTTGCTGCTATCGACAAAATGTCCCCTCGTGGGTGCCGCAGTATAAGCCGATTGGCGTGGGGGGGTGTTCCAGAGTCCCCTGGCGGCTGTAGGGCAGCGCGTCCCGTGAGGTTGAAAAATCCCATAAAAAAGGTTGATAATCCACACTTTTGTTATATATTTGCCACCCTATTGACGATCAATCAAAAAATTAAGAGATTATGAAACGGATTTATACCTCAATGCTTGGGCTGGCCACGATGTTGTTGCTGGCTACTGGCTGCACCACCGGGCTGCTAGGCAACCTGGGAATGGGTACAGGGACAGCCAGCGAGAGTGGTAATGGCAGCTTGGGAGACGTGCTGGGCGGTGTGCTGGGCGGCGTGTTGGGAACGCTGGGATCACACAACACGGTTGACGGCCTGCTGGGGCTTGTCATTGGTAGCGTCAAGATGAGCGAGAACGAGTTGTATGGCAACTGGTATTATACGGCGCCAGCGTGTGCCTTCACCAGCGAGAACCTGCTTGCCAAGGCTGGTGGCGCTGTCGCTGCCGCCAACTGCAACGAGAAGCTGCAGCCCGTGTATAACAGCGTGGGCTTGAGCTCGCAGAACACGCAGTTCCAGTTTACCCCCGACCACGAGTTTGCTGCCACGGTCAAGGGCATCCCCCTGAGTGGTAAATACACCTATGACCCGTCCACAGGCACCATCCGCTTGCAGACGATGCTGTTCTCGACCAACGCCTACATTACCCGCACCACGCGGGGGCTGGGCCTCACCTTTGAGAGCAAGAACCTGTTGAAGGTGTTGCAGGCCGTTGCCGCACTGAGTGGCAACAGCACGTTGCAAACGGTGGGAGAACTGAGCAAGCAGTATGATGGCGTGAGACTGGGATTTGACATCGCTCCAGCCAGGTAATAGGATAACCGCTATTTATTCAGTGTGAATTCAAAGCACAATCCGCCCCCCGGGGCTGGTTGTGCTTTAATGTTGCCGCCATGCAGCATGACCGCATTCTTGACAATGGCAAGTCCCAGTCCCGTGCCGCCCAGCGAGCGGCTGCGTCCCTTGTCGATGCGGTAAAAGCGCTCAAAGATGCGGCTCAGGTGCTCGTCGCCGATTCCCACGCCGTTGTCGGCAAAGGTGAAGCTCCACTTGCCGCCCATGTCGGTGGCGTTGATGCTGATGCTCTTACCTTGACCCGCATAGTTGATGGCATTGCCCATGAGGTTGCTGAAGATGCTGTAGATGAGCGATGGGTTGCCATTGATGATGATGTCCTGGGGCAGGTTGTTGAAAACCTGCATGTGCTTGCTGTCGCAGGCTAGAGCGGTCTCCTGGACGATGTCGCCGACGATGTGTGAGACGTCAACGCGCTCCATGGTGATCATGTTGGCGGCATAGTCCATGCGGTTGAGCGTTGAGATGTCATGCAGCAGTGCGGTGAGCCGTTGGGCTTGGGACTGCGTGCGCTGGATGAACTGGACACGTGTCGTCTCATCCATGTCGGGGTGGGAGAGCAGCGTCTCGGTATAACCCAGGATGCTGGCAACGGGGGTCTTGAGCTCATGTGAGATGTTCTGGGTGAGTTCTCGCCGCATTTTGGTCTCCTTGTTGGCCTGCTGCTGGTTGATGCGCTCGTCCATGCGCTGTGCATACCGGTGCAACAGCCAGCCCAGCCCGGCCATCACCAGTATCGAGAACAGCAGCAGGTGCCAATCGCTGGTCTCTTCAAATGGCGGCAAGTGGAATCGGTCATAATCTTCAAAGAGGATGAAAATGATGGCATAGACAGCAAAGATTGCCATCACGCTGAGAAACATCTTGCGACCCTCCGAGAATCGTTTCATGCCCCGATGAATAGGTAGCCATAACCATGGCGGGTGAGAATGCAGGTGGCATAGTTGCCAATCTTCTTGCGCAGCCGGGTGATGTTCACGTCGATGGTGCGGTCGGTGACAATGACATCGCTGGGCCACACGTGGTCCAGGATTTCCTGTCGTGAGAATACCTTGCCGCGGTGTTCAAGCAATAACCTCAATAGGTCAAACTCGGTGCGTGTCAGGGCAGCGTTCTCGCCATCGACTGTAACAATCATCTTGTCCAGGTCGAGCACCAGGCCCTGGTAACCTAGCTGGTTGGACGTGGCGGTCTCGTGGGCTGCTGTGCGGCTCAGCACGGCCTTGACTCTGGCCAGCACCTCGCGCAGCGAGAACGGCTTGGCAATGTAGTCGTCGGCCCCCAGCTTGAAGCCGTGCAGCTTGTTGTCCTCATCATCGAGGGCGGTGAGGAAGATGACGGGCACAGCAACGGCGTCGGCCTGATGCCTGAGCCGCGAGGCGAGTTCAAATCCCGACATACCCGGCATCATCACGTCGAGCAGCAGCAGGTCATACTGTGCCGGCTCCATCTTGAGGGCTTCCTCGCCCGATGTGGCAGTATCGACCTCATAGCCCGCTGCCGTGAGGTTGAACTGCAGGATCTTGCACAGGTCGTGCTCGTCGTCCACTACTAGAATGCGCTGTTTTCTCATAATCAGGCCACAAATTTAAGAAAAAAACGTGAAAAAGCATCAATGCCAGTTGTTACAAGACTGTTACATCTGTTCAAAACGGGCCTCAACGACGTTGATGATATAGTCTCCCATTTTTTCCAGCTCGCCCACCATGTCGCCAAAAGCCGTGCCCAGCTGGTAGTCATATTGGCGCTGGTCGATGGCCTGGTTGTTTTGAGCCTTGAGCTTGTCTCGTGTAGTGTTCAGGCAGTTCTCGTAGTAGTAGGACTGCCGCGGGCTGTTGTTTTCCCGGCGGTCGCCCAGCACGAGATTCATCTGCCCGAGTGCGTTGTCACACAGTGAGATCATATTGTGCAGGTCGCGTTGCTGCTCGGTGTCAAAGCGCCTGCCCTGGGCGTGCAGGCGCTGGATGGTGCGCGCCAGCCGGTAACACGAGTCGCCAACGCTCTCGATTTCACCGATTTCACGCAGCATCTGCCTCACCTTCATCTTGGAATTGTCGCTCAAGTGGCCGTCACTCACCTGCTCCAGGAATCGCGCGATGGTGATTTCGGCCTGGTCGGTGATGTCTTCCTCGTGCTCGATTTTTAGAAACAGTTCATTGGCCTTGTCGTCGTTTTTCTCGTTGAGCAAGTCCTTGACCATTCCAAACATGAGTTGCACGCGCTCGCCAAACAGTGCGGTCTCGCGTTGTGCCTGCATGACGGCTATCTCGGGGGTCTGGATGAGGTTGGCCTTGATGTATCGCAGCTGATAGTCGCCCTCGGGCTCGCTGTCCTTGCCGGGAATGAGCCATCTCACGACTCTCTCCATCTGTGGGATAAAGCCAATGAGGATGGCCGTGTTGGTGACATTGAAGCAGGTGTGGAACATCGCCAGCACCACGGGGAGGCGTTGAACCTGTCCGCCCACTGCCGGGTCATATCCCACCAGCGCGCACACCATGTTGACAAACGGGTAGAACGCACACAATACCCATATCACACCCACCACGTTGAACAGCAAATGGGCAAGCGCGGCCCGGCGCGCCTCGATGTTAGCCCCCAGAGCGGCAAGATTGGCCGTGGCGGTCGTGCCGATGTTCTCACCCATTACCAGTGCAATGCCCAAATGGATGGGAAGCACGCCCGACCCGCACAGCATGATGGTGATAGCCATCACGGCAGCCGATGACTGTACGATGCAGGTGATGATAGTGCCGATGGCCAGAAACGCGAGAATGCTCGAGTAGCTTTCAGTGTCGAACGACGCAAAAAAACTCATCACCGCCTGGTTGTGCTCCAGGTCAAGTTCCTTGCCTGCGGCGCTCAACAGCACCAGTGAGAAGAACATGAAGGCGATGCCGAACAGGAAGTCGCCCATGTACCGGTGCCGCTTGTGATAAATAAGCAGGATGCCCACCAAAAAGGCAGGAAACACCACATTGGTCAAGTCCACATTGTATCCCAGCGACATGATCCATGCCGTGAGTGTCGTGCCGATGTTGGCGCCCATGATCACGCTGATGGCCTGTCCAAGCGTCAACAGCCCGGCCGAGACAAACGATACAGTCATTACCGTTGTGGCCGAGGACGACTGGACAGCACATGTTACCCCTGCTCCCGTTAACATGCCCATGAAACGGTTGTTGGTCATGCGGCCCAGGGCGTGGCGCAGCTGCGGCCCGGCCATTTTTTGCAATGCGGTGCTCATCATGCGCATCCCAAAGATCAATAACCCCAGGGTGCCCAAAATCTTGAGCGTGATAGTGATATATTCTTGTGTTCCCATAATCTAGAAGTTGTTTTTTCTAATACGGGTGCAAAGGTACTTGCTGCCGTCGAGCTGGGCGTTTACTGAAATGATACAAAACCATTACTTTTTTGTTACACGGGTTGTGGATACTATTTTTTTGGTTGATGAATATGAAACTTTTGTTGATTTTTAGCCTAATTATCATAATTCAAGATGATTGTTTGCGTTTAAAAGTATATATTTGCGAGCCGATGGAGGAAATTATCTCGACATATGACCCGATTACGCTCGACGAGATGAGTGGTATCAAGCTGATGAACCGTACCGACACCAAGTTTGTCACTACTGCCAGCCGCTTGCGTCAACTTTTGGCACTCGCCCATGACGACTACCGTGCACAGGAGATTGCCGGCAAGCGCGTCGCCAGCTACTATACCGCCTACTTTGACACGCCCGACAACAACATGTACATCGTGCACCACAACGGACACGTCGGCCGGCAAAAGCTGCGCATACGCTCCTATGTGGACTCGGGACTCAACTTCCTCGAGGTGAAGACCAAGAATAACCACGGCCGCACGCGCAAGCGGCGCGTCGATATGGTGGGCTTTGACCCTCGTCATCCTGACCATGACATCCGCTTCCTGTGCCAGGACCGTCAGTACCGGGACTACGACCTGTTCCTGCGCAAGCACCTGCGCTATGACCCCGCGTTGCTCACCGAGCAACTGGAGAACAACTTCAACCGCATCACGCTGGTCAACAAGGCCAAGACCGAGCGTTTGACCATCGACATGGGCCTGAGGTTCCACAACCTCAAGACCGGCCTCAACGCCGACTTGACGGGCCTGGTCATCATCGAGCTCAAGCGTGACGGCTTGCAGCCGTCGCCCATCCTGTCGATGCTACGCCAGCTGCGCATCAAGCCGAGCGGTTTCAGCAAGTACTGCATGGGTACAGCGCTCACCAACCCCTCGTTGAAGCGCGGCAACTTCAAGGAACGCCTGCGGCTGGTCGATCGCCTGCTCTCATGCCAGGCATAATGCCAACGCCCGATATTTTACTGCAACACAATCATCCAATAAAATACACATACTGATAGATTATGATATTGCTACAAGAACTAGGATTAGAGAACAGCATCGATGCTGTCCAGGAGATTGCTCAGGCTAGCCTGGGATTCAAGTGGTGTGACCCGGCAGGCGTGGCCGAGATGCTCTTGCGCTTTGGCTTCTTCATGGTGGTGCTGTGGTTCATCGTCTATTTCCTCTATTACCGCAAGACACACCGCCGCGACTATTTCTTCACGCTCGTGCTGCTCAGCGTGAGCATCTTTTTCCTGATTTATCTGCTGGGTAGCGTGAAGGTCAAGATAGGCTTCGCGCTGGGACTGTTTGCCATCTTTGGGGTGCTGCGATACCGCACCGAGACGATACCAGTGAGGGAAATGTCCTACATGTTCGGTGTCATCAGCCTGTCGGTCATCAATGCGCTGGCCGATTCGCTGAGCTTTGTCGAGCTGCTGTTGCCCAACGTGGCCATTGCAGTGCTCATCTGGCTGTTTGAGACATTTGTGCTGCGCAAGAACCTTGCCAGCAAGCTCATCCTGTATGACCGCATCGAGCTCATTACCCCCGAGCGTCGCGCCGAGCTGCTCGAGGACTTGACCAAGCGCACAGGGCTCAAGATCACCAAGCTGAACATCGGCTCGGTTGATTTCCTCAAGGATACTGCCATCATCAAGATTGAGTATGAGAGTGATGGCGGGGGAGACAAGCTGATTAGTGAAACATTGAAAATACCAAAATACGAATGGCAGGACGTGAAAGAAAACAACTGATGGCGTGCCTGTTGCTCCTGCTGGGCATGAACCTGTTCCCGATATCGTTGCATGCCGACGATACCGGGTTGATTACTTCGATCGAGGCTTCACACAAGTTCAACAAGAAGTGGAGTGCCGCTGTCGAGGCCGAGTTCCGCTCACGCAACGACTTTCGCACGGCCGACCGTGTGAGCCTGGGAGCCGACGCGAGCTTCAAGATCCTGTCCTGGCTCAAGGCCAGCGCGGGATACCAGCTGCTCATCGACAACAACCGCGAGGAAATCACCTATCAGGACGACGGCTTGAGTTACAACAACTGGCGCCCGAGCTACTGGGGAGCGCGGCATCGCTTCAACGTCTCGCTCACGGGAAGCTACAAGGTGGGACGCGTCGAGCTGAGCCTGCGAGAGCGATGGCAATACACCTATCGCCCGTCTAAGGTCATCGACAACTTTGACTTTGACGAGGGCGTGTGGGAGGACCATCAGGTGCGCGGCAAGGGTAAGAATCTGCTGCGCAGCCGCTTGCAGCTGGAGTGGGACATCCCCCGCTGCAAGTTTGACCCGTTTGCCAGCGTGGAGTTCCACACGACCGACAAGCTTGACAAGACACGCTTTATCGTGGGCGTCGAGCACGGCATCAAGAAGACTCATTACCTCAAGGCCTATTACCGCTGCCAGCTGGTGGGTGGTGGCAGCAGTGATGACGAGCCCAACATTCACATGCTGGGACTGGGTTACACGTTCAAGTTTTAAATGTTCCCTACCGCGATGAAAAAGCTATTTTACAATCTCATGATCGTTGCAACGGGCATCGCACTGGTGTCCTGTGTGAATGATGATACCGATTTGTCGGCAGTGATTGCCCAGTATCAGGTGGAACCCCTCGCTGTTGAGCTCGACTTTAGCGAGCTGGCCGAGCCTGCCGATGTTCCAGTAACCGACGAGAGCGATCCCGCCTATAACGACTATGTCGAGAACACCGGCTGGGACAAGGTGATACACGTCGAGATGAATGGTGGCACGGCAACGGTGACTGGCACGGTGAGTGGTGTGTTTGTCTCGACCAGTGGCGCCCATGTCGTGGTCTCCAACCTGTCGGGGCCCATCCAGGTTGTGGTTACCGGACAAACGACCGACGGCTCCTTGAAGTTCTATGGCGACAAGCGCCTGCAAGTGTTGCTCAACAATGCCGACATTACCAATCCCCACGGAGCTGCCATCAACAACCAGGGCAGCAAGTCGATGTATGTCGTGCTGGCCGACGGTACGACCAATCACTTGCAGGATGGCCCCGAATACACGATGGAAGGTGACGAGGACCAAAAGGCGACCCTCTTCAGCGAGGGGCAGCTCATCTTCAGCGGCAAGGGGCGCCTCAATGTCAGTGCCCTGGGCCGCGGAGGCATACGCAGCGATGACTACATCCGCATCCGCCCCGGCGTGCAACTCTATATCGAGAGTCAGGCACTCGATGGCTTGCGTGCCAACGACGGCGTCATCATGGATGGCGGCGTCATCAACGTGATGGCCAGTGGCAATGGAGCCAAGGGGGTGCGCAGCGGCGGCGTGATGACCGTTAACGGCGGTCGCCTCATCGCCATGAGCAGCGGCGACACGCGCATCGAGACAACCGACGAGGGATTGGTGGACACCACCTCGTGTGCCGGCCTGTCGTGCGACTCCCTGCTGATTATCAATGGTGGAACACTCAAGTTTAAGGCCACGGGCGATGGCGGTAAGGGCATCAATGCCAAGCACGACATCGCCATCCACGGGGGCAACATCGTGGCGGTCGCCACGGGCACCCGGAAACTCAAGAAACCCAAGGGCGTGAAGATTGACGGCAATTTTGCCATCGACGGTGGCTATTTCTACACCTACAGCCGCCGCAGCGATCCGATGGACGTGGCCGGCACTACTAAGGTGGCACCAGGCTACAAGACCTATGACCAGGCAGCTAAAGTATTGATTATCACCTATTAGAATAACCAAAATACCAAGACAAAAGCAATGAAGAGATTTTTACTGCTCACGGTCATGGCGGCAGCATTCGGCGTGACAGCCAGCGCCATGACGGGCGACGTGAATGGTGACGGCACCGTCAACATTACCGACGTGAACCAGGTGATTAACTGCATCCTCTCAGGCAATCCGACCCCTGCTGCCGATGTCAATAGCGATGGGGTGGTTAACGTGAGCGACGTCAACCAGGTCATCAACATCATCCTGGGAGGTGGCTCACAGCAAGATGAAATAGTCCCCAAGGAAATTGCTCTGGACTTCACTGACCTCATTGAGGATGCCGAGGTTATCCCCGACGATGAGGACGCTGCCGATTATGGCGATTATGTCGAGAACACGTCATGGTCCACCACGGTGCGCATCACCCTCGAGGGCGAGACGGCGACGGTGACCGGCAATCCCTCGTCGGTGATAGCGAGCATCGACGGGGCCCATGTGACAATCAGCAGTACTGCCAAGCGCGTGCGCTACATTGTGAGCGGTTACACGGCCAACGGCTCCATCAAGTTCTATAGCGAGCGCAAGTTCCAGGTGCAGCTCGACGGTGTGGACATCACCAATCCCAGCGGTGCAGCCATCAACAACCAGTGCGGCAAGTCGTTCTACCTGGTGCTCAATGCGGGAACCGAGAACACCCTGCGTGATGGCGCGAGCTACATGATGGAGGGTGATGAAGACCAAAAGGCTGCCCTCTTCAGCGAGGGGCAGATCCTGGTCAGCGGCAAGGGGCGGCTCAACATCTATAGCACTGGCAAGCATTGCATGGCCAGCGATGACTACATCCTGGTGCGCCCAGGGAGCCACCTGTACCTGAACAGCACCAGCGGACACGGCATCAAGGGTAAGGATTATGTTCATATCAAGGGCGGTGTCATCAACATGGAAATCGCTGCCGACGGTGCCAAGGGCATCAACTGCGACAGCCTCGTCTATATCACAGGCGGACGCACGACCATCATCAACAGTGGCACCTCAAGGGTTGAGACCGACTCACTGGGCAATCCCGTCTCGACGGGTGCGGCAGGCGTGAAGGCCGACTATAACATGACGATGACCGGTGGAACGCTCAACATCAAGTCAACAGGCGACGATGCCAAGGGCATCAACGTGGCGCAGCCCTTCC
>Ga0310697_10007381_pt1 | contig 10364 bp, 7 predicted proteins | sample 172DNAGHGlowgp2_FD_203883 | JGI IMG/M metagenome (GOLD analysis project Ga0310697, IMG submission 203883) | Sheep rumen microbial communities from Palmerston North, Manawatu-Wanganui, New Zealand - 1728 DNA GHGlow gp2 (v2) (version 2) | ecosystem: Host-associated > Mammals > Digestive system >...
GACTTCACGCAAGACGACGCTTCCGCCGTGACATTGCAACTCCACGACGTTTTCTTTAGTGTAAGACTTCGGCGCACGCATAACTAAAGCAATCGCCTCGTCGACGACTTCACCAGAAAAATTTTTCACGTGTCCAAAAATAATTCGTCTGTCCACGTCAAGCGGTCTATCAAAAATTTTTTCAGCAATGGCAATCGAATCTTCGCCGCTAAGTCTAATAATCCCGACGCCCGCCGCACCTGCCGCTGTAGCAATCGCGCTTATCGTATCCTCCACGTTATCACCTCAAAAAAATACCCGCCGTGTTGACGGGCAAAAAATTTTATACAACAGATTCTTTTATTCGTAATGGAGCGAATCAAGAGCCCAAACCTCGCCAGAGACTCTTTGAATCGGTTTATCGGAACCAATCTTGAGAACGGGCTTAACATCTTCTTCCGGGTAAATAAGGAGACTGCAAGCTTCCTCGCCGTCCTGCAAGAAGAGTTCAATCGCGGAGTTGTCGACGAAGAGCCGGAAGTTAAGATTCTGATTCGCGAAGAGTTTAAACTTGCGAGTGCCGATATTAACGTCGGTGTTCTTGCCGTCGTTGAACGGACGAATACCCTTGCCGCCAAGCTTCATTCCGTTGCGGTCGAGAGTAATGACTTGGTTATTGCGGTCGTACTGCATGATGAATTTTTCTGCGCCCCAATTAACGGAGACCTCAACTTTGCGAGCCGCGCCAAAGGTAATGTCGAGGTCGGACTCAGAGCCTTTCGGCAGATTGATAGTAACGTCCTGCGTATTGGAAACGTCAATGTCAGTGCGTTCCTTGCGCAGAGCCTTCATCTCTTCGACAGGTTGACTACGAACCTTGCCTTGATGAATTGTAAGTTCACGCGGCATCGTCAAAGTATAAAGCCAACCATCTTGTGCGGATTCGACAGTATCAGTGAGGTCGGGCATACCAATCCAGCCAATGAGTATGTGGCGACTAGCATTAGCAATGACCTGCGGAGAGTAGAAGTCAAAGCCCTTGTCGAGTTCGTGGAACTTGCCGTGAATCATGTCGAGACTATCAACGGAGAAATGCCCGATAAAATAGCCGGCGAGGCAGTGATTCTGATATTTAAGCTCTTCATGCTTGACACCCTGCGGACAAACAATCAGAACGTCCATATCCTCGAACTGCATAAGGTTGGGGCATTCCCACATATAACCAAAGTCGTAGTAGTCAGTCTTGACTTCGCCGAGACATTCCCAGCCGCCTTCGGGTTTTTCTTTGTAGATGATAACGCAACCATTAGTCGGACGCGAACTCTTTGTAGGATAATCGCTCATGCGTTGTGCCGCCATTGCAAAATAACGAACGCCATTACGATAGAAGAAGTTAGGATCTCTGAAGTGCGCGGTATAACCTTCGGGGTTGCCATAAACTTGAATTTCTTCCTTGACAATGGAGCCGTCTTCCTGCAGGGTGCCAAAACGTTGTGCAACGCTACGCTGATAATTTTCGTCGCGGCAGTTGGCAGTATAGAACACGCGAACTTTGCCATCTTCGACGAAACCGCAACCGCTGTGGCAACCGTCCTTGTCGTACTCGTCGCCGGGCCAAAGGGAAAGTTCAGGCATGGTGTAGTTAATGAAATCCTTCGTGGCGGTGTGCATCCAAGATTTATTCTTGTGCCAGTTCTGATTAATCGGCGTGGGGTTCCACTGACAAAAAATGTGATACGTGCCGTCACAACAACACAAGCCGTTCGGGTCGCTAATCAGAGAGTAGGGCGCGTCGACGTGAAAAATGTTGTGCCAACGCCCGCCAGCCTTTACCGCCTCACGAGCTCTTGCGTCGACTTCTGCCTTGTTAAATCTCTTCTTGATCTCTTCCAAGTTTTCGCCGGACTTCTTTGCCATAAAAATTCCTCCTTAACTTTTGAGTAAAGAAATAATTACCGTGACGACCATCGCACCGATTGTCGCCATCGACGTAATTGCCAAGTTGCGGACGTGTTTGACCATGCTGTCGATACTTGAACGTTTTCGTTGATTCTTTCTTGTTCCGTCATTTGAACCACCTCCCGAATTTATTTAAAAAGAGCCGCGCCCGCTTGAATTTACTAAGCAACGAGCGCGGCAACCTTTCTAAATCAGAGGTGTTGACTAAATTTTATTCGTCGTGTTTAAAGAGCGTATACGTCAAGGCAAAGCCGACTGCAAGGGCAATCGCATTGACGATAATATATTGGACAATCTGACCGTTCATGTAAAGGAGCATACCGGGAAGAACTGTGATACCCATACCAGTACCAGCAAGCCCTAAGAAACTGGAAACTGCACCGCCAGCCGCACCACCGCAGCAACCAAAGACGAACGGTTTCATCAAGCGGAGGTTGATACCGAAGATAGCAGGTTCGGTGATGCCCAAGAACGCCGGAACAGTCGAGGAAATGTAGAGGGCACGTTTACGAGGATCTTGAGTCTTAAGAGAAACTGCCAATGCCGCACCACCTTGAGCAATCGTCGCGCAAGTGATAATCGCGTTGAAGGGGTCGGAACCTTGAGTTGACAGCAGATAAATTTCCAACGCGCTGAAGACGTGGTGGACACCGAAGATAACGATAACTTGTTGCAGACCACCGATAATCAGACCGCCGACAACAGGAATCGTCAAGAAGTTTTGAACTGCACCGAAGACGACTTGCTCCAAACCGTGCATGATAGGACCAACTACCAAGAAGCCAAGAGCCATCGAGACTGTCAAGGTAAGGAACGGAGTAACGATAAGGTCAATCATATCAGGGATAAAAGTTTTTAACCATTGCTGGAACTTAGCTGCGAAGATACCGAGAACGAGTGCGGGAAGAACTGAACCTTGATAGCCGACGAGAGGAATCGTCACGAAACCCAAATCGAGCGGGATAGGAGTTTTGCCTGCATATTCGGGTAATGCGGACGCTTCAACCCATGTAAGACCTTTCTCAGCAATTTCACCAGCCGCACCACCAACGACATACGCATTCGGCAAGCCAGGGAAAACAAGCATAAGACCTAAGACAATACCGATAACAGCCGTGCCGCCGAATTTATTCATCGTCGACCAGCAGACTAGAGCTGGCAAGAAAGCAAACGCCGTATCAGTCAAAACCTGAGTCATCAATAAGAAGTTAGGATCCCATTCGCTACCGAGTGAAAGGATAGCACCACGAGCACCCATGAAAAGACCTGTTGCAACGAGGACGGGGATAATCGGAACGAAAACGTCGCCGAGTGTACGCGAGATTTTTTGCATTAAGCTCATCTCTGCGTAGGCAGCTTCCTTACCGCCGCCGCCCGCCAATGACGGTTTAAGCTTGATAAATTCTTCTGTAACCTTGTCGACAAAGCCCGTGCCGCAGATAATTTGATACTGTTGAGCCGCGAAGAACTGACCTTTGACGCCTTCGATGTTCTCAACTTTTTTCTCTTGGATCTTGGACTTGTCATTGACGATTAAGCGCAGACGCGTGGCGCAGTGCTCAGCCGTGCGAACGTTATCGGGACCGCCGACGTATTTCATGATGAGTTTTGCGACACGTTCCTCATCAGGTAAGCCGTCGTATTGAGAGTCGTCCGCATCCTTTTCGACAGGAGCAGAGCTAGCCTCTTCAGCTGCCGCCTTAGCCGTGATTGATTGTCCGTTAAACTCAACTGTGATGTCGCCGTAGTCCGCGTGATTGGTAACGACAACGGGCGTTGTAGTTTCGTAGCCCGCCTTTTTGATTGCGTCGGGGCTGAACTCAAGCAGAATGTCGCCCTTCTTAATCTTGTCGCCGGCTTCTTTTTTAGGCGAGAAGCCTTCGCCGTTCATCTTGACAGTATCCATGCCGACGTGAATCAGCAATTCGATACCGTCATCCGATTTGAGACCGATAGCGTGCCCTGTCGGGAAGAAAACAGTTATCTCACCGTCGAACGGTGCTTTAACTTGTCCCTTAGGATTTTGCACGGCTATGCCGCGTCCCATTGCGCCACTTGCGAAAACGGGGTCGTTGATTGAATTCAACGGCACCAACTTACCGTCAAGCGGGCAAGTTATTCGGATGTCCTTTGCCATAAAAACCACACCCTCCTAAATACCTTAAAAAAATTTTGTTTATTAAAAAGCACTTAGATTATACTTTCAGAAAGTTGCAACGTCAACGGGAAAAAAATTTTTTCTTGCATGGAGTCGACTCAAAAATTTATAATCGCTATAAAAAAATTTATGCGGAGGTTTTAACATGGACATCAGCAGACGAGATTTACTTAAACTAGCGGGCGTTGCGGCAGTCGGTGCGGCTGTCAATCAATTCAACGTCAGCGAGGCTAAGGCTAAAAAAATTCTCAAGCTCAAGGCGGCTCCGGTCGTCGGTTCAAAGAATGTCACTGGCACGAAGTACACAGGCACGGCGGCTAAGGTCTACTTCACAGACAAGATTGACGCCGATCACCTTATCAAGCTCTACAACATGATTAACGGCGAAATCTTTGGCAAGGTGGCAATCAAGCTTCACACGGGCGAACCACACGGTCCGAACATTATCCCGCGTGATATGGCTAAGACTTTTTGGCAGTCGGTACCGAATTCAACTATCGTCGAGTGCAATACACTTTATCACGGCGCACGCTACGACACTGTAAGCCACAGGGCGACGATTGCCACGAACGGTTGGAACTTCTGCCCGATTGACATCATGGACGAGAACGAGGAAATCGTCAACTTGCCAGTGCGTGGAGGCTTCCACCTTAACGAAGTTGCTATGGGCGGGCATATGACTAATTACGATTCAATGATTGTCTTAACGCACTTCAAAGGTCACGCAATGGGCGGTTTCGGTGGCAGTCTGAAGAATATCGCTATCGGTTGTGCAAGTGGACATCTGGGCAAGGCTCAAGTTCACGGCTACAATTTGTCGACGGGTATGCCGCCCGCTGACGATTGGTGGAAAAATGTCCCGCTTGCAGATGAATTTATGGAGCTAATGGCGGACAGTGGCAAGGCAACTTGCGACTATTTCGGCAAACGGATTGTTTTCCTTAACGTTATGCGGCGAATGTCGATTGATTGTGACTGCGCGGGCGTGGGAGCTGCTGAACCAACTTGCGCTGACGTTGGTATTCTTGCGTCGACTGATATTCTTGCCATTGACCAAGCATGTTGTGATTTAGTTTACACGGCGAACGATACCGCTGACCTTCGCGAACGTATTGAATCACGTCACGGACTTAGGCAACTCTCCGCTATGGCTGAACACAAGATGGGCAATCCCCAATACGAATTGATTAGCGTTGATTGAGGAGGCGTCGTAATGAAAGATGTAGTTGTATTGGTCGGCACCGGCTCAATAGGTCAAGCAATCGCTCGCAGAGTCGGCGCAGGTAAACATGTTGTCTTAGGCGATTTGAAACTGGAAGCGGCACAGGCGGCAGCAAAAATTTTTGAAGGCGCAGGCTTTGAGACTTCGACAATCGCCATTGACATTTCAAGCCGCGAATCAATCTTAAAGCTCGTCGAACATGCGCAAGGCTTTGGCAACGTTAAGAACTTGATTAACGCGGCGGGAGTAAGTCCTTCGCAAGCACCCGTTGAAAAAATTTTGCAAGTCGACCTGTATGGCACGGCAGTTTTACTTGAGGAGTTCGGCAAGATAATTTCTAACGGCGGTTCAGGCGTGATAATCTCGTCGCAAAGTGGGCACAGGCTCGGCGCATTGACTGAAGAACAAAATTTTCAACTGGCAACGACACCGACCGAAGAACTTTTGAATTTGCCGTTTCTCAAGGCGATAACCGACACGCTCAAAGCCTATCAGTATTCTAAGCGGTGCAATGTTTTGCGTGTAGCCGGTCAAGCGACGCCATGGAGTAAACGCGGGGCAACGATTAACTCAATTAGTCCTGGAATCATCATCACGCCCCTTGCCGCCGATGAACTCAAAGGTCCTCGTGGTGAAGGTTATCGCAAAATGTTGGAGGCGTCACCTGCTGGTAGAGCTGGTACTCCCGATGAAGTCGGAGATCTTGCAGAATTTTTGATGAGTAGTCGCGGACGATTTATCAGCGGCGCAGATTTTCTAATCGACGGCGGAACGACTGCTTCCTATTGGTTTGGTGATTTACAATATCTTAAGGCTACGCATTGAAGGTGATGTTATGAAGAAAATTTTATTGCTCTTGACGATGATTTTAACGATAAGCGGTTGCGGCGGTGAACAATCAGCTGAGCCAGAAAAAAAATCCGTTGAAGCGACACCAGTCCCGACTTCTTCCGCTGATAAAAAAATTCTTGTCGTCTATTTCTCACGCACGGGCGAAGAATATAGCGTCGGCAACATCACGAAGGGCAACACGGAGATTATCGCTGAAGTTATTGCTAAAAAGACAGGCGCGAATACCTTCGAGCTCAAACCCGCGACTCCTTACCCTGATAATTACGAGGCATGCACCGAACTTGCTAAGCGTGAACTTGAATCGAATGCACGCCCTGCCTTTGTCGCTAACGTCGATAACCTTGCGCAATACGATACGATATTCATTGGCTATCCGATATGGTGGGGAGCGTTGCCACGAGTTATGCTAACATTTTTGGAAAGCAACAACTTCAACGGCAAGACAATCATCCCGTTTTGCACGCACGGCGGTAGCGGTTTGGCAAGTACCGAACACGAGATTAAAGACGCTTGCAAGGGCGCAAATGTTCTTCAAGGCGTTGCGATACTTGGACACGTCGCGCAAAATGATTCTGCCGTTGCCGAAAAAGACGTTGACGCTTGGTTGAAGACTTTGGGCTATTAAAAAAAATTTTTTTGTGTTATACTCTCCGCAACGAAACTTGAGGGGAGTAATTTTTTTTTGAGTAACGATAATCAGCCTAAGCCTAAGCCTAAACGCTCATTCCGAATCATCTTTAAGATTGTAAGATTTATTATCGCGATGGTGCTGACGTTTTTTATCTCGTTCGCCGTAACTTTGTACATGAAGAGCGATAATCCCGCCGACCATCTCGATTTCCTTGCTGACGAAATTTTTTCCGAAGACAAGCCGATTAAACGTGGCACTGCACCCGAAATTAAAACGCTTTTCGACGAACGCAATAATCAACCTTTCGACCCGGCAAGATACGATGATAAACCCGCTGATAAAAAAATTTCTGCTGATACGACAACACCTAAGCCGCAAGCAGAAGAACTCGGAGTCCTTGATACTGTCGACCGCATGACTTCCCTTGAACTTGCCGTTGAGGAGAAGATTAAAAGTCTTCCGCACTACGTCACGATTAATGAGTTGCCGCCTTTCCTTTGTCAAGCTGTCGTTGCCGTCGAGGATACTCGCTTTTATAAGCACAGAGGCTTTGACTTCATCGGTATTGCTCGCGCAATTTTAGTGAACGTCGAGGCAGGCGAAATTCAAGAGGGCGCGTCAACGATTACTCAGCAGACTGTTAAGAATCTTTTCCTGACGAGCGACCAAACCTTCACGCGCAAGGCTGAAGAACTTATTCTCGCCATGAATATGGAAAAGGACTTCGACAAGAAAAAAATCTTGGAGATTTATCTTAACGTGATTTACTACGGTTCAAATTTTTATGGGATTTATGACGCGGCACAAGGTTACTTTGGAAAAGAACCCGACGAATTGACGATTGCCGAATGCGCTATGCTTGCTGGTCTTCCAAATGCGCCGAGTGTTTATTCTCCTTATGCTGACTTCCACCTTGCTAAGCAACGGCAACTTATCGTTATCGACGCAATGCAAAAAATGGGCGTCATAAGCAGTCGTGAGGCTGAAAATGCTCGCATTGAGGAAATTATTCTTGTAAGATAAGAAAAACCCCCGCCACATTGACGGGGATTTTTTATTGGCAAGTTGATTAACGATTAAAGTTGAGCCGCCGCGCCCAAAATGCCAATCATTGCATGTTCAAAAGTTAAGCCGCCCTGCAAATACACCGCATAAGGTTCACGCAGAGGAGCATCCGCTGACAGTTCGATTGACGAGCCTTGAACGAATGTTCCCGCCGCCATGATAACTTTATCTTCGTAGCCGGGCATATCCCAAGGTTCTGGCGCGGCGAATGAATCTACCGGCGAGAAACTTTGTATCGCACGACAAAACTTTATCAACTTGTCCGCCGAAAGCAATTCAATCGCTTGGATTATATCGCCGCGTATGTCATCGGGCAACGGACTTACTTTATATCCGAGCTTAGAAAAAATTCCCGCCGCGAAGATTGCGCCTTTGAGAGCCTGCGCGGTGACGTGTGGAGCCATGAACAGTCCTTGATATAAAAGTCGTGGTGTCCCTAAGCTCGCGCCGAGTTCGTCGCCCATACCAGGTGCCGTCAATCGATACGACGCAAGCTCAACTAAATCACTCTTGCCGACGATATAACCGCCTGTTGGAGCTAAGCCGCCGCCAATATTTTTTATCAAGCTTCCCGCAACCAAATCTGCGCCGACTTCGCAAGGTTCGCGTGTCTCGACGAATTCGCCATAACAATTATCAACGAACGTCACGCACGCAGGATTAATCGCCTTGACCGCCGCGCAGATTTTTTTTATGTCGTCAATCGTTAGGGGCTTGCGCATTGAGTAACCTCTACTACGTTGAATCAGTGCCAATTTAGTCTTGGAAGTGATGAAACTTTTTATCGCGTCGATGTCAACGTGTCCATTAAGCAAAGGCAGTTCACGATAAGCAATGCCGAATTCTTTAAGTGAACCCTTAGCCGCGTGTGCATGACCGATGACCGTTTGCAATGTGTCATAAGGCTCACCCGTCAATGAAACCAATTCATCACCTGGACGCAAGATACCAAATAAAGCCGTTGCAAGTGCATGAGTGCCCGATACAAATTGCGTGCGAACCAATGCCCGTTCCGCCTTGAAGACTTCAGCAAAGAGTTCGTCCAACTTCTCGCGCCCGATGTCACCATAAGCATAGCCCGTTGACGTTTTGAAGTGAGCGTCCGAAACTTTAAGCCGCCGCATTGCCTCCAAGACTTTTAGCGTATTGAGTTCGGCAACCTCTTCGACACGTCGGAAATTATCAGCGACTTCAGCAAGTACAGTTCTCTTTAAGTCAAGCAATCTTAATCACCTCTTGGCATAGAAATTTTCAAAGCGTCGCGAAGATTATCCACAGGCAAAAGATTAACTTTATCCGCTGACGACTTCGACACTTCAGCAAAATTTTTCTTCGGCAAGATGATATTGGTAAAGCCCATGCGGATTGACTCTTCGACACGTTGACGAGACTTGCTGACGGCTCTGACTTCACCACTTAAACCGACTTCGCCGAAGATAACGCATTGCGGCAAAAGTTTTCTATTCGCAAAACTCGACGCTAACGCAATCGCTATCGGCAAATCAGTCGCCGGCTCATCAATCTTAATACCGCCCGCAGTTTTAACGTAGACATCACACGCGCCAATACTTAAATGCAATCGCTTTTCCAAGACCGCAAGCAACAGTTGAATCCGTTTTATGTCGACGGCGTCTGAAGTCCTGCGCGGCGGCATAAAGGGAGTTGGAGCAACTAAGGCTTGCACTTCGACGAGAAGCGGTCGTGTACCTTCTACAGTCGGGACGATAACGCTACCAATGTCGTCGGCTCGTTCAGGCAAAAAGAGTTTCGAGGCGTCGGGAACGTCAACAAGTCCAGTGTCGCGCATTTCAAACAGTCCAATTTCGCTCGTCGCCCCAAATCGATTTTTTATCGCCCTAAGCACTCGGAAATCAGCGTTGCGCTCGCCCTCAAAAAATAAAACAGTGTCGACGATATGTTCAAGCACTCGTGGACCCGCCAAGCTCCCGTCCTTAGTCACATGCCCGATTATAAAAGTCGTCACGCCTAAAGACTTCGACAATCGCATCAATCCCGCTGAACATTCACGAACTTGTGACACGCTACCGGGTGCGCTTTCTATCTCCGAACGATAAATAGTTTGGATCGAATCGACTATCAACAGCTCCGGTTCCAAGTGTTCGACGTGATGAGTTATCCGCTCAAAATTATTTTCCGCGCAGATATAAAGTTCGTCGGCTAAGGCGTTCAAGCGTTCGGCTCGCATTCGGATTTGTCGTGAACTTTCCTCGCCCGTCACATATAAAACTTTTCGTCCGCCGCGTGCCACGTTAGCACAGACTGCCAGAGTTAAACTCGACTTGCCAACACCGGGATCACCCGCAATCAAGATTATCGAACCTGGAATCAATCCGCCGCCCAAGACCCTATCAAGTTCACCCGAACCAGTCATGAAGCGCGGCAACTCTTCCATATCGACATCAGCAATCCTTCGCGGCGTCTCAAATGTAGTCGTCAATGCGTGGGAATTTTTGTTATCGTCAGTCGCAATCGTTTCT
>Ga0310697_10007382_pt1 | contig 10362 bp, 6 predicted proteins | sample 172DNAGHGlowgp2_FD_203883 | JGI IMG/M metagenome (GOLD analysis project Ga0310697, IMG submission 203883) | Sheep rumen microbial communities from Palmerston North, Manawatu-Wanganui, New Zealand - 1728 DNA GHGlow gp2 (v2) (version 2) | ecosystem: Host-associated > Mammals > Digestive system >...
CATCGGCCAGGCTGCCATCACGGGCGTCGGCTCTGTCGGTTATGAGATCGAAGGCATCAATCCCGGCCCTGTCTCCTCTGCCACCTGCGCACCCGGCGACAAGGTCAGAATCACACTCACCCCGGGCAACGGCTACAAGTTCGACGAAAAGAACTGGAAGAACAAACTGATCGTTTCCCGCAAGGATAACGGCGCACCTCTGACGCTCACCCAGGAGACCTGGAGCGGCAAGACCGTTTACAGCTTCATCATGCCCGCCGAGGGCGTGGATGTCCAGGCCACCTTCGACGCCAAGCCCTTCACCATCACCATGTTCTGCCAGGATGAGACTGGCACGCCCATCACCGGCCAGGGCATCTGGCAGATCGCCATCAACATGGTCGTCGGCGCCGTTGATCTCAACCCCGCCGGTACGAAGGTAGAGGTCGCCTATGAGGACTACATCACCGTCGCCATGACCGAGTCCGGCTGGTCCAAGTACGACATGGTCTCCTTCCGTATCGACGGCAAGGAATACACCGCGGACGAGCTCAACTACTTCTACAACTTCCAGATGATCGGCGAGCGCGCGAAGGATCTTGATATCGTCGCCGTCATCAGACCCAGAGTGCCTTACTCTGTCGCCATCCACAACCTGTCTGCAATCTATGATCAGGGCAGAGGCGGCGTCCAGTTCCTGATCCTCGAGTCCGAGACGGGCTACTCCAGAGAGTATATGAGCACTGTCAGCGGCAACAAGCTGGTCAGCTCCCAGTATGTCAACAAGGCTGTCACCGGCGACAAGGTTGCCATCGCAGCCACGGTCTACGACGGCAAGTACACCGTCAAGAAGGATGACGTTGTCATCAACAGCTTCGGCGGCGACGAGACCCGCATCGTCGTGAACCAGGAGTTCTATGAGGTCGACGGGAAGACCGTCCCGTTCTTCACCTTCATCATGCCGGATTCCGACGTGATCGTCTCCGTGCCCTTCAACGGCAAGCAGTATCAGATGAGCGTCGTCGTGACCGACGCGGACGGCAAGGCTGTCAGCGGCATGGTCAACCTCATGGCCGGCGTCCAGAACTACAACGATGTGGCTGCCAACGACAGCTTCGGCAAGATCGAGTACAACACGCTCATCACGATCCTGCGCTCTCAGCTCTGCATCAGAGAGAACATGGTCGTCACCAAGGTCGATGTGCAGACCAATCCCGGCAAGACTCCTGTTTACTACTACAATTACAGCGCGAATTCCGGCGGCAATGGCCCCTCGTTCAACATGCCCGCCAGCGATGTCATCGTTTACATCACAGTCGATGACTTCATTCCCAACACTTACTACACCTTCCAGAGCCAGCTCTCCGGCGGCACGGTGGAGTTCCACAGCGGCCCGTCCTTCGCAGCCCCGAAGCTGACCTCCTCCGACATTGCTGTCGGCGATGAGATCTACGTCCTCGAGGTTCCCGCTGAGGGCAAGGCGCACCTGGGCAAGGGCGATCTGAGAATCACCAACAACGGTCTCGTCTACACCGCGGCCAACTGGGTCGATGAGCTGTCCGACGGCACCAACGTCTGGAAGCTCAAGGTTCCCGCAGGCGTCACGATCTTCTCCGCCGTGTGGGGTGACGAGGGCACCGATGTTGACACCGAATATGGCGTCTATGCGCTCAATACCGATGGCGGCACCCTGTCCTTCTTCAAGGAAGACGCCAGCACCCCGACCCTGAAGTTCACCCCGGGCAAGAATCTCTACATCAAGGCTGTCGCCAAGGACGGCTATAAAGGCCCGGATTCCAAGGAAGACATCGAAGCCTACGACGAGAACGGCAACAAGCTGACTGTCAAGGAAGACAGCAAGGGTTATTACATCGACGGCGCGGATCTCAAGAGCGATACCGGCAAGGTATTTGTCAGCGTGAACTTTGAAGCCGATGATGTGGCGATTACGTTTGAGATCAAGCCTGACGGAAAGACCGCAGAGCTCATCCTGAGCGACGGCCGCTCTGCCGAATTCAGCGGCAGCAAGACCTTCGAGCTGCCTGCCGGCATGAAGGTCACGGCAGTCTCCGCAACCGACGGTTATGAGGATCTCGTCCTCACGGCAAATGCCGGCACCATCGACGGCAATGTCTTCACTGTCCCGAATAAGACCGCCAAGGTCACCGTTACCCTGAAGGAAGCGGCCAACCCGATCAAGTGGACGACCACGGGCGGCAGCCTGGACTTCACGAACCTCGGCACGAACACGCCCAATATTCTCTCTGCCGGCGTTGGAGAAAAGATCCAGATCAACGGTACACCTGACAAGGGTTACAAAGCCCTTGCGAGAGAGAACTTCACTGTCACCAAGGTTTCCGACGGTTCTGTCGTTGAAGTGAAGGGCAGCGGAACGGCAACCGATCCCTGGTACTTCTTTATGCCCGCAGGCGGCGTCAATGTCGACGCGGTGTTTGAAACCAAGACCGATGCTGTCAAGGTGAAGTTTACGGCGAAGAACGAAGACATCAGCATGACGATGAGCGGTGTCGAAGGCACAGCCTACCTGAAGAAGGGCGAGTCCAAGGAGTGGGTCTTCCCCGTGGGTACTGTGGTCACTGTCGAGCGCGACGATTACGCTTACGATACGGTCAAGTTCAACATTACCAAGGGCAAGGGCACCGTCAAGGACAGAACCTTCACAGTAGGCACGGTGGATACAGAGGTGGAAATCACCCTTACCAGCTCCGTGACCACGATCGACAGCAAGGTAACCGGCGGCACGATCTACTTCTACACGGATAGTACGGCAAGCATGGTTGCAGGCGATGTCGCCGAAGATACGAAGGTTTACCTGAAGACCGAACCCGCCGACGGCTACGGCGCAGCCGATCCAGTCTACCCGACCGCCAAGGGCTCGACGGATGCCAAGGCCAAGCTGAAGGACTGGAGAGAGATCATCAAGATCACCAAGAAGACGGACGGCTCCTCGATTACTCTCGAAGCAGATGAAACGCTTGCCAGCAAGGACGGCGCTGTACTGTACTTCATGATGCCCGCAGGCGGTGTCGACGTGAAATTGAAGTATACTGTCAACACTGTCACAGTCACGATCAACTACACGGACAACTCCGGGCTCAATGTGACGGCTATCAATGCCCAGGTCACCAGCAGCGACAAAACCACCAAGAACTATGTGGTTGCAAACGGGAAGGGTATCCCGGCAAAGATTGGCGATGTCATTACCCTCACGCCCAATGTGAGCGGTGCCGTTGTCTCCAAGATCACGCCGTCCGCCGGCGCAAAAACGGCTGTCACCAATAACTATACCTACACCGTTCCCGGCCTCAAGGACACCAAGCTGACGCTGGATCTGACCATCGTCAAGCAGCAAACCACCTGGAGCTACTTCAGCTACGAAGCCGATGCCGAGAATGCGGCAGCCGAGCCCGCCGAGAACTACGAAGCCCCTGTCGAGCCCGCCGAGGACTACGAAGCGCCGGCAGAGCCCACCGAAGCTTACGAAGCCCCTGTCGAGTCTGCCGAAGCTTACGAAGAACCGGCAGAGTCCGCCGAAGCTTACGAAGCGGCGAGCGAGCCCGCGGCGACCGAGCCCGAGGCACCCGCTGAGGCTGAGTCCGAAAGCACCGAGGCTCAGGGTGAGCAGCCCGAAGCCTGATTCCCCAGCCAATTCCCTTTATCTCCCCCCGAGCGGCTGGGCCGCAAGGTCCAGTCGCTCACTTCCAGGGAAGAATGAAATAAAGCACACAAATCCCGGCGCCTCTGTGAGGTCGCCGGGATTTGCGCAAATATGGAGGAAGCGGAAAAAAATATGAAACAGCACCTTGTAATATATTGAAAATATGTTACAATATGTAATGAATTAGTCTCCGAAAAATCAATCGGGAGGAAAACAAAATGAAAAAGCGTTGTTTGCTTCTGCTGGTCGCGGTGCTGCTCTTCGCGGCGCTCTTCAGCGCGGCGGCCTATGCCGCAGGCGAACCGGATCGGCTGCAGCTGACCTCGATCCAGACCGGATCAAGCGTGGTACAGTTCAATAACCCGCCTTATGAGACGTGGTTCATTGACAAAGGCAACGGGGCCATCTATGCCATCACCATTGCCTCCAAGCAGCAGTATGCCATCGAGGGGGAGCGCTTCCCCTATTCCGCCGCGACGGTGGACGGGAAGCTGAATCTCACACTGACCGACGGCCGCTTCAAGAACCAGAAGATCATCGTCGACGGGACCGAGGCCGCCATGACCGTCGGAAGCGGCACAACGGCCACAATCTACCGCTTTAAGACCTTCTCGGCATCGTCCTCCTTCTACGCCGAGTGTACAGGGACACAGAACGGCACTTATCTGGAGTACAGCTTTGACGCACAGAACGGCACAGGCAGCAGCCAGTTCCGCTATGATGTCTACAACTCCGATGGCGAGCGGGTGCAGACCGGCACCACAACAGAGAAAAGCTTCCGCTTCATCCCCGAGAAGGACGATACCTACACGCTTTATCTGACCGCGATGGATCAGACTCTCAACCTCAGCGAGTATGCCAAGGCTGAGCTCCCTTATGTCGGCAGCGCCGATTTTGTGATCTATAACGGCATCGTGACAAGCTACAAGGGAACGGGCACCGTCATCACGGTTCCGGACTACTTCAACGGACAGAAAGTGACCGGGATCGCCGCAAATGCCTTTGGCTATGCGTGGGATCTGGAGAAAATCATTCTGCCCGATTCGATCAGCATTGACCCGCACGCTTTCGATAACTGCAACGCCAAGCTCTTCTGCAAGGTCGGAAGTACAGCGGCACATACCCTGTCGTCGGATCTGCGCCGCTCCTTCTACGATAAGGAGAACGATACCAACGGCGCGTTCGCGCTGCAGTATATGAAGATGAGCGGCTATGACGGCGAGATTCTGGCACTGACCGGGTACACCGGCACGGATACGGATGTCATCGTACCGAATACTGTGGATTATCTCTACAATGATGCGTTCCGGGATAACGGCACGATAACATCGGTTACCCTCCCGGACAAGGTAAAGGGCATCGGCACCAACGTGTTCAACGGATGCAGAAAGCTGAACGCGGTGACGGTCGGCAGTGGCCTGACAAGCATCGGCCAGAATGCCTTCTACAACTGCGTGGCCCTGAGCAAGCTGGATCTCACCGACAGCAAATACATCGGCTTCATCGGCAGCAACGCGTTTTATAACTGCAATGCGGATATCTACTGCGATCCGATGGATTTAAGCGCAACGACCTGGAAAACCGTGTCCGCCCTGCCGCGCAACTTCTTCTATGAAAAAAACGGCCTGATCATGGAGCTTCGGAATGATGATGAAAAGGGGCTGACCCTTTACAGATGCAGCAGCGGCTTCCAGGCTTGGCTGATCATCCCGAACAATGTGGAGTACATTGCAGACAATGCCTTTGCAGGCAACAAAGCCCTGGTCATAGTCGCGGTGGGTTCAGGCTCCAAGCTGAGGGAGATCGGCAGCTACGCCTTCTCCGGCTGCACCAATCTGATGACCGTGGACCTTGAAAGCGCATTTGCCCTGACGGAGATCGGCAACTATGCCTTCTCCGGCTGCGAACAGCTCGGTGCCGTGAAGCTCGGCGCGAATCTGACAAGCCTCGGCAGCTTTGCCTTCACCGGCTGCAAGGCCCTGACGGCGCTGACGATGCCGGACAAGATCACAAGCATCGGCAACGGCACGTTCTATGGCTGCAGCAGTATGAATGAGCTGGTGCTGCCGGACAATATCATGTATATCGGCGGCAATGCCTTTACCGACGGCCCGAAGAAGGTAATCTGCGGTCATGCCACGACTACCGCCCAGACTGTTTCCGCCATGCCCCACACCTTCTATGAGAAGGGGAACGAGGCAATGGGCCTGCGCTGGGAAACGATCGGTGACGTGAACAGGCTGAGTCTGTATCATTACGACGGTTCGGACACGAATGTCGTCGTCCCCAACTATGTGACCTACATTGCTGACGAGGCGTTCAAGGACAACAAAACAATCGAAACCATCATGATCACTGCCAGCGTGACCGGTATCGGCGACAACGCATTCAACGGCTGCAGTGCGCTGAAACAGGTGACGCTCAGCACTACCCTGAAAAGCATCGGTGCCGGCGCGTTCACCGGCTGCACCAATGTGGAAGCCCTGGCCCTGCCGGATCGGATTGAGACGATCGGCAAGGACGCCTTCCTGAACGGCCCGAAGAAGGTCGTGTGCGACCGCACCAAGAACTCCTCAAAGAAGGTTTCCGCCATGCCGTTTACCTTCTATGAGAAGACGAACAATTTGCTCGGTCTGCGCTGGGAGAACCAAAACAAGGATCTGGTTCTGTATGACTATGCCGATACCGCCGATTCTGTGGACGCGGTTATCCCGGCCTATGTGGATGCTGTCAACAAGGATGCGTTCAGCAAGCTGAAATCCACGCTCAGAAGCGTGAAGCTTGAGGGCTTGGTTTCCGAGATCCCCACCGGTACCTTTGACGGCTATTCCAAGCTTGAGACGATTGAGCTTGTCCCCGAAACCACGCTTGCAAAGGACGCTGTCCAGAACTGCCCCAAGCTGAGCAAGGTTCTCGGACTGACCGATCTGGGCGTCTACGACACGAACTTCGGCAACTGCCCGAGGCTGATGCTGGATCTGCCGTATGCGTCCCTGGTCCTGTCAAAGGATGTCGATTATGCCAAGGCTGCGAAGCTGCCCTTCACCGGTACGCTTCAGGACACCAAATACGCCAACGACAAGGTTGCCCGGTACGAAGATGGCGTTGTGACCGCGCTCACTTCCGGTTCGACGACGATCACCTTCTACGCGGACGGCAAGCTCGGCCAGGTTAATGTTGAGGTCGTCTCCGTCAGCAGCGGTCTGAAGCTCCCCACGGCCCTGACTGTGATTAAGAACGAAGCCTTTGCAGGCAGCGGCGCACAGTATGTGGTGGTGCCTGCCGGTACGACCGACATCGGCAAGCGCGCTTTTGCCGACTGCGCGAACCTGCGCCTCATCAACATCCCGAACGGGGCAGTGCTCAATGCCACGGCACTTTCCGGTTCCGATTCCGCGGTCGTGGTACTCAGCGACAGCGACAGCGTGAATATCGGCAAGTGCAATAAAAACAAAATTTCCTATCAGTTCCTTGTTGACTGATAAGCAAAAACACAATAGACAAAAGAAGTCCCGGCGGGCCGTGTGCCCGCCGGGATCTCTGTTGCGCTGTCAGCTCAGGAGGCTGTGTCACTCCGCCGGATGGCGGCGCGTCGGCTTGACGTTCTGATCAGGCCGGATGCTGTTTTCAATATGACCGTTCTTTTCCTCAAAGGCGCGAATATTCTGCCGGACAAGGACAAGAATATGACTGTTGAGGGATCGCCCCTCATAATCAGCCACGTAGGTAAGCTTTTCCAGCATCTCTTCTTCGATACGGATTGATACACTCTTGATGGCCATTTTATCACCTCGTAGATATATGGTGACTTTACTTTATGGCGAATCTGGTGTATTATGTCCAAAACAGATATACGGTATATCTAAAAGAATTAAACGGGGTTTTTACATTATACTTCTGACGGTGATTATACCCCGTAGACGTAACCTGCGTGGATGCGCCCCCCCATCAGGCCGCATCTTGCGATCAGATCACAAAAGAGAGAACACAATAACCATTTCAGCAAAAGGAGTGACTTTTATGCCGGACTATGCCCACATGTACGCCATCCTCTGCGCCGCGGCGTCGGACGCGATCGACCTCATCGAAGGCGGCAAGCACGCCGCGGCAGTGAATTTGCTGCAAACGGCCCTTTCCGAGGCGGAAGACTTGTACATCACTGACGAAGATGAAAGGAACAACGCTAAAGAAGATTGACTTCACTTCACTAATGTGATAAAATTCGCCCATCTTATGGAAATGGGTGAGACTCATGCTCAGTACAAACATCACACGCGGCGAAAACGGCGAACTCCGCTTCGCGGGACAGAGCGTCCCGGAGCTGGCCCGGCGCTACGGAACGCCCCTCTATCTCATGGACGAGGCGCGCATTCGCGCAAACTGCCGTATGTATAAAAACGCTTTTCAGTCTGCCTTCGGCAGCGCGGCCCTGCCGCTCTACGCGGGAAAGGCCTGCGCCTTCAAGCAGATCTACCGCATCATGAACGAGGAGGGCATGGGCGTTGACGCCGTGTCCCGCGGCGAGATCCATACCGCCCTCGCGGCGGGCTTCCCGGCGGAGCGCATCTGGTTCCACGGCGACGGCAAGACAGACGCGGATATCCGCTATGCCCTCGACAACGGCGTGGGCTGCTTCGTCGTGGACGGCTATGAGGAGCTGGAGGCCCTGAACCGCGAGGCAGGGGAGCGCGGCATGCGGCAGCGGGTGCTGCTGCGCGTCACCCCGGGCATTGACCCGCACACCTTTGAGGCGGTGAACACCGGGCGCGTGGACGTGAAGTTCGGCGTCCCCATCGGCACCGGCCAGGCGCTGGAATTCGTCCGCGCCGCGCTGAACGCCCCGAATCTCATGGTGGAGGGCCTGCACTGTCACGTCGGCTCCATGGTCTTTGACGAGATGGTTTATGAGGACGCCGCCGACCTCATGCTCGGCTTTATGCGTGCGCTCAAGGATCAGCTCGGCTATACCGCCGGGACGCTCGACCTCGGCGGCGGCTACGGCGTGCGCTATACGGACGCGGACAAGCATGTGGATATCCCGGCGCGCATCGCGGCGCTTGCCGCGCATATCCAGTCGCGCGCGTCGCAGATGGGCCTGCCCATGCCGCGCATCCTCATGGAGCCGGGCCGCAGCATCGTGGCCGACGCGGGTATGACCGTCTACACCGTGAGCGCTGTGAAGCGCATTCCGGGCTTCAAGAACCACGTGATCGTGGACGGCGGCATGACCGACAACCCGCGCTACTGCCTGTACAGGGCGCGCTACACCGTCCTGCACGCCGGGCGTGAGGCGGGGGAGACGGCGGTCTTCGATCTCGCCGGGCGCTGCTGCGAGAGCGGCGATATCCTACAGCCCGCGGTCACGCTGCCCGCCGATATTCGGCGCGGGGAGCTTGTCGCCGTCTGCACGACAGGGGCGTATAACTACTCCATGGCCTCCAACTACAACCGCATGGGCCGCCCGCCCGTGGTCATGCTGCGCGACGGGGAGAGCTATGTCGCCGTGAGGCGCGAGGATCCGGACACCCTCTGCGCGCTGGACGTGTGAACCACGGCGACAACGTCCGTTTTGTCATTGCGAACCAGTGCCGCAGCACTGGTGTGGCAATCCGTATCTCGTCAGTGCGAAAGTGAAAATAAGAATGGGCAAAACAGCAACAGAGAAAAAGGCGCTTCGTCAGGCGTACAGGGCGCGGGGCGCGGCGCTCACGGAAGACTACCGCCGCAGGGCTGACCGGGCGATCTGCGCGGCGGTGCTGGACAGTGACCAATGGAAGCGGGCCGAGAGTGTCTTCGCTTTTGTCAGCATGTGGGCCGAGCCTGATACCCGCCCCCTGCTGGAAGCGGCTCAGCGAGAGGGAAAACGCCTCTATTTGCCGCGCTGCTGCCCGGACGGGATAATGCAGGCCGTGCGCGTGTATAGCCTGGACGCGCTTATTCCGGGAGCCTACGGCATCCCGGAGCCGCCTGCGGATGCGAAGACGGCGCAGCCGGGGGAGCTTGCCCTCGCCCTCGTCCCCTGCGTCACGGTGACAAGGGACGGCACGCGCCTCGGTCACGGCGCGGGGTATTACGACCGCTTCCTGCCCCTGCACCGCTGCGAGACGCTGAGCCTTTGCTATGCGGCGATGCTGGCGGACGCGCTCCCGACGGACGAATATGATGTGCGTATGGATCACGTCGTCACCGAGGACGGGGTAATAAAATGCGTATCGGCTTAACTCCGCGCCTAAGCTCCCTTTGCGAAAGGGAGCTGTCATGGCCTTGCCTCCCCCAGCCGCTTGCGGCGCTTGGGGGAGGGGAACCGCTTCAGCGGTGGAAGGGGTCACGCAAGGCCATGACTGAGGGATCGACTGTCCCGCGCAAAGCCTTGACAGTAAAGAGCGTAAGACAGGAAAAATCGATCCCTCCGGCCCGTTCGGGCCACCTCCCTTTTTCCAAAAGGAGGTAATACGGAAGCATGCTGATTTAAGCTGATAACCATCATAAATAAGAAACACGGCGGATTCGCGCGTTTGCGTTCACGAATCCGCCGTGTTTCATTATCTTTACTTAAACCGCAACTGGGGGCGGTAGAACTCGAAGATCACGCCGTCGCGGTGGCGCTCGTTGCGCTCATTGTGGGATGTCCAGCCGAAGCGCATGGCGCCCAGCGCCTCGGAAAAATGTACGCTCAGGGGTCGGTGCCCGGTGCGGTAGGCGAT
>Ga0310697_10007383_pt1 | contig 10361 bp, 8 predicted proteins | sample 172DNAGHGlowgp2_FD_203883 | JGI IMG/M metagenome (GOLD analysis project Ga0310697, IMG submission 203883) | Sheep rumen microbial communities from Palmerston North, Manawatu-Wanganui, New Zealand - 1728 DNA GHGlow gp2 (v2) (version 2) | ecosystem: Host-associated > Mammals > Digestive system >...
GGGAGAGGAGTTTGTATGCCGCAGAGGGAATAGAGATAAAAAGATAAAAGTTAATAGATAAAAGTTAATAGATAAAAGTTAAAAGATAAAAGATAAAAGTTTAGAGTTTAGAGTTTAGAGTCAGTTCTAAAGTTTAGAGTTGAAAGATAAAAGTTAAAAGTTAATAGATAAAAGTTTAGAGTTTAGAGTTGAGAGTTTAGAGTCAGTTCTAAAGTTTAGAGTTGAGAGATAAAAGATAATAGTTTACGGTTTACGGTTTACGGTTTAACGAACACGAACTGAGGTCGACGGCCATAGGGAACTGCAAGTCGCTGGCGCTTCAGCGGAAAAGCAAAGTCAATAGCACGAATCTACACGAATTCATAAAAATGTTTAAAAACATAATGGCGGATTTGGTGGAAACAAAAAGAAGTCCGACCTTTGCAACAGAATTTATCCCCCTTAGATGAAAAAGGCTAAGGCTCGTCGCCTCCGAAAGGGGGCGGCTTATTTTATATATTAATGGAGAAAAAGAAAGTTATAGTCTATATAGATGGCTTCAATTTCTATTATGGATTGAAGGCTTCACCTAAATGGAAAAAGGTACTATTGGCTAGACGTTGTTGGTCTCTTCGAAAGGTTTATGAAACCTAATCAGGAATTGGTTGCTGTTAAATACTTTTCAGCTCGACCTAATGACCCAGATGCTAATGTTAATCAGTGGCTCTTTTTCCAAGCAAACAAAGAGAATCCTAAATTCAATCTTATTCTTGGTTCTTATTTGAAGAAAACATTTGTTTGCAGAAACTGCGGATATGAAATTCGAACCCACGAAGAAAAAGAAACTGATGTAAGAATTGCGACACAAATAGTCGTGGATGCATACGAACGAAATTGCGACATTGCTATTGTCGTCTCTGCAGATAGCGATATGGTTCCTGCCATCGAGATTGCAAAGAATATAAAGCAAACCGTATATGTGTATTTCCCCCCTAATCAACACTCCAGTAATCTAGCAACTATGGGATGTGGTTCTCCAATTTTCCTTCAACGCTACGAATCTAGATTTAAACAATGTTTATTGCCAGATACCGTTCATCTTCAGTTTCAGGATAGAGATATTACTATTCCTGAGAAGTGGAAAAAATACCAAGAAAGGTAACGATTCTCCGGACAAGGTGTGGAAGTACGCTGGAGAGGAAATTTAGGCGAGAGTAAGTTTTTGAGACATAAATAAAATAAAAAGGCGGCAGATTCGGTTTGATTCTGCCGCCTTTTTTTAGATTGGACCGCAGCCCATACACGATGTCGTAGTGATGGCCGTCAAGGCTGCCGTTATGGCTGCCACAATGACTTTGAGCAGCACTTCGATGATTTTGCTTCTGGATTCATGCAAATTCTTGCTAATTCTGCAAAAACTTGCAAGAAATTGCTGATAATTATAAATATTATTGTATTTTTGCAGCAGGAAACGAAAATTTGAAGATTATGGCACAAGGAAACGTACGTCCGGCTGATATGGAGCGCATCACGACTCCGGCATTGGCCCAGAAATTCATTGACGAACAGGTGAAGGAGCTTCGCGCTCAGATTGGTGACAAGAAGGTGCTTCTGGCATTGTCCGGAGGCGTGGATTCTTCGGTTGTGGCAGCTTTGCTGATCAAGGCCGTTGGTAAGCAACTGGTTTCGGTACACGTCAATCACGGATTGCTGCGCAAGGGCGAGCCTGAGCAGGTGGTAAGGGTGTTCCGCGACGAGCTGGATGCCAATCTGGTCTATGTGGATGCCACCGATCGTTTCTTGGATAAGTTGGCCGGTGTGGCTGATCCGGAGCAGAAGCGCAAGATCATCGGTGCTGAGTTTATCCGCGTGTTTGAGGAAGAGGCTCGCAAGCAGGAGGGCATCAGCTTCCTGGCTCAGGGTACGATCTATCCCGATATCGTGGAGTCGGGCCCTGTGAAGTCACACCACAACGTGGGCGGCCTTCCTGATGACCTGCAGTTCGAACTCGTTGAGCCTATCAAGCTGCTGTTCAAGGACGAGGTACGCGTAGTGGGCAAGGAACTCGGTTTGCCCGACAATATGGTGTTCCGTCAGCCGTTCCCAGGCCCGGGTCTTGGTGTTCGCTGCACTGGTGCCATCACTCGCGACCGTCTGGAGGCACTGCGTGAGAGCGATGCCATCCTGCGTGAGGAGTTTGCCAAGAATGGTCTGGAGGGGAAGGTATGGCAGTACTTTACCGTTGTGCCCGACTATAAATCTACGGGTGTCAAGGATAACAAACGCAGTTGGGATTGGCCTGTCATCATCCGTGCCGTCAACACTCGTGATGCTATGACCGCCACTATCGAGGAGATTCCCTATAGCCTGCTGCACCACATCACTCAGCGCATTGTCACAGAGGTTCCTGGTGTGAACCGTGTGCTCTACGACCTCACTCCGAAGCCAACCGGCACCATCGAGTGGGAGTAAAGACGCAGATATTCTTTTCGAACACGAATAGCACGAATGACACGAATTTATATATTGTACTTTTATGAGATGATGAGTTTTTATTTGGATTGTCATCAGTAAGAAAATATTCGTTAGATTCGAGTAATTCGTGTTCAAAAAAAAAAGATGATAGTCTATAGACGAACACGAATAGCTCGAATTAACACGAATTTATATATTGTACTTTTATGAGATGATGAGTTGCTATTGTTTGGAAGCATCTTGAAAACAAGCTTTCAGAGTGCTTCCCCCAAATATCAACCTTTATTTGAGAATAAAGCAATCCTTGGATTGTCATCTACATAAAAAGATTCGTTAGATTAGAGAGATTCGTGTTCAGAAAAAAGAATATACAAGCTTACATGGTTTGTCATCTACAAGAAAATATTCGTTAGATTCGTGTTCAGAAGAAAGAATATGATAGTCTATAAGGAAGAGAGTTATCAGATACTGGGAGCTGCATTCAAAGTCTATAATGGCCTTGGGCATGGATTCCTTGAAGCTGTATACCAAGAAGCCTTGGAGATTGAATTCCAAAATCAAGGTATTCCTTATGAGCGTGAGAAAGAGTTGAAGATATACTACGATGACGTGGAACTTAAGCAAACCTACAAAGCAGACTTTGTCTGTTTTGGGAAGATAATCGTAGAACTGAAGGCGGTAAGCGAACTTGATGATGCTCACCGGTCTCAGGTTTACAATTACCTTCATGCCACAGGCTACAAATTGGGGCTTTTGCTAAACTTCGGATGTCCAGACGAACTGGAGTACGAACGAAAAGTATTATAAGGGAACACGAATAGCTCGAATTGACACGAAAAAATAAGATTACTCTTACTGATGATGAGTTTTATTTGGTTTGTCATCAGTAAGAAAAGATTCGTTAGATTTGTGTTCAAAGAAAAGAATATACAAGCTTACATGGTTTGTCATCTACAAGAAAATATTCGTTAGATTCGAGTAATTCGTGTTCAAAGAAAAAAGATGATAGTCTATAGACGAACACGAATAGCTCGAATTAACACGAATTTATATATTGTACTTTTATGAGATGATGAGTTGCTATTGTTTGGAAGCATCTTGAAAACAAGCTTTCAGAGTGCTTTAAAAAATATCAACCTTTATTTGAGAATAAAGCAATCCTTGGATTGTCATCTACATAAAACGATTCGTTAGATTCGAGTAATTCGTGTTCAAACACTTCAGGTGAGACTTCTTTGATGATGAATGTGTTAAAAGCCTTGTGGTAGTTGTGATAGATGAGAAGGGAGGATGGATTCTGCTCCTGATTTCGTGCAAATTCTTGCTATTTTTTGCAAAAACTTGCAAGGAATTGCTGACAATTATAAATAAAAGTTGTATTTTTGTGGCGTGGATGTTAAATTAGTATTAGTATTTTAAGGTGATGAAAAGAACTTTTGTGTTGGCGATGCTTTTGCTCGGGGCTCTGTCGGGACAGGCTCAGGAGAAGGTGATGAATGTGGTGAAGACGGATGGCACTACTGCCCAGACGAGGGTGGCCGAGTTGAAGCAACTGAGCTTCCTTACTGTGGAAGAGGGTGGGCAAGGCCTGATTGTGAAGACTACGAATGGCGACACTGTGGGTGTGCTCTTCGAGACAAATCCTGTTGTGACGGTCGCTAGTGGCAGTCTCTCCATTCAGCCGAGCTCGGAAGATGCTATCCAGTTCGAGATTGCCGACATTGCAGAAATCGTGTTTGGCGATGCCTCTTCTGCTACGCCTGTCAACGAGCTGAAAGGCTTTGCCTTTGTGCTGCAGGATGGCGGGGCTTTGCTGCGTGGCATCCCTCAGGGCGTTAAACCGCACATCTTCACTATCGACGGACGTAGCTTGCCGACTCCTCCTTTCCGTGACGGCGAGTTGCGACTGAGCCGCGAAACACTAGGCTCTGGCGTCTTTATCGTTAGGGTAGGGACGTTCGCTACGAAGGTACGTTTTTGAAGATTAAAGATTGGAGACCATAAATTGAAAAGGTAAAAAGACAAAAATTGATGATTATGAAACGCGTTATATTTCTTCTTTCTTTTTTCTTTGCGATTCTCGTTGCGCAGGCTCAGCAGCCTACGACGATGATTACGACGCTTTCCAACGGCGCTGCTATCCGTACTGACGTGAGCGAGGTGGAAAAGATTACTTTTGCCGACACGACCTACAACCTCAACAGTAACGGTTACCGTATCCTCGAATCCGATGAGCTTTGCTGGCCCGAGGACCGTTTGCTGCCGCTCTTCCTTCCTCCGTTGAATCCGGTCAAGGCGTTGGATATCAGCGTGTCGTCGTTTACAGATGCTGAGCGTGTGATGTTCTGCGCTCTGCAAGGTCTCGTGAATCGTAATCGCCCTCGCCTCCTCCTTTACAACCACAACGAGGAGCCTCGAGCGACTTGGCCTAATGCTCACGCCCTCAGTACCTCTGCTGTTTCTACAAGTACAGCCTATAATCTGATCAAGACGTACAAGAATGAAATCAATGGCCTGGTGCTCTACAGTACCGAGAAAAGCAACCACTATGCCAACGTGGCTTCCACCATTGCCGGTCTGGACCGTCTACTTCCCGTTACGGCCGAGATACAGAGCAAGTTGGCGGCGCGCCGTATTGACCTTCCCGTTCTGGTGGACCTGACTTCGCTCACGATGACCAATACACGTGATGTTTACAACTATCTCTACGAGAACTACTGGAGCCGTTGCAACCACCGTTTGATTATCAGCGAACGTCCCAACATTCCCTATGTGCACGATATCGCTGTGGCAGCAGGTTCGGCGTGTGTATGGCTCGACCCTCGTGTGGAGGAGGAAAGCAAGCTGCTCGACAAGTTTCTCAAGGATTTGACTCCCGGTCGCGACTTCGTTCTGGGCTGGTTCCCCGAAGAGCGCTCTGGTGTGGGTGCGACCACCAAGTACGGCCTGTCCACTGTACCTGCCGATTTCTTCGAGAATGCAACCGTATATACTGCTGTCAACAAGCCCGTCAAGATTCCTCCTGTGCCCAAACGACCGAAGCTGGAGAAGAAGATCTATGCTGCAGTCTATATCAGCGACGGCGACAACATCCAGTACTGCCAGCACGCTATGGCCAAGATCTTCAATCAGGGTGGACGAGGTCAGATGCCAATGAACTGGACCATCAGTCCCTCTTTGGTCGACATTGCGCCTATGATGCTGAACTACTATTACCGCAAGGCAACAGACAACGACTGCTTCGTCAGCGGTCCTTCTGGTATGGGCTATGCGATGCCTTACGATGCCCACAACTCGTGTTACTATGTCCCGGCCTCGTCGAACAAGATTGTCCCATACACCCAACTCACTCAGCGCTATATCGAGAAAGCCGGTCTGCGCGTTATAACCGTCTGGGACGACATCAGCACTGTGCAGCGCAAGCGTTATGCCGACAACTGTCCCTACCTCTACGGACTCACCATCAACGATTGGGAACGACAGGAAGGACGTTTGACGATGAAGGTGCAGTCGGGGTGGCTGCCCATCGCTGTTCAATATCCTTGCTATGCTAACAGCACAAACGTCATCACCGATTTCTTCAACCGCGACATCAAGAGCTTCACTGGTTCGAAGCCGATGTTTGTCTGCGGTCAAGCCACCGTTTGGGATGTTGGTCCCGATGCGCTCGTTGCACTGACGTCAAAGCTTGATGCGCTCTCGCCCGGGAATGTCAATATTGTCCGTGCCGACCATTGGTTCAGCTACTACAACGAGGCCAATCATTTGCCTTTCAACCTTTCCATGCTGGAGGATACGGAGGTTACTTCGTCGCCAGTCGTGGATGCTTCTGCAGTAGAGTTTGCTACAAATGGCTCGCCCTCAGATGGTTATCAATGGGTTTCAGGAACAACGGATGGCACAGGCTGGGTACAACTGGACTTCAAGGAGCCCTTCAAGATAAGCCGTTATGTGGTGCGTCACGCAGAAGCAGGTGGTTTAGCGCCTCAGCTCAACAATCGTGACTTTACGGTAGAGACCAGCCTGGATGGTGAGACCTGGACTGAGGTGGGCACTTACACGGGCAATCTGTCTCCAGTGACCGAAGCCAGCATCACACCCGTCGAGGCCCAATACCTTAGGGTGAGCGTCACCAAGGCCGGCATCGACGGACGTGTCCGCATTGGCGATATCGAAGTTTACGGAAAGCGCTAAGCTTTATGCGTTATTCATCGGGCTGCTGACCATCGTGAGCCTTCCATGCACATTCTGTTATCTTCATGTCTGTGAAAACAGCTGTGAAGGATGATTCTTCGGGCGAACAGGCATAGATGCCGAAGCTGATTTCATCGGCTCCTGCATACATGTGGCAAACGCGCATCTGGCTGAAGTTTACGCCATCGTTGGAACATTCGATGCAATAGTCGTCTGCCCTTCTGGAGAAGCGATACCACATCGTCTTGACATCGGCGGGAATGGCTGTTGTAGCCCAATCGGAATAACCGTTGTTCGTTGCCACACTGCCAAGATGCTGAAACTCGTCGTTCTCGTATTCCACAGAGCCTTTCAGCCAGTTCTCGCTATCCAAGTACATGACGATACCGCACTGGTCGAAGCGTTGGTGACTCAGCGTGAAATCCGTCTTCACCACGAAGCTGAAGAACTGTTCCTTCGTCTTCATCTGAAGGACTGGGGCATTGTCGTTCTGAAAGTGATAGTAGGTGCGTTGCCAAAGGTCTGTGTGCGGAGCTGTGGTGATGGCGATGGTATCACCTTTCACTTCGAACCCAGCAGGTTCCCTTGTCCACTCGAAGCTGTTCATGTCTATCGTTCCACCTTCGGATAGAGCTGTCGTCACAGCATCTGTAAATGACGCATTCGTTTCTTCCTGACTTTGCTTTCCACAAGCCGTGAGCAGCAAAGTGGCACTCACTAAGGTTAAAATGGATTTTTGCATCTGTTTTTCTATTTTAGATTTATATTTCGATGCAAAGATACGAAAAAAATTTTTATACATGTATTGGTGGACAGGTTTTTTCCGTCGAGGTTAGAGATTTATGTTTTAGCAAAGGAAATGAACTTTTCATTTGTTATTTTTCTCAATTATTCGTAATTTTGCAGTCGGTATTAGTAAAAACTATAACTTTTATTATGCTTATGAAGAAACTGTTACTTTTAATGCTTGCAGTTGTGGCTGGGACTATGACTGCCGCTGCTGATGACGATGAGATTATCTTGCTTTCTTACATCAAATCTACGGGTCAGCAGGCTTTCAACACGAACTACATCCACAAAGCTAGCACGATGGTGGCTATGAGTTGTATGATTGAACAGAACCAACAGAGGAATTATGAAGCGCTGTTCGGAGCTCGACTGACCAACTTCAAAAGCAATGCTTTCTGTTTCTTCTCGCGTTTCGCAGGTAAGGACGTTCCTTGCTACAATCGCTCTGGTGTCGAGACTCAAGGCTCAGGCCTTCCCTATAACCGGTATATCGAAGTTGTGGGAATGGGACAGATGGCTGCATGGGGAACCGACGATGAGGGTTTACTTGGTTCTATAACGACAACAGGCACAGCAGACGATGGCAAAACGCCAATGCTAATCTTCGACCTGAACACAGCCACCACGCCTGGTGGAGTGCAAATCGATGGTTCTGCTTCTTGCGTAACATTGTACGATTTCAAAATTTACGAAGGCGAGACTAATCTGGTACACGTATTCTTGCCCGCAAAGAAAAACGGCGTAATAGGCCTCTACGATAGGTTTACAGGCTCGTTCAGCGGCTCCATCACAAGCACACCTTTCCTGGCTGGAGAGGAAACAGACATTCTGTATCCCATATATGTTCAGTACAACGAAGGTGGCACAGTAAGGGCTGCGTTCCCTGCATATAGCAAGGAAAGCTCGGGTAGTTTCTACATAACACAAAACGAAGGCTACGAAATCAAGTCAATCGAGGTGAAGGACGCAGAAGGGAATAATCTTGAATACACCTTGGCAAATCAGGAAGGATTAGAGGGTCTTTATTTCTTCCAAATGCCTGCATCGAAAGTGACGATTAATGTAGTATTCCAAAAGCCACTAAAAGGTGATGTGAATGCAGATACAGTAGTCGATATAGCCGATGTGGTAAAAATACTGAGTATTATGGCTGAAAATGGTGATGATGAAAAGGCCGATATAAATCATGACACCAAAGTTGATATCGCTGATGTTACAGCCGTCATGACCATCATGGCACATCAAAGCTCTGGCAGCAGTGGCGCTGGTACTGGCGACGGTGGAGATGACGGTGGAGACGACGGTGGAGATGACGGTGGAGACGAAATCTACTATGTAGTGGAAGTGCAACCTAAGTTTCCTGGTGGCCAACAAGCTATGCTGCAATGGATCAACAACCATATGCAATATCCGCAAGCAGCTTTGGATCAAGGCATTCAGGGGCGCGTGTATGTTCAGTTCGTGGTAGAGAAGAACGGTTCACTCACTAATATTAAAGTCTTAAGAAATATAGACACATCCCTTAGCAATGAAGCCATTCGTCTGGTGCAAACGATGCCGAGATGGACACCTGGTTATAAGGACGGACAGCCTGTACGATGCCAGGTCACTATTCCAATCACATTCAAAATAGACTAAAATAACAAGCCTCCACAATCGTGGGGGCTTTTTTGCCATATGAAGAAATTGTTTATATGCCTAATGGCAATGACGAGTGTGCTGACAACATATATCCGTGTTCGAGGCCAAAATCGCGATAGCATCAGTTTTGATGGGGATTTAGAATAATCAGGCACAAAAATAAAAAAAGATTCCTAATCTCCCGACTAAGAATCTTAAACCTTAAAATCTAATACCATGAAAAACACTTTTGCTTCGCGGTGCGGACGAGGCTCGAACTCGCGACCCCTAGCGTGACAGGCTAGTATTCTAACCAAACTGAACTACCGCACCATTTCGCTCAATTGCGATGCAAAAGTAGTACTTTCCTGCGACATACGCAAATAATTTCGGCAAAAAGTTACGTTTCTTTGCCTAAAATTTCATTCATTACAAAATAATTGTGTAAATTTGCAAAAGTATTTCGCATAACAAATAAAACGAACGAATATGAAAACATTCAAATCTCTTCTCATCGGTGCCCTTGCTCTGCTCACGGCTGCTTGTGGTACAACAAACACGGTTCCCATTACTGGCCGTAAGACGAAACTCCTTGTTGATGATGCGCAGATTCTCAGTCTCAGCTCACAGCAGTATCAGGAATACATGAAGGGCGCCACGTTATCCACGAACCAGAACAACACGGCTATTGTGAAGCGTGTGGGACAGCGTCTCGCCACAGCTGTCGAGACTTATCTTGCAAACAATGGTTATGCACAAGAGCTGCAAAACTTCCAATGGGAATTCAACCTCGTAAACAGCCAGGAAATCAATGCTTTCTGTATGCCTGGAGGCAAGATTGTCGTTTATGAGGGACTTCTGCCTGTTACTCAAGACGAAGCGAGTCTGGCCATCGTGCTCGGACACGAGATTGCTCATGCTGTTGCAAAGCATTCAGCCGAGCAGCTCTCCAAGCAGATGCGTCAGCAGTATGCAGCTCAGATTGGTGGCAGTGTACTTGCACAAGTGGCTCAGGCAAAGGGTTATGGCGATGCGGTATCGCTCATCGACTATGCTGCGCAGATCGGCTTTAACTTTGCCAACCTGAAGTATTCTCGCGACAATGAGACAGAGGCTGACCGTCTTGGCCTGATCTTTGCTGCAATGGCAGGCTATGATCCGCAGTTGGCCATTCCTTTCTGGCAACGTATGGCTCAGCAGAGTGGTGGCAACACGAAGAGTGAACTCTTCAGCGACCATCCTTCCGACGAGAAGCGTTTGGCAGAACTGCAGAAACGTATGCCCGAAGCTCTGCAGTATTACAC
>Ga0310697_10007384_pt1 | contig 10361 bp, 10 predicted proteins | sample 172DNAGHGlowgp2_FD_203883 | JGI IMG/M metagenome (GOLD analysis project Ga0310697, IMG submission 203883) | Sheep rumen microbial communities from Palmerston North, Manawatu-Wanganui, New Zealand - 1728 DNA GHGlow gp2 (v2) (version 2) | ecosystem: Host-associated > Mammals > Digestive system >...
AACTATGAACCGGGAGAAAGAGATATATAAGGTGACGCTGGTGGGCAGCGCGGGCAATGTGGCGCTGCTGACCTTCAAGTTCATTGCGGGTGTGATGGGACACAGTTCGGCGATGATTGCCGATGCCGTGCACTCGCTCTCCGACTTCATCACCGACGTGATCGTGCTCGCCTTTGTCCACGTGAGTGCCAAGCCCCAGGACGTGAGCCATGACTACGGTCACGGCAAGTATGAGACGTTTGCCTCGTTCATCATCGGCCTGGCATTGCTGGCTGCCGCCACGGGCATTATCGTCTCGGGTGTGGCCAAGGTTATTGACTGGGCTGGTGGCGAGCAATTGGCGGCACCGGGATGGCTGGCGCTGGTGGCAGCTGTGGTGTCGATTATGGTCAAGGAGGTGTTGTATCAATACACTGTGAGGCGTGGTAAGCGCCTTGACTCGCAGGCCATGATTGCCAATGCGTGGCATCACCGCAGTGACGCGTTCTCGTCGATAGGGGCGGCGCTGGGTATCGGTGGCGCCATCTTGCTGGGCAACCGCTGGACTGTGCTCGATCCGCTGGCTTCGGTCGTGGTGGGTGGAATCCTGGTCAAGGTGTCGATTGACCTGTTGCGGTCGAGCATGGGCGAACTCACCGAGCACTCCCTCTCCAGTGACGTGGAAAAAGAAATCGAGGACATTATCCGCTCATTTCCCGACGTGAGCGAGCCCCACAACCTGCGCACACGGCGCATTGGAAACCGCATTGCCATCGAGGCACACGTGCGCATGGACGGTAACACGTCACTCACCGCAGCCCATGACCGTGCCACGGCCATCGAGCAGGCCATCAGGCAACGCTTCGGCCAGCAGACCCATGTCACCATTCACATGGAGCCTACTCGGTAATTGGGTATTTAGTTTTCAGTTTTCAGCTAGCAACTAACAATCAATGATCAGCGACTTCCTCCAACTTGGAGAGGAAGGCGATGCGTGCTCCTTGCAGCAAGGAGATGGCGCGGGGTACGATGTCACCCAGCTCGGGAGTCGTATCGGCCAGGATTTCAAAGGCCACCCATACGCTGGTTTCCTTGTTACCCTTCTCGTCCTCCATGTCCATGGTATAGAGTTTCACCACCTTGATGTTGCTGTTGACATCGTTCATGGCGCGCATGATGATGTCTTCGTTGTCCTCGGTGACGACAAAGATGGCCGGCATCATGAGCCTGAAGTACTGTTCATCTTCCTCATCCTTGAAGTACAGGAAATTGATACCTTCCTTCTTGAAGGCGATGCCAAACGGGGTCTCGTGAGGGCGGTACCCTTCCTCGGCCAGATATTCGATCATCAGTTTATTTAAGTCCATATTCTTGTTTTTTTAATGTTTAACTTGTTGATGGATGTGGAGCTGAGGCGGGAGCCACGTTAAGGTTGACCCGGATAAATCGACATGCGCTGCCAACAGAAAACTCTTGTCACTTGTATCCGATGCGAGGCAGGGCATTACTGCGTGAGATACCCTCCATCTTGTTGCGCATGTCCTCATACTCCTTGAGCAGCTCCTTGCTGATCGAGGGTTTAATGCCCTCGATGGTCTTGATGAGCAGTTCCTGGGTGATGTTCTCGTGGTTAAAGGCGGCGATGGTGGCGGCCTCGTTCACCACATAGGCGATGTCGCTGGCCACATATCCATCGGCTTTCTCGGCAAGAGCATTGCTGTCAATCTCGTCACAGGGGCGGTCCTTGAGGTACAGCTCGAACATTAGGCGGCGGGCCGTGAGGTCGGGCATGGGCACATACACTTGCTTGTCGATGCGGCCAGTGCGCAATACGGCAGGATCCACCTTGTCAGGACGATTGCTGGTGGCGATCACAAAGATGCCACGCTTGGAGCAATTGTTGAGCTGTGACAGGAACTCGTTGACCTCACCTGCCTGGTTACTGCCCAAGTCGCCCGAACGACTGGGAACGAAGGCATCAAACTCGTCAAAGCACAGTACCGAAGGGGCATTTTCCTCGGCCTTTTTAAACAGGTCGGCGATTTTGCCCTGTGAGCCATGGATGTAGATGGATCCCAGGTCACTGGCCTTGACCAGAATGAAGTTGAAGCCCGTCTCCTCGGCAAATTTCTCGGCAAAGAAACTCTTTCCACACCCTGGAGGACCATAGAGCAACATGCCGTTGGGCGGGGTGAGTTTATACTTCTCGGCTAGTTCTTTGTCTTGCAGGATCAGGATCACACGCTTGCGCAGCATGTCCTTGAGGTCATCCATGCCAGCGATGTCGGCAAAGCCGTTGCCACCGCCACGCTTGATCTGCACATCGGCGCTGGTCTCGGTCGCTGCCTGGGTGCGGTCGCTGCTGGTGTAGCTGCCGGTATTATCCTGTTCGTTCATGGTGGCTTCCTGCTCGCGCATGGCCAGGCGGTTGCGTATCTCTTGAGCCATCTCGCTGTCATCGTCAACCAGCAGGTCGTTGAGGATCTCATCCACGCTCTCGTAGCGCTCGGTATAGCTCAGTGACAGGCCGCAAGCCACGATAGCCTGCAACTTCTCGTCCTGGATGTCATCAACATCGATTTCGCCCTGTTCGCTGCGGGCTTTCTGGACAAGGCGTATTTTCTCCTTGCGGGACATCTGGGGGGTGAATTCTATGCCCCAGGGGGCCTTGCCCGTGAGCATGGTGTAAAACACGCCCGTAGCGGCAAAGATGTCGTTGCGCTCATCATATTTTCCCAGGAAGGACTGTCCGCTGGCATAGCGTGGATCCAGGTCGGCAGTGTCAAATGGCGCATTACCCATGAAGCATGGCGACACGTGCCCCATGTCGATGAGCTCGGCGGTGCCTCGGGTCTTGCTGCTAAGCATCACGTTGGTGGGATTGATATCGTTGTGCAGCAACACACCAGGACGCTCGTGCAGGTATTGCAGGCCTTGCAGCATCTCGATGAAAATCTTGACAGCGGTTTTCTGGTCGAGTTTCTTTTTCTTCTTGCGTTGCAGCATTTCGCTCAGCAGTTCACCGCTGAAGTAGGTGGCTACCAGATAGCGGCACTCGCCCGCATCGTCATTGTAGGTGCCGTCGGCGATGTAGCTCACGATGTTCTTGTGCTGCAACTGGCGGCACACGGCGATTTCGGCGACTTCACCGTCGCTGATCAGCTTATCGGGCGTGTTCTTGAGGCGGTAAATCTTCAGGAAGTAGGGATTGCCGCTCTCGTCCTCGACACGGTAACTCTCGGCGTAGGGGTTCTCCTTGATGAGATAAACCACATGCCATTGGTCGATGGGTTGTCCTTCTTTGAGTATCATTAGTTATTTGTCGGTTTTTTAGTTGTTAGTTGCTTGGTCCCCTTACTTTGACGCTTGTAGTATAAGTATCTCACCATCAGGTGGGTGCGGTTGATGGCAAGCAGCCCCAGCATCGCTATCATGTACAGGAACATCATCCTGGTCAAGATACTGTCGGCGTCATAGTCCTTACCCAGTTCGCTCAGTTCAACGGGCTGCTCCACATCGTTGAGCGATGACAACGTGCGTTTCCACTTGATGGTTCCGTCCTCTAGATAGACAACAGCGGGATTTCCGCGGGCCACCATCTTGAGTTCGCTGTCATCCATGTGGTAAATGGGATAACTGGCCATGGACAGGTCTTCCCATTGACCAATCTCGTCCTCGGTTGCTGGGGTTAACCCGATAACGTCGGCCTGAGACACCAGGGCGGCGTCATTTAGTTCGTTGAGAACAAAGGAGTTGATGACGCCTACCTCACTCAAGTCGGGGAACAGGAGCATCACCTTGCGGTGGCCATCGGCCAGGACATCCATAGTGATGTCGTTGCCATCGGCGTCCATAATGGATAGGCTGTTGTTGCCGTTTTGAATGATGACCTTGCCATGAGGACGTCGATTGTGGTAGCGTGTCACATATTCCCAGCCCTCCTCTTCGTCGGGCAGGCTGTCGATGGTGAATTCGTGCTCTTCCCCGTCCTTGCGGTAGATGAAGGTGAAGTCATCCTCACCATTGTCGCTATCCTCGTTGCTGGCCGATACCAGCTGGGTCCCCACTGGGTAGGGCCGGTAGTCGATGAGCGGTTGGACAAAGTAGCCATAATAGGCAATAGCCATGATTAGGGCAAAGGAGAATGCGCCCACAACCCACTGCACAGCAGGTCCATAAATGCCTCGCAGCGACTTGTTGAACAGCAGCAGGTAAACCACGCCCAGCAGTAGCAGCACGTTCTTGCCGAAGGTCGCCCAGTTGCTCAAATGTAGTGCGTCGCCAAAGCAGCCGCAATCGGGCACTGCTCCTGTGACTGCCAGCCACAGCGTGAGCGGCGTCATCACCAGCATCATGGCCAGTGCCACCCACGGGGCACTGCGACGATAGGCGCCAACGGCAATCACCACGCCCAGGATAAACTCGAGAGCGGCAAGCGCGATGGCGATAAACAGGGCGGAACCTGTCCAGCTGCCCAGCCCCAGGGCGTTTAAGTAGTCGGTGATTTTGTAGTATGTACCCCACGGGTCAACCCCCTTGGTGAAACCCGAGAAGATGAATACACCACCCACGGTCAGGCGCATGAGCAGCGTCAATATCTGGCACCACTTTTCATACTTGACAGCTTGGATAAATGCCTTGATAGTCATCGCGGGAGTGGAAAATGATAGGGTTTATTCATCACAACCCTCGTTATGCTTGATGAGGGCAAACACGCTATAGTTAATCATGTCCTGATAGTTGGCATCAATGCCTTCGCTCACCAGGGTGGCTCCGTTGTGGTTCTCAATCTCCTTGGTGCGCTGTATCTTGGTCAATATGAGGTCGGTATAACTGGAAATGCGCATGTCGCGCCATGCCTCGCCATAGTCGGTATTCTTGGCAATCATCAGTTCCTTGGTGTAACCGATCAGCTCATCATACAGTTGCAATGCTTCCTGGGCTGTGATGTCCACCACGTCACTGTAGCCGCGTTTGAGCTGGATCAAGCCGATGATGCCGTAGTTGATGATGCCGATGAATTCGGGCCAGATGCCTTCGCCCACCTTCGTCTCACCGTTCAATTCGAGCGTGCGTATGCGCTTTGCCTTGATGAATATCTGGTCGGTTACCGACCGGGGGCGCAGGATACGCCACGACGGGCCATAGTCTTTCATCTTGTTGATGAACAGTTCACGGCACGTGGCAATCACTTCGTCATATTGTTTGCTTGTATTATTCTGCATAGTGTTGATGATTTACATTTCGCAAGGATATATAACTTGCTCACTGATTAGTGATTATCGATTAGCGACTTAACACTTCAAAAAACGGAAAAATCTCACGCAATCGTCGTTTTCTCAATATTTCAGGCGTTCACTCATCTCCAATCACTCTTCGCTAACCCTCAAGTTCTTAAAGTGGCCTAGCCGCTTTAGCAACCTGAAATAATAGCCATTAGGCAAAGGTAGTGCTTTTTTGCTTTCTCGCCCAATAATTCAGCCCATTTTTTATCGTCCATTGGGTTTATTGGGTAATATGGCTTGCATGAGCAGGCTATAGAGCCAGCTCAGAACGATGGAAAGCACAAAATAGCAGGCTAAGGAAAGCGGTATTGAGCTGGGGCTCAACTCCAAAAAGACCATCTTCAACAGTGGGTGAACCATGTAGATGCTGGCCGATATGCCGCCGGCCCATGCCAGCACCTTAAAACTGAAGATGCGGCTCATGCTCACTGCCAGGACGATAGCCGATATTTCGCTCAGTGGCGCTAAAAACTTGTTGGTGACACACAGGCACATCATTACCGCCGACAGGAGGCAAATTGTGATGTTTTGACGCTTGGACAGCCTCAATGGTGTCCTGGCTGCAATCATGCCCAACAGGAAGGGTGCGCCCCAGCCGATGGCATTAATTCGGCACCACATCAGCACATCGTTGTCGGTCAAGTATAGGACGAGGTAATGGATGACGATGAAGGTTCCCGATAATACCCACAGCCATGACGTCTTTAACCGCCTGAAGAACAGAAACAACAGGTAAAGCTGAAAAATTACCCCCAGGAACCAGTAAATCCCAGGCTCGATGACAAAGACGTTGTCACCATAGCACAAGGGGTTGACGGTAAACGTGAGTTGTGCCAATATCGACGGGATGTTCCAGCGATGGCCAAACACGCCGTAGTATATCAGGACATACACTGCAAAGACGGGGATGAGGAGCACCCACAGTTTCAACAGGTGGACTTTGATATATCTCCACACGTGCAGCTCTCCTTCGCCATATTTCTTGGTCAGACCATAGCCGCTAAGGAAGAAAAAACATGCCACAAGTGGCCATACGGCAAAGGAGACTATATACCATGGTGCCTGTGGCGAGAACACGTGGGCAAGGAAATGGTCAATGTAGTCTTGGGAGAAGATAAACTCGTTGCAGTTGATGCCCATGGGGCGGAACACATAGTTGTGTACCACTGCAAGAAGGATTGTGAGTCCCCTGATGTTCTGGCTTTGTTCTCGGGTGATGTCCATAATTGGCCAAAAGCTGGATTATCAATTAACAAGCAAGTCCGGGATGGCTATTAAGCTCCCGGACTCGCTCATCGGTTATCGTCATTAGATAGAGGGGCCATGAGTCGCTGTGTGTCGATTCAGCAACCTTGCCCCTACCAGGAGGTGTATCACAGGTTGGGATTGATCTTGTTCCACTCGCTGATGGGAGGAACAATATTCAGTTCAACCAGCTCGTCACGCATGTGGCACAGGTGCTCATAGCTGGCATCGAGCTTGGCATTCTCCTCGGGGGTACCCTGGGGCACCTTGTAGGTTGCGCCGTTCTCGTCGAGGACGGTGTCCATGGCCATCATGATGTGGTTGTACTTCTCGTTGCTCACGTAGGTGCCAACGGGGAAGCGGAACTTCTCACCACCCATGACCGAACGAATCATCTCTACCGACATCTGAGCCGGGCTCTGGAAGGAGCTGCGACCGCGCAGTTCGATGATCTTGGCGCCACCCTTGGTGACATCGGTCTTCATCTGCTCCCACTCCTCGACGGGGAACTCGTCGGTGCCGATGATGTCGGTCAACTTGCGGCCAGCAATCTCGACGTGACTGCCGAATACTGCCATCTGCTCACCGTGGCCACCATAGGTAGCACAGCCGGTGATCTCGTTGCGCAGCACATTGAACTTCTTGGCCAGGGCACTCTGCAAGCGGGTGGTGTCCAGAGCGGCCAGCGTGGTTACCTGATTGGGTTTCAGGCCACTGTACAGCAGGGTTACCAGACCCGTCAAGTCGGCGGGGTTGAAGATGATGATCACGTGTTTCACGTCGGGGCAATAAGCCTTGATGTCCTTACCCAGACCCTCGGCAATCTCGCAGTTGCCCTTGAGCAGATCCTCGCGGGTCATGCCGGCCTTGCGGGGTGCGCCACCGCTCGAGATAATATATTTGGCGCCAGTGAATGCTTCCTTAGCATCGGTGGTGGCCGTGATATTTACATCATTGAAACCGCTCTGGCGCATTTCCTCGGCCACACCCTCGGGCGAGAATACGTCATACAAGCAGATGTTGGTGGTCAAGCCCATCGTCAGGGCGGTCTGTACCATGTTTGAGCCAATCATGCCGGCAGCGCCGACGATGACCAATTTGTCATTTGTTAATGCCATGATGTTATGTCTTTTAATCTTTGTAATAACTTATGAAATTTTACCAGTGCAAAGGTACTGCTTTTGAGGGATAGTCACAAGCAAAATGTAACTTATAAAGATTAAATATTGTGAAACCAGCCCAAGCTCGTGACAAAATGACTAACTTTGCCCCTGCTTATCAGAATTGAGAACAGATGGAACAGGAATTTGCTTCACGGTTACTGGAGTCGGCGGTCAGTGAGTTTGCCAAGTTGCCGGGCATCGGGCGCAAGACGGCGCTCAGGCTCGTGCTGCACTTGCTGAAGCAGGACGAGGGGGTGGCCGTCTCCTTTGGCGAGGCGATCATCAAGCTGCGCCGCGAGATACGCTACTGCAAGGTGTGCCACAACATCAGCGAGACCGAGGTCTGTCCCATCTGCGGCAACCCCTCGCGTGACGCCAGCACCATCTGCGTCGTTGAGAATGTCAAGGACGTGATGAGCATCGAGAACACCCACCAGCACCATGGCCTGTACCACGTGCTGGGTGGCCTCATCTCGCCCATGGATGGCATCGGGCCTGCCGACATCGAGGTCGATAGCCTGGAAGAGCGCGTCAAGGCGGGTGGCATCAAGGAGGTCATCCTGGCCCTGTACCCCGACGTCAAGATCACCATCCTGGCCCGCGGCGTGAGCGTGGGCAACGAGATCGAATATACCGACGAGCTGACCCTGGGCCGCTCCATCATGAACCGCACCCTCTTCAGCGACACCTTCCACAAGGAATGAGAAACTACGAATTACACAAATTATGCTAATTATCAAATTGTTACATTAGCGAAATTAGTAGTTAACACATGGCCGACAACGATTTTGCATACCGCCAGGAGGACGCCGAGAAGCGCCGTCGCCGCCGCGAGGCCGAGCGGCAGCGACGCCTGCGCCACGCCCGCGAGCAGTACATCAAGAAGAAACAACAGCAGCGGTGAGCGATGCGTCATTGATGTCTAATCGTCAAATGACGCAATTAGAATTGATGAACGCGTTGAACAAAATCAATTCAGAGGAGGACTTGAAAGAATTCAAGAACCTGATTGCCTACTTCTTTGCTCAGAAAACGCAAGTGGCAATAGACGAATTGTGGGATAAAGGTATCATTAACGAGGGTACCATCGAGCAATGGGGAAAAGAACACATGCGCACGTTATGTCGTGACAAATGATGCCCATTTTGATATACTCAAGCAAATTCCATGACCCAAGATTGATGTGATCACCTTAAAAGATTTCATGCAAGAAAAGAACGACTGAAGGATTTCTGAAATGCAGCATTTTGCAGCGTCTCAGAAATAAAATCGTGAAGTATCAGGATTTCTATAGGATTTTATCTCGACTAAAGTTTTAAAGATTCAATGAAAGTTGCCTCCCTTTCTTTCATTTGAGCGCAAAAATCAGCATAGGATGATGCCGTCTTGCTGATCTCGATACCGAAGATCGAGAGGGTTCCCAAGTTGTTCTTCAGGGGCGAGGTGGGCACCTTGACTTGTGGTTGCTCCAGGGGTGCGATGAAGCCGCCCTTGTTAAGGTGAAGTGTGGTCATGTAGGTGACAACCTGGTTAATGTCAGCATTGGCCACCTGCGCCACTTTTTCATAACCGCCCAAGCGTTTATACTTAGCATCAAGCACCATGACATCATTATAGAAGTCTGGGTAGCGGACACCGCTATGGTCATCAAAGATGTATATGCGACCCGTGCCCAGTTTGTTCTTGGGATGTGTGAAGCCGAGGGGTTGAAGAATGGTGTTGACGTATTCTTCCCATAGCCAGGCTCCATCAAAGAGGATGCCGCAGATCTCATCGTCGCTCTCGCCATACTTCACCTCCTCCATTCGCAGTATCTGGAGGCACAACGTCTGGAGCGGGCGGTACTCGGTGTAGTAAGGATGTGTCTTCATGCGAAGGTTCTTACTGATGATATTGCTCCTCTCACCCTTGCTGTACAGTGGCGTGTGCTCAACGATGGTTTTTACGTTCTCTACCGTTTCACGATCAATATTCAGCACGGACTGGCCATACTTTTTTGTTCTCATGAACTCAATGGTATGGCGAATCAGTTCCGTCATATTGTTGTCGTGACTGTACTCACGGGTCGAGTACGCAATGTTCCCGACAAAGGGGATGTTCTTTGCAATGTGGCGGCCAACATCTATCGATCCTTTTACGTTAGCATCGTTGTGCTTATAGGTCTGGTACTCCCTATAAAGCCCCTGCCGCAGGGCCGATTTCAAGAAGTACGGGAACATGAACATGATAAAGTCGAACACATCTTCCTGCTCGTTGTTGTGGCTCAGGTCAAAGAGGTTGAACGAGAGCACCTTCTGCAGCATGTAGTGCAGCAGAAAGTCGTCACGGCCGTTATCAAATCGCGATTTGATTTTGACCTGTAGGTTGCCCACACCGATGAAGCCCATCACATTTTCCGTCTTGATACGGACAGTATCAGGGTCGGAGGTGTTGATGATGCGCATGACAGACGAGTCCCCAATCCTATCGTCTGACGTCTCGATGCTGAATGGGAATATGAGCAGATTCTCATTGTCCCGGCACAGTTCAGCAATCGTCTTGTCGGCGATTGGGAACAAAGCGGCGACATCCTTTCGTTGGAATGTCTGCTTTTCGCTATTGTCTGTCAGGTTAATTCTCATCATCTAACAACGGGCTGCCGGTTCCGGGTTCTTTGGTCTCGCCAAAATAGGCCTTGCTGAACTTCTCC
>Ga0310697_10007385_pt1 | contig 10361 bp, 8 predicted proteins | sample 172DNAGHGlowgp2_FD_203883 | JGI IMG/M metagenome (GOLD analysis project Ga0310697, IMG submission 203883) | Sheep rumen microbial communities from Palmerston North, Manawatu-Wanganui, New Zealand - 1728 DNA GHGlow gp2 (v2) (version 2) | ecosystem: Host-associated > Mammals > Digestive system >...
CTACCGTGCCTATCAACTCAGCAATGCCTCGGGCGGAGGCATTGTCATGGGTACGGAAACCGACGGTGTGAAGACACTTCGTGTGGCAGGCTCTACCTCTCGTAATGCCACCGAGGAGAGCAAGGAAATCGTTCCCGTCACAGATACGAATGCCAACTGGGTCATCATCCGCCGCGACCGGGGAACGGATTATTATCTCTATAACATCGGGCTCCACAAGTTCCTCGACCTCGACAAGCCGACGTTGCTCAACGAAGTGGCCATACCGCTGGAGATTGCGAAGGTTTCCAACGGCTTCACCTTCAAGCAGAACGGCAACTACCTTTCAATAACCCCCAGTTCGACAACGGCTCCCGTTGGCAAGTCCCGCTCGCAATCGAGTAGCACCGTCTTCGAGTTGTTCGACAATATAACGATGCAACCCGACGACGCCTTCATCAATGAGATTATTGAGAAGACAGAGAACTCAGCCAAATATGTTGAGCTTCTCAATGAGATTCATCAGATACTCGACCTGCCAGCCGGCGTGGTCGGAAGCGTGGCCGATGCCGATCAGCTGGCTCAGTTGCAGCAGGCCTACGATGAGTCGACCCTCAGTTACGACGACCTTTCAAAGCTTCTGAACAGTGTCGAGCGTGTTCCTTTCGAACCTGCCACCACCCTCTATCGTGTGCGTTCGGCCGGTAGAAACTATCAGAACCGCCCCTATCTGACTGCTGACAATGCCAAGACGCTCACCGTGAAAGCCGCAGCCGATGCTGACTTTGGACAGTTATGGAGCTTCGATGCCGACGGCGACGGATACAAAGTCAGCACTCAGGGCAACGCCATCACGGCCATCACGGGCAACTCAAGTCAGAATATCCTTATCGGCGATGAAGCCGCTACGGTCTACCTTGTCGACCTCGGCGGATGCCACTTCACACTCCGGGGAGCCAAGACCTCTACCACGGGTCTCTCAGCCAGTTCGTCGACGCTAAAGTCGGGTACTGTCACCTCTGTCAACGCCCAGTGGTTCCTTGAACCCGTAAGAAACCTTACCCTCAACTTCGACAACACTGCCCTCATGCCTTTCCATGCGGCCTTCCATGCCACCCTTCCGGCCAATGTGAAAGCCTATACGGCCCAGTCGGTCGATGAAAACGGTGTCATCACAACTCAAGAACTGGCGGCTCCGGCAACAATTCCTGCCGGAACAGCAGCCCTCGTCAATGGGGCCTCCAACGGAATGATGACTATTTCCGTCGGCAAGGGAGAGCTTGATGGTGAGATTTCTGACGACGTAAACCTCTTCCGTGGTACGTTTCTTACCGAGTCGATGGCCCGCAATCAGGTATTCCTGCTTGCCACGGGCGAAGAAGGAAAAGCCGTGATGACGCCCAATGTCATGACGACAATCCCTGCCAACACCATCTACATCGCAGCTGGGGATGTGGCCGAAAGTCTGACGCAACTTACCTTCAGTCAGGTGTTTACGGGCATTAGCGGCAAGGTTGCAAATGCACAAGGCAATAAGGCAGCAAAGGTTTACGACCTTCAGGGACGTCCTCAGACCGACAGCCATCATAGGAACGTCTATGTCGTCAAAGGCAAAAAAATCATAGAAAAGTAAGCCTCGTGAAAAGTGTCTCTATTTGTTGACACTATTATCACACATTGGAAAGGGTGTTATCAAGCACAGATAATGGGATGATCAGTGCTTGATAACACCCTTTCCAATGTGTGATAATACTTCGAAGTCTTAGACTCCGCAGTCTCATCTCTTAGCTGCGGCTTGCCAATTTCATAGAACTATCAGGCTTTCAGGATGTTACGGAGCTGTTGGATGTCGTCTTCGGTGGTTGCCCATGAGGTGACAAAGCGGCAGAGCATGTGGTCGGCGTCGTAGGGTCCCCACAGGGTGAAGTCGACGAGTGGCTTCAATTCTTGTGCACGTTTGTTGGGGATGATGACGAATTGCTGATTGGTAGGAGAGTCGATATAGAAATTAAAGCCTGCCTCTGCCAGCAGTTGCTTCACCTTCATAGCCATACTGACGGCGTGCCGGCCCAGCTCAAGGTATAGGCCGTCGGTGAAGAGTGCTTCGAACTGTATGCCAGCCAGGCGACCTTTGGCCGCGAGGGCTCCGTGTCGCTTGATGTTCGGGAAGATGCCGCGTGGGGTGGGGACGTGGTGGTTAGTGAAGACGACCGCTTCGCCGCAGAGTGCTCCGCACTTGGTGCCGCCGATGTAGAAGGCATCGCAGTGGTCTGCCAGCCAGGGCAGGTCGATGTCGCTGGCAGCCAGTCCGTAGGCCATCCGTGCTCCGTCGATGAAGAGCGGTAGATTGTGGCGGCGGCAGGTTTCGCAGAGTGCATTGATTTCTTCTTTCGTATAGAGCGTTCCCATTTCTGTGGGGAAGGTGATGTAGACCATTCCGGGCTGTGCCACATGTTCCCGGCTCTCGTCGTGCAGATAGACTTGCATGAACGTTTCCAAGTCGTTGTCCTGCAGCTTGCCGTTGTGGGCGGGTAGGGCGATGACACGGTGTCCGCAGCCCTCGATGGCTCCGGCCTCATGAACGTTGATATGTCCTGTTTCGGCACACACCACGCCTTCGTAGGAGCGCAACAGAGAGTCGATGACGACGGCATTGGCTTGTGTGCCGCCTTGCAGGAAATAGATATCGGCATCGGACAGCTGGCAGGCTTCGCGTATTTTTTCGCGGGCCGACTCGCTCCATCGGTCGAAACCGTAGGTGAGACTCGTTTCGTTGTTGGTCTCTATGAGGTGCTGCAACACTTGTGGATGCGCCCCGTTGTTATAGTCACATTCGAAGGATAGCATTTTTTTTCTTTGTTTTTTACTTTTTCCCCTTTTCATCTTTCTCTCGTATTTCCACCCGTCGGATTTTTCCGGAGATGGTCTTGGGCAGTTCGTCGACAAATTCGATGATGCGTGGGTATTTATAAGGAGCCGTGACGCGCTTGACGTGCCGTTGGAGTTCTTTGACGAGGTCGTCGCCGGCATGTTGCTTCCATTGGGCGGCAAGGACGACCGTGGCCTTGACGACCATACCGCGAATGTCGTCGGGCACCCCCGTGATGGCACACTCGACGACGGCAGGATGGGTCATCAGGGCACTCTCCACCTCAAAGGGACCGATGCGATAGCCTGACGACTTGATGACATCGTCGGTGCGGCCGACAAACCAGAAGTAGCCGTCTTCGTCGCGCCAGGCTACGTCGCCGGTATGATAGATGCCGTCGTGCCATGCCTCGCGGGTCTTCTCCTCGTCGCGGTAGTAGCCCTTGAAGAGTCCGACAGGTGTCGTCGACCCGTCTTGTGAGGCCTTAATGACGATTTCTCCCTTCTCACCGTCTTCACAGTGCGTGCCATCGGGTTTGATTAGGTCAATGTCGTATTGAGGGTTGGGCTTTCCCATGGAACCAGGCTTCGGCGTCATCCAAGGGAAGGTGCCGAGCGTCAGCGTGGTCTCGGTCTGTCCGAAGCCTTCCATGAGGCGTAAGCCGGTGAGTTCGAGGAACTTGTCGTAGACGGCAGCATTGAGGGCCTCACCGGCCGTGCAGCAATATTTCAGTGAGGAGAGGTCGTATTGTGAGAGGTCTTCGCGGATGAGGAAGCGATAGATGGTGGGTGGTGCGCAGAAGGACGTGATCCGATAGCGCTCAATCTGACGGAGTATCTTGTCGGCAGTGAACTTCTCGTGGTCGAAGACAAAGACGACGGCACCTGCCAGCCACTGTCCGTAGAACTTTCCCCATACGGCTTTTCCCCAGCCGGTGTCGGCTACGGTAAGATGGATGGAGTATTCGCCGAGGTTATGCCAGAAGGCTCCGGTGGTCAGATGGCCGAGAGCATAGAGATAGTTGTGGGCAACCATCTTTGGCTCGCCGGAAGTACCGCTGGTGAAATACATGAGCATGGTGTCGTCGTTCGTATTGACATGGGCGGGACGATGGAAGGCAGGGGCTTGCTGCCACTCCGACTGCCAGTAAGAGAAGATGGCTGACGACTCGGTCTTCTTCAAGGAGGCGTCGGCTTCGATATTCTCCGAAACCACGACGACTCTTTCCACTGTGGGACTGTCGGGAAGGGCCAGCTTGATTTGCCGGGTGACATATTCGTCGTCGACGCAGACAATGGCCTTGACCGACGCCCGGTTGTTCCGGTAGACGATGTCTTTTTCAGTGAGCATGTGAGTGGCGGGAATGGCAATGGCACCCAGCTTGTGGAGGGCGAGCATGGTGAGCCACCACTCGTAGCGACGCTTCAGAATGAGCATGACCATGTCGCCGTGGCCAATGCCGAGTGACTGCAGATAGGCGGCAGCCTGGTCGGACTGCTCTTTGAGTTGGGCAAAGGTCGTCTTGCGTTCCCTGCCCTTGTCGTTGGTCCAGATGATGGCCAACTTGTCGGGTTGTTCTTCTGCCCAGACATCCATGACGTCGTAGGCGAAGTTGAAATTCTCGGGTATCCTGAAATGCAGATGCTTACGGAAGTCTTCCTCTGAAGTGAAGCGGGTCTGCTCTAAAAATCTTTCAATCATGTTTGACGGCGGGGTGGGGAATAAGTGTTGGATGTGTCGGGGGAGCACCTAAATAACAATACAGATAAATTTCACACGTTGGTTGTTAAGGGCCCGCATGGAGTGGGGATGGGAGGCGTCGAGGTAGACGCTGTCACCTTCGTTTAGTTGAAGCACCTTGTCGCCGATGGTGACCTCAAGCTGACCTTCAAGCACATAATCGAACTCCTGACCGCCGTGGGAGTTCTGGTTGAAGGTCTTCCCGTCGGGCAACGGGTCTATCTCTACATAAAACGGATCGGTCTTGCGACCACGGAAACTGGCCGCAAGACTCTGGTATTTATACGCATTGGGGCGTTGCTGACTGAGCCCCTGACCGCGACGGGTAATGAAATAGGAACCCATGCGCGGCTCTTCGCCGAAGAGCAATACATCGAGGGCAATGCCATAGCGCTTGGAGATGCGCGAAAGCCTGTAGACGGAGGGGTCGGCTTCGCCGGCCTCTATCTTCAGATAGTGCTCAAGGGAGATTTCACATAACTCTGCCACTTCTTCTGCTGGTATGTCGAGCACATCGCGCAAGCCTTTCAGGCGCTGGCCAATCTGTCGGATACTGTCATCCATAGTCGTCGAGGGTTTTTCTTTGTTATTCTTCGGGCATGATAATCCACAGTAAGGGGTAGAGCAAAATGCCGCTGAAGACGGTGAAGAAGGTGAGCAGGACATAGATGAGTCGGACGATGGTGGGGTCGGCATCGAAATAGTTGGCAAGTCCGCCGCATACTCCGGCGATGATGCGGTCGTGTGAACGTAAAAGCTTTTTTTCCATAGTTGTCTTTTTTAATGGGTTGTTTTCTGCTCGTTTGACGTTAGCGAATGAGAAAAAGATGCACGAAAGGCTTAATATTTTGCCACACCATAGATTTCTTGCCTGATTTCTTCTTCGGTTACACCTTGTTTGATGACGAGGAAGATGGTGTCGTCGCCTGCTATGGTGCCGAGTATTTGAGGTATCTCGCTGTTGTCGATGTTGTAGGCAATGGAACTGGCATAGCCCGGCCGGGTCTTGATGACCGCCATGTTGCCGGAGAAGTGAATAGAGAGAAACCCTTGCGTCTGCATCATCTCTTGGGCCGACAGGGGCTTGTGGATGCGGCGGTACATGGTCTCGTTGGGCAGCACATAAACGTATTTGCCGCTCATGGAGGCTGCCTTGGCTACTTTGAGTTGCTTGAGGTCGCGGCTCAGGGTGGCCTGTGTGATGTCGTAGCCTTCTTGGCGTAGCATCTGAAGGACTTCTTCCTGTGAGCCTAACTCTTGACTGGAGATGAGCATTTTCAATGCGTCTAATCGTTCACCTTTAGCTTTCATGCGTCTGAATTTTTATTCGAATTGTTGCTGCAAATATACGAAAAACCTTTTACAGAACCAAACAATTTGTATAAAAATGTGTTTTTGGGCTGCGTTTTCTTGCCTCTTCTCTCTCTCGTCTGTGGGAGGGGCGGGGAATTAAGGACTGTGGAAGACTAAAAAGAAAAGTGAAAAGCCTTGGCTGCATGGACATGAAGGAGAAGACTTTTCACTTTTCGTTTTATGTGACTCGTCGGAAAGGTTAGCGGCTCATGTCGAAACCGATGCGGACACCATCGTAGTTCTTGCTCAGGTCGCCAATGGTCTTCAGCTCAGAATTGCCGCTCATGATGGCTGCCGTCTGAAGAAAGGTGAGGAGCTTCTTCGACTCAAAGAGCAGGCTCATGCCTGTTGTAGAACCCTTTACATAGGCAGGGAGGGTGAAGAACAGCGTCTTCAGCGTGAGAAGCCCCTGAGCCTGGTCGAAGGTGTAGGTGCCGCTGATGTTCTTACCGGCAATGATGCCCGAGAAGGTCTTGTCTTCCTTCAGCGTAAGATTGGTGGTGGAAGAGTTGATGCCGAAACTATTGTAGTAGCTCTTCAGCTTTTCCTTTACTTGCGAAGCTGCCAATTCGCCGCCTGCCTTGGCCAGCAGCTGGTCGGATGTGAAGGCTACGCCGGGCTGACTGTATTTCCATGAACCATAGAGCGTGGCTTCTGTCAGTTTGTCAGTGCCGAGAACGCTGCCGAGGATGTTGCCGAGGGCATCGCCGTTGGTGATTGCTCCGAGCACACCGCCCAATACGTTGGCGGCATCGGTGGTGCCGTTTGTGGTGCCGGTTTGTGTCATGGGACCGCAGCTCGTCAACAGAAGCGTACCAGCGGCCACAAGGATGATGTTCTTTCTTTTCATGCTTTCTTATTATAGATATACATTATTATATATACGCGCGCGAGAGTTAGTTGTTGCGATTGCCAAGGATGCGGAGCAGGTAGAGGAACAGGTTGATGAAGTCGAGATACAGTGAGAGAGCTCCCAACAGAGCCAGTTTCTGGGCTCCTTCACTCATGTCGTATTGAGTTGACAGCATCTTTTTGATTTTCTGGGAATCCCAGGCTGTGAGTCCTACGAAAATGAGTACGCCGCCATAGCTCAGGATGAGGTCGAGGCCGCTGCTCTTAAGGAAGATGTTGACAACGGTGGCGATGATAAGACCGATGAGGGCCATGAAGAGCAGGGCTCCCATCCGGCTCAGGTCGCGTTTGGTCGTATAGCCATAGAAGGCCATCGCAGCGAAGGTGGCTGCCGTGATGAAGAAGACCTTGGCGATGGAGGCTGCCGTATAGACAAGGAAGATGCTCGACATCGTGACACCGTTGAGTACCGAATAGAGGGCAAAGAGCAGTGTGGCGGTCGTGAGCGACAGGCGGTTGATGCCGGCAGATACTATCATGACAAGCGCTAACTCGCCAATCATCAGCCCCCAGAAGATGGCGGTGTTCTGGAAGATGAGAGCCAGAATGTTCGGCGAGGTGGCCACACCATAGGCCGTCATTCCGGTAATGGTGAGGGCAAGTGTCATCCATAGGTAAACTTTGCGCATCAGCGCAGGAAAAACCTGTGAGAGCGTTCCGTCTCTCTCCAGGTAGTAATTGTCAATGTCAAATTCTCTTGTATTCATTATTCCTTTTCATTTAAAGTGGTGCAAAGATACTTTATTTTCAATGAATAACAGCAAAAACAATACCAAAAATTACAAAATGATAGGTTTTTTAGGCTGGTTATTAAAGTTTTTTTAATTTTAATGTCGCCATTTAGAAGTTTTTGCCTATCTTTGTACGCGATATACTTTTTTTTATTAAATTTCTAATATAACCACTATGTGTCTTCACAATCTTTTTAAGTGGAATGCCTTAATGGCTTTCTGTGTGGGAACTCTGATGGTAGGGTGCGTAGATAAAAACTATGACCTTGAAGACGTTGACCTGACAATCGGAGTGGGAACCGACCAATTGGTATTGCCAAATAATAACTCAACAATGGCAATACAACTCGATGACATCCTTGACATTGATGGCAGCGACATCGTTTTTATTGCCGGAGAGGATAACGTTTTCGGATTTGACAATGGTGACTATTACGTCTATAAAGAGGGTAACGACATCAAGACGTCGCGACCGGAAGTAGACCCATTCACCGTAGAAGGCATCAAACCGAAATCCATCGACATGCATCTTGACCTGTCGAGCTACATTCATACTCCTGCAAAGGGACAACATGCACAGCGTGTCAGCTTCCCATTGGATTTCGAACGCGAGCAAACCGTTGTCACCTTCTTCGGTTCCAGCGACAAGAACGGAGAGAAAAGAGTGCCCAAGGAAGTTGTGGAACTAAATCATCTGGACATCACCGAAACACTCACGATGACGGTAGACTTCACCGTCCTCAACGGCATCATTGATGACATCAAAGAGGCTACATTGAAGTTGCCGACGTTTTTCACTATGAGCAACGTGAGAAAAACAGCAGGTACATGCAGCGTCAGCACCGACACACAAAATAACTATATCTCGCTCACCGACATTAAGACAAAAGATGTCATACAACTCCAGTTCAGCGTGACGGGATTGAATGTGGCAAGGGCTTCTGGCATCCCCGAAGATGGAGAGTTCGCGGTATTTATTGCCGGAAAGGAAGATGAGAAGGGAACCGTTGCCCTCGGAGGACAAGTAGACATGGGGCTTGCCATTGATACCAATGTAGAGGTGACGCCTGAGGAACTGAATTCAAAAGACTTCTCTGATTTCCGTATTTCTGTGGGACTTGTCATGTCGGACATCGTGGTGACAAGCGCAACGGGAAAGTTTAATCCGGAAATCAACCTCACCGACATGGGCAGTATCGACATAGACGACGTGCCCGACTTCCTCAGTGACAACGATGTCAGCATAGACCTATATAACCCGCAACTGTATCTTGTCATCGACAACAATACCGACATTGACGGATACGTCGTGGGAAAACTGACGGCTGAATACGAAGACGGGACAGCTCCCGTCAGTGTAAGCATTCCTGAAATATCAATTCCGAGAAGCAAAGAGAGCAAAATCTGTATCTGCCGTAATAAGGAAGGCGTAGATCAGACGAAATATCAGCCTGTCATCGTTCCCAACCTGACCGACATCGTCAAGAAAATGCCGAAGAGAATCTCCTTCAGTGCCGAATCGGGCGCAAAACATGGTGATGATGTAGCCCCAAGCACTTTCAGACTGGGACCGAATGACTATTATATCGCACCTTCGTATGAGTTCGTGACACCATTGGCCTTTGCCGAAGACGCCGTCATCACTTATTCCGATTCTATCGACGATATCAATGGTGACCTCGATGACGTCGAACTTTCAAAAGATGCAACAATCACTCTGACGGCAAACGTGAAGACACAACTGCCGCTGTTCCTCAACTTCGAGGCTCATGGGGTCGATGTCAACGGAAACAATATCAGTAGCGACGACCTCGAATTTAATGTCGAATGCAATGTCGATGCTTCGGATGGTTCTGCCGTTAAGGAAGGTAAACTCAAGGTGGTGGCTTCACAAAAGAAAAGCGACGCACTAAAGCGACTCGATGCCATCGCCTTTACCGCAAAAGCATCTGCAGCAAAACGTGATGACAACGGAAATATTACCGAAAAACAGGTAGGAGTCAGACTGAACGCTTACAACCAGACCATACAGCTCACAGACATCGAACTGACACTGAAAGGACGTGTCATCTATGATGCCAATGACAAAAAATAACTGCACGGTAAGACTAACAGATAAAAAATAACAACTATGAAATCCATAGCTAAATATATACTGTTGGCTGGCACTCTGGTTATCGCCGCCAACACAATGGCACAGGAACTCAATTCTGCCTATTTCACAAAAGATTATAAGTTCCGACACGATATGAACCCCGCCTTCGGAAACGACAATGGATACTTTGCTATGCCCGTCGTCGGAAATATTAACGTAGGCGTAAGGGGAAACCTCAACCTCGATGCATTCATTTTCGACAATCCACTCAACAATGGATACTCTAAAACGACATTCATGAACCCGGAAATACCTGTTGACAAGGCTCTCAAAGGATTTAAAAAGGGAAAGAATATATTCCTCGAAGACCTTAACCTCACCGTGCTCTCACTCGGGTTTAAAGGCTTCGGAGGATATAGCACCTTGGAAGTCAACGTAAAGGAAAGAGCTGGACTGTCATTGCCTTACGATCTCTTCGCATTTATGAAAAACGTAGGTAATGAAACCTACCAATTCGACGATATGGCTGTCCGGGGACAAGCCTATGGGGAAGTGGCCTTTGGACACTCACGGAACATCGGAAAGAACCTCAGGGTAGGCGCGAAAGTAAAACTCGCAATCGGAGCAGGATACGGAAACATCGACCTCAAAAATGTTAAAGTTGACCTGAAAAACACCGACC
>Ga0310697_10007388_pt1 | contig 10356 bp, 8 predicted proteins | sample 172DNAGHGlowgp2_FD_203883 | JGI IMG/M metagenome (GOLD analysis project Ga0310697, IMG submission 203883) | Sheep rumen microbial communities from Palmerston North, Manawatu-Wanganui, New Zealand - 1728 DNA GHGlow gp2 (v2) (version 2) | ecosystem: Host-associated > Mammals > Digestive system >...
GAAAAAAACACATTGGTTTGATAGTATAATGTTTATACGACGCCGTTTTTCCCCTTGCTTGCATTTTATTAATTACATAAGGAATGAGGTTTTGCTCTTCCATTATTCTTTTTCGAAGAATTTCCAGTTCTGTCTTTTTCGACATATATACATCACTTGGATTGACTAATATAGTATCCACTATCCTCTTCAGCGTTTCATAATTATTAATATCAAATTTGTAATATCCTGTGTCGCCCACATACCTCTCTATATTGGTACATCCTGCATATATAGGGACGGATTGTGCTAGTACTGGGTCGGAAAACTTTTCCGTCCAATAATCTGGAATAAAGCTATTTTCCATGCATATATGAAACATATAGTCTTCCAATGCCTCTGCTTTATAGTCTATGGTCTTATAACCACGTCCATAGAAATCAATTATTCCTGGATAGTCCTTCTGAAGTTTCTCAACTATTTGAAGTCTTCTTTGATGGCCTGGCAGAATATTCTGATTAGACGTAACCACCGAAATCATCTTTGTTTTCTTCGGTTCTAAACTCGCCAATGATTGGTAGTCGTATTTATTATCCCTTGTGATGCTTCCAAAGCCTAATGACCAATTTAAAAAACCATGGGATCTGGTTTTATTTTTGTGTTGTACAGATGGATGAGGAAGGATTATCTGGTCAAACTGTTCTGTAAATGCATGGGGACAAGGAGCCATCATTGGTGGTTCTCCACAGAAATACAATAAATTTCCATCAGCACAATTTAAGGACAAAGGCTTTTTAACATTTTGAAAAACGACAACGCAATCCCATTTTATATCTTCATCGCTATTTTCTTGAATATTATAATCATCATCTAAAAGCTGATGGTTAATATGAGAATAAAATAGCTGGTCGGGCGACGGTGTTAATATATTAATATGCTTCATTTACTACTCTTGTGATGGACTTCATTTCCATCCTCTTAATAATACATGACGGAAATAAGGATAGTGCATATCCTTTTCATCCCATATATTATACATATATCCATCAGTTAACTCATAATGAAATCCCATGTCTGTCACCAATTTCGTTACCTCTTTTTCATCATAATGCTTATGATAAGTGCAACATGCAAGTTTGATGTTTTTATTTGAGGTTAGAAAGTCTTTACTTCCTTTTAAAACTTCTACTTCTGCACCTTCAATATCCATCTTAACAAACAAAGATTTACCCTCCTCGCATTTTAAAGCGGAAGAAAGAGAGATTGTTTGCTCTGTATCTTTTCCTGATACATACTTCTCTATAATCACAACCTTCTCTTTATAGTTCATGAAAGTCGCCTTTAATGCCGGAAACCATTTGGGATCACCCTCAAATAGATATGCTTTTTCCACCTTCTCAATATTATCCAATGTGAGAAGAGCTTCTGCACAGCCAACATCTACCAATACATCGCCATCATTAATCATAAAAGAAGATGACTGGTATTGGTGTGGTTGTTTTACTTTGTAGTCACCACCGAGAATACATTCGTTTTCGATAAAATTCCGATATACATCCTCGACTTTCTTTAGTGTATATGATTGAGGAAAATATAAACGCTTATTCTTATGATTAACATAAGGTAAATTAATGACATCATCCCAGTAGGTTTTTATTACGCCCGCATTTCGAAGATTAGCATAGGGGAACATGCAATAAGGGGCAATCCTATTTCTGTTCTTGATTAAATTTCCGGCAATGAAGGAAATTTCTTTATTGTATTTCTTTGTTGAAATTGACAATATAATCAACCTCATAACTAAAAGTATATACCGGCCAAGATATTTCATATTACCTTTTACCATGCTACTTTTTCTTTAAAATAAAAATCTTTACAATATTGCAAATAACAGCCAATAAAAAACCGCCATGGAAATTTCATTCTTTGTTTTATTTTCCCTATCTGGGTTAATTCTTTCTTCCGAGCGCCAATTATTGGGTCGTTTTCGTTTTTTTGATATGGTATTGAAGCATAACTATCCGTTGCTTTGACAACAAGTGAAAAAACACTTTGATCCCATCTGTGCTCCTGGAAGTTTACATCATTGGGGGTCTCCGATCTCTTGTCTGTTACCAAATCTTCATGATATCGACATATATCATACCATTGATTAATGGCTTTCTGAGATAGAGGTGTTTTTACTACTATCCATGCGCCAGCCCATAGTTGACCGCTCTCTTTATCCTTATTACCAGTGTGGAGATATTCGAATAGATCATTTTTAGTCCATTCTTTCTCAATTTGAGATTGTTGAAATACAAAGAAGCCACTTTGAGTTTCCCTTGCTTTCTCTATATATCTACATAAAACATCTTCTGCTTTATTATTTAGAACACAGCCTGCATCCGCCCAAAAAAGCACATCTCCATTATTTAATTGATCAAATACCTTTTTAACAAAATAAGGTTTCCATCTCCAATAACCAAATCCTCTCCTATGTATCCATGGGTTAATGATATGTAGATAATCTTTATCTATATCCTTTTCCTTATATACACAACAGTCTGTAATACAACAAAAATGTCTTGCCTGTTGTTCTATTCTCGAAAGAGACTTCTGATACTTGTTATCAGCAAATGTCACAAATACTACCTTCATTGTTTTTTATTTGCATTTACCAAAAAGGGGCATTCTTTCAACAAAGTTCTGTACTAACTGCTTTTCCTTGTTGTCAAGTCCTATATTATATATAATTATCGATGTTAGCAAATAGGTGATAACAAATCCTACAGCTACTGTTGTCAAACTCTCAGTTGTAATATATTTAAAGAGAAGAGGTATGACCAAGGATAAAGCGGATACGATTGCAACCCTAAGAATAATTAAATGATAAAAATCTGCTTTTTTAAAACTAATAAGTTTACTTAAAAGTGCGACACGTATTATAAGCCCCACGCACGCCATCATAATGGCTATTTCATATATCATTTCTGGAATAGCTCCAAACAAATATGCCAAATATGCTAAAGGTAGTGATATTAATGATATGATCGAAACATAAATCGAATACTTTTTCATTCGGCCTGTTACTTGGGCTGCAATATCAAGTGGATATGCAAATATATCTATATAGGCATATATCAATAATAAAGTAAAAAATAAAGTCGTATGATCTGGTACTGTACCCAACCACAATCGAAGAACAAACTCTGCATATATAAGAAATGGTAATGATAGCACAAATACTAAGAAGAAGGACATCTTACATACACTAAACAACAGCTGGTGCATCTTTTTTATTTCTCCTGTTGAGTAGAGTTTCATAATCTGAGGATTTGATGCCAACTGAAAGTGGCTACTAAAGATTCTAATTCCAGAATATGCTTGTATTGCTACGGAGTATGCCGCGTTCAGAACTGGGCCGAAAAAGATATTCAAGATGATGTTTACTCCTTGGATAAATCCCATAACAGCCATGTTTGACAGTCCTACCCATCCTGAGAGTTTTAACATGCTTGTCATGAGTTTCTTGTCATATAGGTAATGATACTTTACTTCTGTATAATGAATTTTACAATACCAAACAGAAACTAATCTGTTAAAAACTTGTATAATAAAAAGGGCAAAAGAATAAACTAATAATTTATCCCATGAAATAAAGAACAACAAAATAACGAATAATAATTTCAGAATAGCTCCAGACACAGACAAGACTGCAATAATTCCGAAGTCTTCATGGGCCGTAATCTCTGCCTCATTAGGTACATTTATGATATCGAGTACAATATTTGCAAGTGATATTTGAAACACCCATAATGCTACATCCATCCTTTCTTCTGGAATCATCATTTTATTATTCAGAAACCATAATCCAACTGTTTCGCCCAACATCACCAACAGTAAAGCTACTATAAGATGGATATGAATTGAAGTTATATATACATGATTCATTTGTTTAAGATTTCCCTTACCCAGTTCGACCGTTAGATACCGTGTCGTTCCAGAAGCCATCGTGTTCGTTAATATTTTAAGCATGGCTGTCACTCCCGCGATAGCTGCAAAAATACCAAAGTCAGATACTCCAAGAATCTTTAGTGTCAATCTTGTCGTATATAGCCCAAGTACCAGAACGATTATCTGCCGTATATATAGAAATATAGTGTTCTTAACAATGGTTCGAGACGACATGACCTATATTTTTAACCTTCATTTCTTTTCCAAAACAAATATAGCGCATCCCTTATCACATCCAAAGGAGCGATCTATTATATCTGGATTAAGTTCCACTTCGGTATGTAAAATCGATGAATCATCTATATATGAAAATGAAAATATGTCGAATTTTTCTGTCACAAGGCTTACTAAATATGGCATACCAAAGACACGATGAGCATTAAAATCAATTCTTTGTCGCCCGAATGGTACCGAAAAATAGAATTTACCTCCCTTTTTTAGCATTTTTGCTATATTATTAAATCCCTTTATATGACCCATCGGATCTATATGATCCCCATATCTACCCAGTCCAAAATGTTCTAATGCATGAAGAGATGATACAGAGTCACAATAATCATACGGAATGCTTTTCTCATCCATTAAATCTGCCTGAGTAAATATGACGTTTTTAATGGTCGAATCCAATTTCCTTACATCAATTAATTCTATCTTGCGAAAAGAGGCCACATGGGCAACAAATCCATCGATTCTAGATCCTACATCTACATGTCTAACTGGATTCGAATTGTGTATTAACTGCGCTACATATAAGTCCTGGATGAAATAATGAGAGTGGTTATCCCCTGCCTCATCCGTTTTATCATAGAGACATGGATAATTATCTTTTATTGGGAATTCTGAGTTCGTACCTGCTAGTTTAACAAATTTCTTGTAGTCTTTATTATACCACTTTGAACTTGGATGAAACTTCAGAATAATCCGATAGGGGTGCTTTCCTATATTTATCTCTAAATATCTCGTATTGATTCGCATATTTGTATCTAAATGAATTCTGCTAAAACAAATTATAAATTAAAATCTTTTCTTATAACCTCAGTAAATGCATTCGCTCCTTCAGGCCCCATATGTATACCATCAAAAAAATATGAACTATTCAATGAAAAGCGACTGTTCTCACTATAATCTTTATAGGTTACGGAAGGGACTGATTTCAAATCTTTTCCCACCTCTCTAACCAAAGCAATCATTTCATGATCTAGCGAATATAAATAGTCCTTGATTTGAGGTGTTTGTATAACGATGAGATGTAACTTATGATCTGAACATATTTGGATAATCTCGCGCAAGTACTCAATATTATTGTGATATTTTTGAAGATCAACTTTGAGCCCTAGTTTCGATTGCAACTCGAAATAACTCTTTGTCATCTTATTCTTATCCTTTTTCTTCACGTTGTCTTTACTATCATTCCATCCGAGGGAATCACAATTAATATCAAAAGGGAGTCCTTTCACATAAGACTTACACCATCTTCCAGCTTTTGTTAGAGCTTGCTTTGGTATTGTCAACTCATAACTATACTCTGAAAAGGGGCCATGTTTAGGATAACCCATATATAGACCATAATAGATAAGTGTTTGCCAGGTAGGTTCTCTTTTGCTTTCATATTCGTCTTGGAATAAATTAACTTGATTAATACACAATACAATATTCTTCAAATTGGAACAGATTGGTAGATATTTATTAAGTAAAAACAAATCTATTTCCAACCTCTGTCCCTCATTCGCCAAATTAAAGGCATCCTTCAGACAAGATGGATTTATTCCGTGATATGAGAGGGAATTTCCTAATATAATTGTTTCAACAGCGCCCCCATTTTTCTGCATCCACGTATCTTTATATTTATAAGAGTTAGGAATGGATCTTACAGCAGCCTCAATACCTATAGCAAGCAAAACTAAAGGTATTATAAATAAAACTATATACAGCAGGAATCTTTTCATCTCAGAATTGGAAATAAATAAAGTCCTGACTTAATCCGCTCATTGTATACGTCAGAATAGCCATACCATAGTAAAAGAACCATCTAATAGGTCTATACCTCATCAAACCTGAATTCGATAATTGGAAAGCATGATCTTTGCTTCTTTGAGCCCATTCTATAATAATCATCATGACGATACCAGTCATACAGGTATTTGATATGTGGTTGGCAGAAACAAGATTACTATTTGAGGAAATCGCAACTATATAGTGATATGCCTGACTTAATGAAAGTGATCTAAAAATAATCCATCCAAAAACAACAAACATGAAAGTCAATAACATTCCAACATAGTTGTATACTGTATAAGTAGACTTCTTATCATTTGATTGAGTATATTTATTGTTCCATCCAAGAAAATTTGCAGTAATCAGCAGTAACGCATTATACCCCCCCCCAGACGACAAAAGTCCAGTTAGCTCCATGCCATAGTCCACTGATAAAAAAAACGATAAATACATTATATGCCGCCTTGAATTTAGAGCATCGACTTCCTCCCATGGGAATATAGATGTAGTCTTTAAACCAAGTCATTAATGAGATATGCCATCTACGCCAAAACTCTCCAATATTACGTGAAAAGTAAGGATAATCAAAGTTCTTCTTTAGCTTTATCCCAAACAACTTTGCACAACCTATCGCTATATCACTATAGCCTGAAAAATCACCATATATCTGAAACGTAAATAATACCGCGATTTGAATGAGCATCATGCTTGATAGATATTCATACCCATCCCAATACTGATTAACAAAGAACGCACAATTATCTGCCACTACTAGCTTTTTAAAGAATCCCCACAGCATCTGTCTTAGTCCATCGACTGCCTGTCCATAGTTAAATTTCCTCTTATAACTAAATTGCGGCAGAAGATGAGACGCCCTCTCTATGGGCCCAGCGACTAATTGTGGAAAGAAACTAATATAAGCAAAGAAATGGATAATATCCTTGGTTGGCTTTATCTTCCCTTGATATACATCGATGCTGTAACTAAGAGCCTGGAATGTGTAAAAGCTGATACCTACAGGAAGTATAATGTTCAGTGTTATGGCATCCATCTGATATCCGAATGAACTGAATAACCCTGCAAAGTTTTCTGCAAAGAAATTGTAATACTTAAAGACACCTAATATCAGCAGATTTACAACAATATTTGCTGCACTTATCAACTTCTGTCTCTTCCTATTACCTATAAAACGATGTATGGCGATTCCACTCCCATAGCTGCACAAAGAGGTGAATGCTATAAGTAATAGGAACCGCCAATCCCACCAGCCATAGAACACGTAGCTGGCAATGACTATCAATAGATTCTGCTGATATTTGGATTTACATAGAAACCAAAACAACAGAAAAACTATTGGAAGAAAAACAAGAAATTCTACAGAATTAAAAAGCATGAATGAGTTCTATGAATCTTTCAATTTATCTCCTCAACTTTCATATTTTGGTGAATATGTATAAAGTGCTCTATCCAAATATACAAACAACAACCTATCAGACAGCCTAGCGTGTTATGAAACAAATCATCAAATTCACATAAACCTCTTTGAAAAACATATTGTGAAATTTCAATAAATAGTGATATACACACTCCGATTCCCACCAACTTCCAATATTTATTCCTACCTAGATATGCGCTTAAAAAAAAGCCCAAAGGGACAAAGAGTAAAATATTTAATATATTCTCATAAAGAAAAACATATTGGTCGTTTTTAATTATATCTATGTAACTCCAAAATGGTATCAACTTAATCTCTGGTATTGGTTTTATATTTCTGAATATGAGTGTATGACATAATAGGAAGATGGAATAATGAATTGAAATAGATAAGGAAGAATATTTTATTCTCTTAAAATTATCCTTAACAAAAAAACATATACAAATAATTGTAATAATGAGAATTGTGACAAGCAATGCTAATATCTCATTCGGTATGCTCAATTTTAAAAGAAAAGAATACTGACCTGAAACAAACTGCTGAAAAAAGTTTTCCATTATGAAGATCAATTTCTTATTCCCATTGTACGCAGGATGGTATCATTGACTTTTTTTACATCAAATATCCTGCAAGCCATTTCCCTGCTCTTATCTCCCATGGCTTTTACTGTTTCCGGGTGCTCTATGAGATTTCTCATCTTTTCTGCCACATCATCTGCATTCTTAATTTTCGTTAAATATCCATTGACGTTATCCACTACAGTTTCCTTGCATCCTGGCGCATTTGATGTGATAATTGCCCTGCCCATAGCCATTGATTCTAATACGGTTTTAGGGGTCCCTTCATGATAGGATGGCAGGACGAATATGCTGCTTTCTCCAATATATGGGCGTACATCAGGTTGTTCACCAAAATACTCAACAATTCCTTTGTCAACTAAAGGACGTAAATTTTCTGGTTTCAGTGCTGACGGATTTGAGTCATATGGCCCTACTAATAGACATCGCACTTTATCTCCATAGGTCGATTTAATTATTTTACAAGCATCTAAATATTCTCCAACACCCTTGTCTCGTATCAAACGACCTATATATAGGAATGTGGGTGTCTGGGGTATTGCGGTGGGCGTAAATTTCTCCACATTAACCCCAGACCCGTGAATCATCACTATTTTATCTTCACTTAATAATCCCTCATCAAGCATCGTTTGTCTATCATCATTATTCTGAAAAAATATTTTTTTGCATTTCTTAAAGGCATATTTATAAAAAAACGACATAACTGTCTTTACAATTCTGTTTTTTATACCATGACCGAGGTATATACTCCCTAGACCTGCTAGTAGAATATACACCTCACTGATACCAAGGTTTGCCGCTGCCGCACATCCATAAGCTATTGTCTTTGCCTGATAGACGAAAATCTTATCGGGCTTGATTTCTCGGAGCAGGCGTTTAATATCCATGTAGGTATAAATATCTCCTAAAGGGTTTAAGCCGTTCCTTGAAACTGTGATTTGTCTATAGGTTACTCCTATTTCAGAAAACCTTTCAGCCCAATCTGCTTCTGGCATCTGTCCTGCGGCATAGACCTCATAACCCTCGCCCTGCATTTCTTTCATGAGGTCTACTCTAAACCAAAAAAGCGAGGGTGTGTGGCTTGATAACAAGAGAACTTTCATTCTTACAATCTTCCGTCAATCAAACTTCTATCCAGCGTACACTTCACATCGAAAATAACATGATCCTTCTTAAGCAGTTCTAGTACATTCAACCCTTCGAACTTCTTGTGTGCCACCGCAGCAATCGCCGCGTCAAACCTCTCTGCGGGGAGTTCATTTAAAATATCAACGCCATACTCATGCTTCGCAATAGCAGGATTAGCCCATGGATCGTATACTGTAATATCTACATTATACTCCTTTAAGGCCTTGCAAATGTCGATAACCTTTGTATTTCTAACATCAGGGCAATTCTCCTTGAAGGTAAATCCAAGAATCAATATGTGCGAACCTAGTACTTGAATACCTTTTTTCAGCATGTGTTTAATAGTTTCAGTAGCCACATACTCACCCATGCCATCGTTCATGCGACGACCTGCCAAGATAATCTCAGGGTTATAACCATGACGCTGGGCGCATTGTGCCAGATAGTATGGGTCTACTCCTATACAGTGACCCCCCACCAAACCTGGGCGGAATGGTAAGAAGTTCCACTTAGTTCCTGCTGCCTCTAATACATCAAGTGTGTCTATTCCCATCTTGGTGAATATCTTAGATAACTCATTCACAAATGCAATGTTAATATCACGCTGAGAATTCTCAATCACCTTTGCTGCCTCTGCCACTTTAATAGTTGGTGCAAGATGTGTGCCTGCTGTAATCACTGATGAATATACCTCATTAATATATTTACCGATTTCAGGGGTTGATCCAGAAGTTACCTTTTTTATGTGTTCTACCGTATGCTGCTTATCGCCAGGATTAATACGCTCGGGTGAATAACCTCCATAGAAATCAACGTTCATCTTCATTCCGCTGACTTTCTCAACAACAGGGATACACTCATCTTCCGTTACACCAGGATATACAGTGGACTCATAAACAACTACATCACCCTTGGAAATAACCTTACCGACAGTAGTACTCGCTCCATAAAGTGGTGTTAGATCGGGATTATTGTCAGCATCCACAGGAGTTGGCACAGCTACAACATAAAAGTTGCAATCTTTTATATCGTCTATAGATGTCGTACACTTAAATCCATGATTCTTTATGGCGTCCTGAAGCAAATCATCTGCAACTTCAAGTGTTGCATCATGTCCTGACATCAGGGCATCTACTCGGGCCTGATTCATATCAAAACCCACTGTTTGATACTTCGTTGAAAACAGACGTGCCAGTGGCAGTCCAACGTAACCTAAACCAATTACGCAAATCTTTGTCTCTTTCA
>Ga0310697_10007389_pt1 | contig 10354 bp, 8 predicted proteins | sample 172DNAGHGlowgp2_FD_203883 | JGI IMG/M metagenome (GOLD analysis project Ga0310697, IMG submission 203883) | Sheep rumen microbial communities from Palmerston North, Manawatu-Wanganui, New Zealand - 1728 DNA GHGlow gp2 (v2) (version 2) | ecosystem: Host-associated > Mammals > Digestive system >...
CCAACGTCAAGCTCCGTCCCCTCGAAATCACCCTCAATGCCGTCAACATCAGCGAGTTCAAGAAACCCAGTTCTCTTCTGAAGGAGGTCGTCAGGCGAATACCCGACAACTACCATTGCGACACGGCCGTAGGCACATTCTTTTTCCGTCGCTACAGCCTTACCGAGGACAGCCTCTGGCTCTTCTGCGAGGCCATGGCCGATGTGATGCGTCCCGGATACGACAAGCAGTATGTACAGAAGGTCAGCCTCTTCGACTACGACCCTGTCCGCATCGACTCTGTCAATCTGGCCGGCAACCACAAACGCTATCCCCTGAGCCGCCTCCTTGTCTACGACACCACCATGCTGCGCCGTATGCTTGGTGACTCCAACTACCTGAAGAGCCCATTCGTCGGCCTCCGTCAGACCGAATACAATGACCCCACGGCATTGACCGACCTTTTGCAAAACGCCAGCGCCCTCGTCAGCCGTCGCAACTCCCGGCGCCTCGACAAGCACTCTATTCTTGCCATCCTTGACGACAATGGCGGCGAACGCTACTACCTCGTCACCTATGTCAATGATAACGACAGTACCTCCATCGTCATCAATCACAGCGACCTTGCCATAGTGCACTACTACAGCTCCTCGCGCCACTGCGACACCATCACCTTTCCCTGGCCGGTCAATCGCGTCCTCGGCGGAGTTATCATCCCCTATCGCCACCAGCAGTACGACTACGCCAAGATTGACGGCCGCTACACGCTTGTCCTCAACATGAATGCACGCGCCAGCAGACCCATTCCGCCCAAGGAGGCCGTCATTGACAACCATGTCTACCGCACCTTCCGCGACATCGTCACCGACCATCTGGTCGAAGACTACTACGTATGGGTCCTCGTCGACCAGCATCCTATCACCCCGCACTTCCTCGACTCCACCATCCATACCACTCCGGACACCAATCTCTATTACCACGATATCTTCGGCCACGGCGACGCTTCCGACAGTTTCTGGCAGGACTACAACACCGTCCCCCTCGAAGCACGCATTGCCGACAAACTCAAGGCAGCCCTCGCAACTCAAGCGGCCAACTGAACACCATCAAAGCATGACCGATAAACTGACTTTCGACCTCCAAGCCACCTGCGGCGATGCCCGTGCGGGCGCCATACACACCGACCATGGCGACATCCAGACTCCTATCTTCATGCCAGTGGGCACACAAGGAAGCGTCAAGGCTGTGCATCAGCACGAGTTGCGCGACGACATTGGAGCCCAGATAATCCTTGGCAACACCTATCACCTGTATCTGCGTCCGGGTTGCGACATCCTGCGTCAGGCAGGAGGACTGCACAAATTCAACGGATGGCAGCGGCCGATGCTGACCGACAGCGGCGGATTCCAGGTGTTCTCGCTTGCGGCCAACAGAAAACTGAAAGAAGAGGGTGTCACATTCCGCAGCCACATCGACGGCAGCCGCCACCTGTTCACGCCCGAAGGCGTGATGGACATAGAGCGCATCATTGGTGCCGACATCATGATGGCGCTGGATGAATGCTGTCCGGGCGATGCCGACTATCGCTATGCCAAGCGCTCGATGGAACTGACACACCGATGGCTGGACCGCTGCATCACACGCTTCGATGCCACCGAGCCGCTGTATGGCCACCACCAGGCGCTGTTCCCCATTGTGCAGGGTTGCCAATACACCGACCTGCGCCAACAGAGTGCGGAATACATTGCGTCAAAGGATCCCGAAGGCTGCGCCATTGGAGGCTTGGCCGTGGGCGAACCCACCGAGGTGATGTACCGGATGATCGAGGTGGTGAACGCCATCCTGCCTGCCGACCGTCCACGATACCTGATGGGTGTGGGCACACCGCAGAACCTGCTGGAAGCCATTGAGCGGGGTGTGGACATGTTCGACTGTGTGATGCCCACACGCAACGGACGCAACGGACTGCTGTTCACGCCGGAGGGCACCATCAACATCAAGAACAAGAAGTGGGAGTCGTGCTTCCGTACCATCCGCGAAGAGCTGGCGCTAGACCACGAAGAACTGCAGATGGCCGATTTTGTGCCCCAGATGCCGTACACGCTGGCCTATATCCACCATCTGATACGGGCCGAGGAGATATTGGGACTGCAGATATGTTCCATCGTGAACCTGAGATTCTATCTGTGGCTTGTGGGCGAGGCCAGAAAGCACATCATAGCCGGCGACTTTGCCATGTGGAAATCCGGCATGACGGCCAAACTCGGCCGCCGGTTGTGAAGGACCGGACTTGGAGAGGATACGGTCAGGCGCTCATCCTAATGACGTTTTTTTGTCCTAACCTGCCTGCGAATAGACATCGCGGCGGAGACGTATGGCCTGCAAAATGCCACGCAGCAGGAGGTAGACCAAAAATGCTGTCCAGAGGATGTTGTTCCACAGGTGCTCATCAAGAAGATTGCGGCTCTGTGCCCAGTACTTGAAGCCGAAATAGAGCAGGAAAAATACAGCGGTGGCCACAAACATGGCATTGCGCATAGTGCGGGAAGCGGTGGCCCCGACAAAAATGCCGTCGAAAAGGAAAGCGGCAAAACCACACACAGGTATCACCAGCACCCAAAACAGATAGTCGCCGGTGGCGGCAATCAACTGCGGGTCGGAGCTAAAGAGATGCAGGAACTGTTCGTCGAAGATCGCATACAGGATGGTGAATAGCAGCGTCAAAATGCCGCCCCAAACCATAAGCCAACGTACCGACAAGCGCAGATTGTGGGGCTGACGGGCTCCAATATACCGGCCCACCAGCGATTCGCCCGCATAGGCAAAGCCGTCCATGATATAGCTGAAGAGCGTAAAGAACTGGAGCAGCAGCGCGTCGACCGCAAGCACCTGGTCGCTGATGCGGCCGCTGGCGGCAGTGATGAAGGTGAACACAGCCGAGAGACATACCGTGCGGAGGAAGATGTCGCCATTGACCTTAAAGAAGCGCTTCATGTCGTTCCAACGCAGCGCCTCACGGATGAAGCCTCGATGGTAGCCGGTGCGACCGCCAATTCGATGCAACTCGCGACGAAGGAAGACGATGCCCAGCGCCAAGCCGGAGTATTGCGCGATGACCGTGCCGAAAGCCACTCCGGCAATGTCCCAATGGAGCACCAGCACGAAGAGCAACGAACAAACGATGTTGACGATGTTGAGGGCGATGGCGATCCACATCGGGACTCTGGAATTCTGCATGCCGATGAACCACCCCTTGATCGCATATAGGCTCAACGTGGCGGGTGCAGCCCAGATGCGGATGAAGAAATAGGTCAAGGCCAACGACATAACAGTGGCGCTGCCTTCGAAAATCACCTCAGCGAGGCGGGAGATGGGCCATTGCAACAGCAACAGCAATCCTGCTATGGCGATGCCTATGGCCAGCGCCCTCACAAGGATGCGGAGCGACTCGTCCATGCGGTCGGCACCGTAAGCCTTGGCGGTGAATCCGCTCGTGCCCATCCGGAGGAAACCGAAATTCCAATAGATGAGGTTGAATATCGAGGTGCCGATCGTGATGGCCCCGATGTGGGAACTGGAGAGGTGCCCGACAATGGCCATATCGACCATGCCCAGCAGAGGCACGGTGATATTGGTGATGATGTTGGGTAGAGCCAGTCCAAGGATCCGCTTGTTCATCGGGCCAGAAAGCGGTTATCAGTCGATTTCAGCAGAAGTGCAGTTGATGACGCGACGGGAAGCCTTGTCGCTGACGAAGATCACCACATGGCTGTTGGCCAGGTTCACATCTTCGGGAGCCCCGAAAGAGAAATGTCCCACATGAACACTGCCGGAGGCGGCGGGCGACGGAAGGTCGCGGCCCCAGAAACTGGTGACCACCTTACGCAACATGTGGTTATGGGCATACTGCTCATCAAGAGAGCCGTCGGGCAACAGCTGGCGGTAGACAAGGCTATCCTCGACCAGAGCGGCGGTGATCGTCAATGGCGAATTGTAGTCGCGCTGGAGCTGAAGACTGACGCTGACATGCACCTCATTGCCGGAAGCGCTGGCATCGGCTTGGAGCGCCAAGGCTGGCGTGGCTTGCAGTGCGGTGCCGATGTCGCCAATGATATTGTTCATCGGGCCGGAGTACATGGTCGCGGTGTTGCGGTTGAGCAAGGCCGCAGGGATGGTGTTGATTTCATAATAGGAAGCCCATGCGTTGCCGCCATCGGTGCGCATGTCGGGATCGCCGGGAAACGGAACCCCCTGGCCGGTAGGATAGTTGACGGAAACCACCACAAGACGGTCGCCATATTGTTGGTGAGCCTGTTCAAGGGTGACGTCGGCTGAAGGACAGTTGGTGCAACGGGGGCCGGTGTACTTCTCCACATAGGCGCACTGGACGGGGTCAAGAGAGCCCGAAGTTTCGGTCCAGGTGATGACGGCGCCGTCGTATTGCACATACTCGTCGGAAGCTATCTTGTCGCAGCCTGCAAGAAGCATAGCTGCAGTCGTTAATACGATAAAAATTCTATTGATTTTCATACCTTTAGAAGCTTGTTGTTAAACTGAAAGTCAAACCGTTGCTGGCAGGCACCTGACGGCAGACACCGCCAATGCACAAAAGACCTTCGCGCTGCTTGCCATAGCCGAGCTGGAAGCGAGATGCACCCAAGGTGTAGCCGACGCTGAGGTTGTAGTAGTTGCCGATGCCGTCGTTGTAAGCATACTGGTCGCTGGCCGAGACAAACCAATGCGTGCCGATGTTCCATTCCACAAGACCCATAATCCAGTCGCCGGCACGACGATCGGTGTGGCCGTGGGCAGGATCGTAGCGTGAGTCGCTGCCCATCCATTCTCCTTCGAAGCGGAGCGAATGCTTCTTGTTGATTTTCCACGACACATCGGCCACCACCACATGGTTGTGATAAAGGTCAGAGGCATGGCCCTCGACGACAGGATTGAACAGCTGGTAGGCGTAGGTGGCGGTGAGCTTCACGCTCTTGCTGAGTTTGCGAGCCACCTCGAGCGAAATGTCAGCATAGTAGAGTTCACCGAACGAGGTCCACGAAGCGGTATAGCCGTCAGTGCCGGCGCCGCCTATATAGGATGTGTCGAGGCCGGTGATGACAGAGCCGTTGAGGTGAATGTCGGTGCCATACTTGCCGCCAAGCCATGTGTCTTTCTTGATGCGATACATCAGGTCGGCCTGAAGGCCATTCTCGCCAGCCACCTGCGTGGCATAGGGATACATAGAGAGGAAAGCATAAGTGTGCTGCTTGTTGATGGCAGGTATATAGTTGATATACAGCATTTCGCCCGTCTGGCTACGGACCGATTTGAAGCTCATGTTGTCGACATGTTTGGCCTGCACATTGGCGCTGAAGCCCCGCTGCGAATAGGTCAGGTTGAGCATCAGGGCCTCTCCGGGGCGATAGATATAGTTGTTCATGATTGAAGGATCCTGACCTTTGCGGGCATATTCGGCCTGAAGGTTCCAGCGGCCATAGCCAAGATCCATACGCACCGCACCGGCCCCCACATTGAGCGGCAGATTGAGCCGATACTCAGGATTGTCGGGGAAGACTATGTTCTCGTCGGCCTCGTACTTGCTGACAAAACCGGCACCCAGCGTCATGCGAAACTTACTGTCGTTGAGGGCTTTGATCACGCTGTTGAGGGACACCTCGCCATCGATGCCGCGCACCAGGCCGTCGCCATAGCCCCAATAGATACGCTGTTTTCCGGCCAAAGCCTTCAGCACCACGCCGTTGACCGGGCGATACTGGATGTTGAAACCAAGAATCGCATTGTCGAGGCCGAGATAGCGGTCCTCGTAGGCGCGCAGGATCATGCCCGACCCAAACTGGTCGTAGAAATTGCCTGCCGTCACGCTGAGGCGCTCGCCGTTGTAGGCCACAAAATAGTTGGCCAACCCTTGACCCTTGTACTGCGGATCGAAGCCCAGCAAAGGATTCTGATACATCTCGAAACGCAGACCTGCACTAAATGCGCCGTTGGTATAGAGAATGTCGGCACGGGCATTCATCAACAACTTCTCCGGCACATCGTCGGCTCCGATCACCGTGTCCTCGCGGCTCATCTGGCCGTCGAGCTGGATGTTTCCAGTCACATGACCACCCATGATGCCCTGGGCACGTGCCGCGCCAAAACAGCCCATCAGCATGGCCGCCAGCAAAATAACCTTGGTTTTCATCGTCGTATTTAATGATTGATTCGAACTGCAAAAATACATAAAAATATATAATGTGGACCCTAAAAAAGATATTTTTCATTTTCGGCACACCGGAAAGCCTACGATGTCCGCTTCATTTTTTTTGATTTGTCGCTGCCCCGGCAAGTTCGGCAACCAATGGCGCCACATTGCATTCCGCCGGATGTCGACATAAATATCATTGAAACTGAACATGCAAGTTTTGCCAGATAGAAAAAATGTTGTACTTTTGCATGATGCTTTTCATGGTAGGGCCACCTTCATTTCATGCTATAATGCACTACACGACAACCATTTAGCCTACATGATCATCAAACGGAAATAATACAAAATCAACCAATATGAAAAAAACCTTATTAACAATTGCAACCATGGCACTTATCGCTACTGGATGTCAGCACAAGAAAGAGCTCACTTCGGGTATCGATCTGAACAACCTTGACACCACCGTCCGTGCGCAGGACGACTTCTACCGCTACGCCTGCGGCGGATGGATGGACAGCCATCCCCTCGACGCCGAGCACTCGCGCTACGGTTCGTTTGACTTCCTCGCTGAGGAAAACCAGAAACAGCTCAAGGGCATCATCGACTCGGTTTCGGGCATGAAGAACACCAAAGGTTCGGTAGCCGACAAGATCGCCACCCTCTACAACATCGGTATGGACAGCGCACGCCTGCAGAAACAGGGTGCCGCCCCGCTACAGCCCTTCCTCGAAGAGATCAACGGTCTGAAGACCCGCGCCGACATCAAAGCCCAGATCCTGCGCATGCACAAGCGCGGCAACTATGTGCTGTTCGGCGTCTTTGGTGAAGCCGACAAAGACGATGCCACCAAGTGCATCGCTTGGGCCTACCAGAGTGGTCTCGGCCTTGGCGACCGCGACTACTACCTCACCAACGAGGGCAACAACGTGGCCATCCGCGAAGGCTACATCAAACTGATGACCACCGAGTTTGAACTTGCCGGCTACGACAAGCTCAGCGGCATGCCCGCCGACCAGCTGGCCCGCACCGTCATGCAGGTGGAAACCCGCTTGGCCAAAGCCCAGAACACCCGCCTGGAAAACCGCGACCCCTTCTCGACCTTCAACCGCAAAACCCTTGAAGAGGCCTTCGCAGTGGCTCCCAACATCGACTGGAAGAACTACTTCGAGACCATGGGCATCCTGAACGGCCTCGAGACCTTCAACATCGCCCAGCCCAAATACTTCTACGAGGTCAGCGAGGTGCTCGCCACCGAGAGTGTCGACAACCTGAAAGCCTACTTCGCATGGCACCAGATCAACGACGCCGCCAGCTACCTCAGCGACGACTTCGTCAACGCCAGCTTCGAATTCTACGGCAAGCTGCTCAGCGGCCGTGAGGTGAACCGTCCGCGCTGGAAACGCGTCACCTCGACCGTCGACGGCGCTATGGGCGAAGCCCTCGGCCAGCTCTATGTGGAGCGCTACTTCCCCGCCGAAGCCAAAGCCCGCATGGAGACCCTCGTCAACAACCTGATGACCGCCCTTGGCCAGCGCATCGACATGGCCACCTGGATGAGCGACACCACCAAGACCCGTGCCCACGAGAAGCTCAGCACCATCCTGGTGAAAATCGGCTATCCCAACAAATGGCGCGACTACAGCGGTCTCGAAATCAAGAACGACAGCTACTACGCCAACGTGGTCCGCAGCAACGAGTTCGACGTGGCCTATATGCTCAGCAAGATCAACAAACCCGTCGACCGCGACGAGTGGCAGATGACCCCGCAGACCGTGAACGCCTACTACAACCCCACCACCAACGAAATCTGCTTCCCCGCTGCCATCCTCCAGCCTCCCTTCTTCAACATGAATGCCGACGAAGCCGCCAACTACGGTGCCATCGGCGTGGTGATAGGCCACGAACTGACCCACGGCTTCGACGACCAGGGCCGCAACTATGACAAGAACGGCAACCTGAGCGACTGGTGGACTGCCTCGGATGCCGAGAACTTCAAGAACAACGCCCAGGTGATTGTCGACGCCTTCAGCGCCGTGAAGGTTCTCGACGACCCCGAGACCTATGCCAACGGCCAGCTCACCCTCGGCGAGAACATCGCCGACAACGGCGGCCTCCATATCAGCTATCTGGCCATGCAGAACGCCAAGAGCCAGGGCCAGCTGAACGCCGGCGACATGGACGGTTTCACTCCCGAGCAGCGCTTCTTCCTGGCCTACGCCGCCGTGTGGGCATCCAACATCCGTCCGGAAGCCATCCTGCAGCTCACCCAGATGGACGTCCACGCCCTGGCCAAGAACCGCGTGAACGTCACCCTGCCCCACATCACCGAATTCATTGACGCTTTCGGTGTGAAGGAAGGCGACGCCATGTATCTGGCACCCGAAAAACGCGCCCTGCTCTGGTAACAGAGTCCTAGGCGACATATACCATGGTGCGGCGGGGTTGCGCTTTGTGGCGCGACCCCGCCGCCTTTTTTCTTTCATGCCGCTATCCCCTCTCCTGCTCGACGGCAGGAGCCTGCCAATGCCCCCCCCCTGAAGCCCCAACGCATCTTCGCCGCATGATGGACATCTGTTGTACATCGGAAGGAGGGGCCTTGGAGCGGCGGGGCGGCATGCATGACCAAAAAAACAAAAAAAAATTGACACGCGTGTAGTTATTCGCGCATTTTTTCCGTTATTACAAGTGATGAAGGTCGAAACACCATTCGAGTCCATGCTCCGCCGCTACCGAGGCATGCTGTTTCATCTGTGCAGACGATACAGCAGGCGTGGGTTGGATGTGGACGACCTGATGCAGGAGATGGCGCTGGCGCTGTTCCAGCAGTTCGACAGGATGCCCGAAGGGCCGGCACAGGCGGCATGGATATGGAGGGTGGCCAACAACAAGGCCATCGACCTGGTGCGGGCCACCAAGCAGACCGAGACACTCAGCAGCGAGACCGAAATGGCCAGCGACGACCGCACCGCGATACACGAGCTGCGCGAAAGGATAGAGCTGCTCGACGAACCTGACCGCAGCATCGTGAAGATGCAGCTGGAGGGCTACAGCTACGAGGAGATTGCCGCGAAGCTGGAGATGAGCGAAAAGAATGTGAGCGTGAGGCTGGTGCGGGTGAAAGAGAAACTGAGAAAAGAATTCAACAGATAAGAAACGACGATAGTTATGGACAACCAAGAATTTGACAGACTATGGCAGATGGCGGGTGCGGAGCAGACGGCAAGCCGGATGGCTGCCGAGTATCCGGCCTGGCTGGCGAAGCGCCGCAGGGCCATGGGCATGGTGGCGGCCGCGCTGGTGGTGGCCATGGTGTCGGTGCCGCTGTTAGTGCCGAGCACGACGAAGGACTACGACCACGTGTACTGCAACCGGAGCGGTGGCACCGACGCCCAATGGGCGGCGCTGGCTGCCGACCTGCTGATGGAAAACGCATAAAAAACATGTGCATGCGTTAAACCGTAAACAGAAAGACAGATGAAAACATCAAGAATAATAGCCATACTCCTGCTGGTGATGCTGCCGCTGACGGCAATGTCGCAAAGCGGGCTGTACAAGAAACTGGCACAGCGCAAAGGCGTGAGTGTGGCCGAAGTCACGGGGTTCCGCATCAACGACAGCGTGAAGATCGACGTGGTGCTGATGACGGCCGACGACGAGGCCACGTGGCAGCGGCTGAAGAAGGAGTACGGCATCACTGGAACGGCTGGCACCACCTCGTGGCTGGGCGAGCTGGAGCATCCCGAACAACGCGCGCGTTGGGAGCAGAAACCCGTGCTGCGCATCATAGCGTCGCACTCGCGTAAGGCCATCGGCTTCTACAGGATAGAGACCGACGAACAGTTCGACGCGCTGATCGACTACCAGATGAACGCAATAAAGAAAAAATGAGGCGTGAATCTGATAACCGGTGAACGCGTGGATTCAAAAATTATTTATATATCAGATTAAGAATCATCAAGACATGAAAACAAGACATATCATCACCATATTGGGTATCGTGCTGCTGGCCATCGGATGCGAGACTCCGAACAACGAACCGATCACCAACGAGCGTACCATACTGTACGCCATCGACCGCGACGAGGGCCGCGAGATGCTGAAAACCGATGCCGAATGGGACCAGATGCTGGACCGCTTCTGCGACTTGGCCCAGGAGGGTCACTCGGTGAC
>Ga0310697_10007391_pt1 | contig 10352 bp, 4 predicted proteins | sample 172DNAGHGlowgp2_FD_203883 | JGI IMG/M metagenome (GOLD analysis project Ga0310697, IMG submission 203883) | Sheep rumen microbial communities from Palmerston North, Manawatu-Wanganui, New Zealand - 1728 DNA GHGlow gp2 (v2) (version 2) | ecosystem: Host-associated > Mammals > Digestive system >...
TGCTCCGTGTCGCAGCGGACAACGTAGGCCTTGAACCAGATGGTCTCGCCTTTGAAGTAGCCTGTGTTGTCGAGATGAAGATATACTTTTTCCTGAGGGTAGTACTGGTTGAAGTAGAGCACATGATTGAGACAGTCGAGCAGACGCTCTGATTCTGAGCCTGGCTCCTGGGCGTAAGTGCAGACACTCAGGCAGAGGAAAATCCATAGGTATATACAGGTCAGTCGTCTCATATCGTTTTATTCGTTGGTGAGGAACTTCCCGTCGGGTGTCATGCCCTCGACACTGATGAACATCTCGCGGCAAGAGGAGTTGTTGTAGAACTCAACTTTCGCCTTGCCCTCACTGTCGGTTCTCACGTCGGGCTGCCAGTAGAGCGTACGGCGGAAGTCCTCCATGGGAGGAATGACAGAATAGTCCTCCATCTGGAAGGTCTCGGGCGTGTTAAAACCGTCAAAGTAAGTCTTACGAAGGCCTTTGTTGCTCTCCGTGGTGTATTTCTTATGGAGATACATGTAGATGCGCACAGTTCTATCATACTCCCTTGGATTGTCTGGCTGGATATAGATGGACCTGATCTCCGTCAAATCTAATGGGAAAAACATATCTCCGCTAAAGCGACTTCTGTCCGATGTCGCATTAGTGATATTCGTCATCCCATTATCAATGATCCAGGATATCGGACGGTAGTCGTATGAAATGCAGCCATTCCAACCGATATCCAAAGCCCATGACGTAGGCACGAACTTTGCCTCGGGGTCGTTGAACAGCGGGTTCCGCTTGCACAGGAACTCGAACGTCGTCGGGTCTCTCTCGCCCCTGTCGCGGATGGCGTCTAATTCGCGGTCCACGTTGTAGTACAGGGTCGCGTACTGCTTTCCCCAGCTCTCGTCCTTGTACTGCCAGTCGTCGTTGGTGAAGTAGGGACGAAAGGCCTTTACCGTCACGTTATCCAGCACATGCTCACGTTTCGACAGCGGCACATACACCGTGTCGTCGTCCGTCCATTCCAGCGGTCTGACGAACAGGTTGGGACGGTCTATCTCTTTCCTCGCCGCCTCCAACGGCGTGATGTATCTCGGCACGGGCGAGAACTGGCGGTCAATCCCCACGAGGTACGTCTTCCGCTCTCCGTCCAAACGAGTGAAGATCTGAGTCATCCACTCGCCCTCGATGTCGGGAAGGGTGAAGGCGTAGTTGCCGTAGATGTCGGTTTTCGTGTGTCCGCTGAGGCTGTAGCCATTCTCGTTGAAGAGATAGACATCGAGATCGACCAGTGTAGCGGGGTTGTGTTTGCGGTAGGCTCCCAGCCTGCCGTAGAGGTTGAGACCTTCCTCCACGGGCTGGGGGTTGAGCAGCGGCTTGACGTACGCCATCTGCTCCCAGTCGTAGCGGCGCCAGCCCTGCGTCAGCATCAGCAGGTCGGCGGAGCGGCGGTGGGCCGCGTCGTCGGCCTCGAAGTAGTAGCCTACATTGTGGATGTAGCCCTTCACGTCGCTGCCGAGTAGCATCCACTGCTGGATGTTGCCGTACGTGCCGTTCTTCATCGTGGCGGCGTCCATGGCGGTGAACGACAGGCGTGCGTCCGGACGGGTCTTGAGTTCGAGGCTCACCTTGCAGCAGGAGGTCAGTTTATCTGTCATGGCGGTGACGGTCACACTGTCGGTCTTGTCGGCTTTGGGGCATACGAAGAAGAGGCGCTCGGCCATGATGCGCCCGTCGCTACCGAACACCGTCAGCTGGCTCACCCCACCGGGCATATTCTTCCTGTCAACCTCTATCTCAATCAACGGGGCAGCCTTCATGGTGTCGGCCCTGAGGATGTGGCCGTCGTGCACCAGCACGTAGGCGAGCAGGCGGCCGCAGACTCCTTCCGTGCAGCGTAGGCGCGCCAGCATGTCGTCGGGCTCCGCGTCGAGGCTGAGGGCGCATCCCTCCTTCTGAGCGGAGGGCAGGTCGAAGTACTGTGTCTTGTCCTTGAGGTTGCGCATCTGCATCCGCATGGGACTGCCATCGGGGATGACGGTGAACAGGCCACGGCCGAGGCTGTCGGTCTCCACTGTCGCCACCACTTCCTCCGAGGAGTCGGTCACCCACCCCTTGCCCTGGTATGGGCGGCCGTTGTCATCGACGGCGAGCAGAGCCACACGGCAGGGCTGTCCCACAACCATGTTGCCTCCCTCGGGGTAGAAACTCACGCTGAGCGTCTTGCGAAGGTCGCTGTCATGGATACCCTGGTCGATGGCGGTGAGGTAGAGCGAGTCGGAGCGGTCGCGGCTGTTGGGGTCGCGCTTGCGCCACGAGGCGGTGCGGATGACGGGATTGGCATAGTTGCCCTCGGCTATTACAGGCTCATAGACGGGGAAGACACGAGAGAAGCAGGCGTTGGTGCCCCAATTGGTCATGTAGCGGGTGTATGCGCGCACCTCGTAGAAGCCCGAACCGTAGATGGTATCGAGCTGGATGTCACCGTGCGCCAGTCCGTCGCTGTCAATCTTGTATTTCCGCTTCTTGATCACGTCACCCGTAGGGTTGAGCAACTCCACGTACAGCACTCGGCTGAGGTCGGATAGGCGGCAGCTGTCCGTGCGCATGACATAGGCCTTGAACCACATCGTCTCCCCCTCGAAGTACGAAGTGTTGTCGAAATGCAGATAGACCTTCTCCTGCGGCACCTTCTGGTTGAACAGCATCGCCTTGTTGATGTAGCGGAAGATGCTGACAGCATCCTTCACCTCATCGTCCAAAACAGTATTTGTCACCTGGGCGTAAGTGCAGACACTCAGGCAGAGGAAAAGCAGTAGTAATTTGTAAGTCCGTTGTCTCATATCGTTTTATTATTTAATGTTCAATGGTCAAAAAAGCGAGAGCCATGAATGCTTGCTTAGTCGAGCGGTAGTATTTTAGGCCAATGATTAATGGTCTTCTTATTTATTATACGATATAGAACTGCGAAAGTCGAAAAACTATATGCAAAAATATGCATTATCAGAAAGGGACCCAAGAAAAAGATGAAATAAAAGTACATGTAAAGTACATTTACATGCCATTATCCTCTTAAAATCTAATGACTTATAAATATGTGGAGGATTAAGGCCTTGTGGATTGTAGAAGTGGCTTGCCCTCCTGATCAATACCCTCAGCTGAAATCTGCAATAACTTACAGGTGCTGTTATTGTAGAAAGTCACTCTTGCATTACCCGATTCATCAGTCTTCACGTCTGGATTCCAAAGCAATGTGCGGCGAAAGTCTTTTGAATTAGGAAAGTTGTTGTAAAGACCCACGTAAAATTTGTTGGGAACGCTGTAACCCTCGAAATAGGTGTTGCGCAGCGACTTGTCTTTAGTGGCTGGCTGTCCGTGTGTATAGACTAACACCGCCACCCAGCGCATGCCCGACATGTCGGTGGGGATGAGAGGCGAGAGGCGGCCTAAATCGGAAACATAGACGTCCCTCACCTCGTCAAGCGAACCTGGAAATGGCGGGCGCACGTCGTAATCGATGTTCTCAGGTTCATTGCCGCCGGCATACCTGCCGGGAGCGCTTGTGACAAACATGGGGCGGTTGTCCACTATCCAAACAACAGTCTTGTTGGCGTACGAGGGCCCATCGTCCTTGAAGTTGTAACGGTTGTTCCTGTAGGGCGACACTCCACTGATGTTGTCTGATCCTGAGAATAGGCTGTTCTTGCTCTTCAGCCATTCCACGAGGGTAGGCATGGGACGGCCCTCGTCGGCGATTCTGTCCGCCTCAGCGGCACAATCATAGTGGATATAGGAGTACTTGGCGGCATCAGCGTCCGATTCCCACGAGTATGTCCTGGACGACGGCCTTTTGGCGGAAACGATGACATTGTCGAGCAGCACCGATTTCACGCTGTCTTCGTTGTCATGGAAGAGTGAGCCGTCAATGTCCGTGAAGTCTGTGTATGGTTTGTCAGGGGTAAAAGGTCGCGTCTCGGCGGTGCTATACATTCTGGGAGAGGGTGAGAAATTGCGGTTGATGCCGATGTGGTACTTTTTGTTTTCATTGTCAAGCTGCGTTCTCATCCTCATACGCCATGTTCCCTGGCAATCGGGAAGTTTGAAGATGTAATAGCCGTTCTTGTCTGTGACCGCTGTTCCAGCCAGGACATTGTCGTCGTGGAGGAGGTTCGTTTGCAACTCCACTCCCTCCACCGTGTCTTTCTTCTTGTACGGGTGGAGTTGCCCCATCAGATAGAGACCGTCCTCCACTGGATGTCTGAGGTTGAAAGTGCGGTACCCGTCAGCCTGTTCCATGTCATACGCTCTCCATCCCTGGACGAGCATCAGGATGTCTGTGTCCGCACGATGTCGGGAGTCATCGCTCTCAAGATAGTAGAAAGGATTGTTGATGTAGCCCTTGAGGTCGCTTCCCAGCAGCATCCAGGTGGCGATGTCCTGCGTTGTGCCGTTGGCTTGAGTGTCTGCGTCCCTTACAGACAGGGAGAATGACGTGTTAGGAGCCAAGGTCCTCAGCAACAGGTCGATTCTCTCGTGTGGATGCAGCGTGCTTTTGGATGCGCTTACTTTGATTTCCCGAGTGTTATCCTTTGAAGGATATTTGAAAACGAACCTGTCGCACAGGACTTGTCCATAGTTGTTATATATCGTGAGTTGGTTGACTCCTGTTCTAAGGGATGATTCAGGAACACACTTGACGGTTGTTTGGTCAGTGACCTCGAAACTATCGCAGAGGAGGACCTGGCCATGATGCCGAACGGCAAGCCCCAGCAACTGATTTCGCAAATCCTGTGTAGCATCAAGCTCAATGGTGACTGTGTCAGAATTTAGTCTTTCCACCCTCATTGCACATCCACTCTTTTTCCTCTCTGGCAGGCTGAATGAGCGCTCCCTGCCTTTAGAGTCCTTGAACGTTGCCGCCACGATGTCTTCTTCTGGTCGAATCGTGAACTTTCCCCTGTTCTCATGTCCGACATTAACCTGACGGATTCTTTCCCCGTTTCCGTTTATCAGTGTGATGACTTTCTCACTGGAATCACCCTCTGCGGTAAGTTCGAATGCCACATTGCACTTTAGACCCGCCACCAACTCTCCACCCTCGGGGAAAAACCTGAGACTTGCCCGCTGCTGTATAGATTCATCCTGCTGGTTGTTTTGGTGACGGTAGTTCGGCATTTTTGACATCTTGTCTGTCGCGTCCATCTTCTGGATGGAATAATCCCCATCGGTTTTGCTCTTTGAGAAAACGGGGAAAACACGGGAGAACAAACATTCGCCGCCCCAGTTCAGCATGTAACGAGTATAAGCCCTCACCTCATAGAATCCAGTTAACGGCAAGCCTGTCAAGTTGAAATCTCCATGCGCTGTTCCGTCTTTGATCTTGAGTTTCTGATGCCTGACCACATTGCCCATCGGATCCAGCAACTCCACATAGAGCACACGGCTTTTGCTTCCTAACAGATTGTCATCACTGGTGGTAAGGTATGCCTTGAACCATATCGTCTCGCCCTCGAAGTAGCCTGTGTTGTCAAAATGTAGATACACTTTCTCTTGTGATAACACTTGATTGAACATATCCGCTCTTTTAGCAAGGGCTGAAATATTGTTTACTATTCGTTGTGCACGAAGGGGAAGTGCTGATAAGGAAATTGCAAGGCATAATAAATATTCAATATTCATAAAAACTTGGCTTTAGGCAGAATGACATTAAACCAATTGTTGGTTTGATTTGTGGAGCAAAAATATTATAATTGTCAAAAATAAGGCAAATTATTGTCCTCAAATAAATTACCAAAAAATTAACCATACTTCTAATTTGCTAATACATAGGAAATTACAAAAAAGATGAAAAAACTAAAGACTACTTACCATTTAGCGCTACTTCAAACTTCACTTTTTATATAGTTTAGGAGGTACCTCCGAAATAGGTAAGTGTCTTCTATATTGAAGAATTTTCTGCACAATTTTGATTTCACTTTAGAGATATAAGAAGATTGTTTTTTCATTAACCTTGCTGTCTCATCGTTCTTAAAATTGAGGAAAACAAGTATGCAAACACGTTTCTCGTTGTCGGTGATACAAAATTTCACATTCATCAGTTCATATAACCTTGGTACTTTGTACTTTATTATCTGTTCAATCGAGTTCCATTCGTCTTTAGTCAATTCCTCAGATTGCTTCTTTAAACTACTTACAGGATCAAATCTTCTCCTGATTTCTTCAACAAAAGAATCAGTAAACACTTCATTAATGTCTTTGTTGTTCTTAATGACTGCTAATTGATTGCTGATGTCAATACAATCCTTGTTTTTATCTTCGAGTTCTGACTTGATGGTGTCTATCTTGTCCTGCATCTCTTGAGTTTTCTCTGTGTATTCATTACTTTTCTTTCTGTAGATCATGTAGATAACAAGGAACAAGATAAGAACCAAAACAATGATCGTAATGAGAATGCCTTTATGCCAATCGTTTTTCAATCGATAGGCTTCTATCGTCTTGTTAGTGCGAAGGTTGTTGTCCAAAGTATTGGTTTTCTCCAATATCTCCGTCCGAACCGTATCGTATCGATTGACGACGGATTCTGAATAGATGGTGGAATATTTGCTCACAGAGTCGGGATTGTTCAGTTGTTGGTATAATTGCATCAGTCCTTTGGCGCGCTCTGTGGGAAATCTATCTGGATTGAGTTTGCGGAAACGCTCCTCCGCTCTCTTTATGTTCCCTTTGCCCAATGCCAAAAGTCCCTGGCTATAGTAATATTGTTCAGCTCTTCTGTCCGTGATGTCTCCCTTTTGGTCAAAGATGTCTGATTCTCTCTCATAGACAGCCATCAGTTCCGAGGCTTGATCATATTGCTCGTTTACTATCAGCGTGTGAATGGCTGTATAGTATGCCTTTGCTGCCTTGTCTTTTCTTCCTATTGCGGTATAAAGGCTACTTGCCTTATCTGTGGCCTTGAACATCTTGTCAAGGTCTCTCAGGACATAGTATGTGCTGATGGTGAGTTGTATTCCATTGATGTAATTGAGCGTGTCTTTGGCTTTGAGCGCATAATAGCTGTATTTATTGAAAGCAACAAGTTCCTTCTCTGGTATATGATTCTTCCTGTAAATCGAAGCGATTTGGCCGTAAATACTGTAATAAGTGGTGAAGTCGCAATCCGCATCTAAGGTATCAGCGCATTGTAAGGCATTATGGTATGTGTTCAATGCCTTTTCGTACTTATCCATGTCCCTGTAGGTGCATCCCAAGAGGTAGTGGGCGAGCATGCGGTCGTTAGGTGAGCCGTGATGGTCGTAGTATTTGACCACGACCTTCATGGTGCTGTCGGTGGTAAATGGAATAATGAGTTTGTTCTGTGCCTGGGAGGAGAGCATCAGGTGGCGCATCCTGAGGTTCTCTGCCTTTTCCGCCATAAAGGGCGCGATGGAATCAAGGATGTGGAAGGCGGAGTCGGGCGATGCCTCCATCACAGACTGGGCACGCTCAAGCAGTGCCTCCGTCTGCTTGTCGGAGGTACAAGCGGAAAACAGAAATACCACCGTAAAAGTCAACGGCGCAATGATCCTCTGAAAGATTCTTGTCGATTTGGATATGCAGTTGTTCATTTTTTTGTGCTTCTTTTTTGTTTTCTCGGTGCAAGTTACAAATAATCCGTCAAATAAATAGCAAGAATATACCTTTTTCGTCTTCTTCACTACTCAACTATCCTTTTCATGTTGATGCCATGATGCAACAGAGGTTGGGGATAATCTTATCCTTCCAATAATATGCTACGTGTGTCTTTTCCAGTGTGGCAAAAACTATGGCAAAGACGGGTATAAAGCCATGGACTTAACAAATCCAACAGACAGGAATACAATTATAAAAAACTCTTCTCATCATATCTACCTGTTATATTGTTTTATCTCTCCGGACACCATTTCAAACACACTGCCTTGCTCCATAACAAGAGTGTTCTCGGAGCGTCCGATTATCTTTCCGTCATTCTCAAGAAGTCCTTCGCCGCCAGCCCTTACGATGACAGTTTCATAAAAACGGAACCGCTATTCAATATAAGATGTCCGAGGGACACGTTGGTCCGCAGCTTTTCAGCGTCTTCTATCGCTTCTATCTCGTATAGACCTTCTTCACCGTCCTGTCGCTGTAGCGGATGATGCGGATGCCCTTGGAGGGGGTGTCGGTCTTGATGCCCTGAAGGGTGTAGGTTTCTTGAACTCCATCATTTCTGTTCATGTCCGTGTCGTTATCGTTTTCTATAAGCTGTATGGATGATAATAATTCATTGTACCAAGGAATGTTTTTGTTAAAATAGTAAATGTTCTCGTCATCAAAACACTTGTACAGGTAATGGACAGCTCCCGCGATTCCTAATTCACTTCCTATAGGTCCCCCTTTCAAAGAGCCAATGCCCTCAATCCAAGTATCTTCTTCTTCATCCCATTCAGAATAGATTCGTACCCATTTTCTCACTCGTTTATCTGACGAGTCTTCCAAGATAGTGTCTCCGACTTCCGTCACCAATATGGGATAGTCATCAGTCGTCCATAGGTCAGTGAGTGGTGAGAGCTGAGGATGAAAATCGAACAGGGAAATCTTGTCCCCCTTATTCACTGAGAAATCGAAAAGCAATTTGTCCTGCAGCCATTCCTGCATAAAATGCCAATAATATTTGCATCCGTCACGATATATATATACCTTACTCTCAGGATTAGTATTCCCCTCGGAATAGAGGGCTTCCTCTGTCACGTCGAAAGGATTGTCAATATCATACATCGAATAACAAGACAAAACATTGCAAAGGTGCCCATCGACTACATTATCACCTTCGCACTCATAACCAGTTATACTGAACACTCTGCGTCCGACTGTAGGGCTGACAAGGGCTTCACCCATAACAATCCATTTCCTCCCTTTCTGGAAAATCTCATCCATTTCTGTAGCATTCTGATTATCTTGTCCCCGAGAGGCAACAATCCCGAGAGGCAATAATACATATAATAGAATTACTCTTCTAATCATATCAGTCCGTTTTTTATATCATTCAATTTGTCCAGATTTCATTTCAAACACAGCGCCTTGCTCCAAAACAAGAGTGTTCTCGGAGCGTCCGATTATCTTTCCGTCATTCTCAAGGAGTCCTTCACCACCAGCCCTTACAATGACAGTCGCATTATAAATGGAACCGCCATTCAATATCAGATGTCCGACGGACACGTTGGTCCGCAGCGCTTCAGCGTCTTCTATCGCTTCTATCTCGTATAGACCTTCTTGACTGTCCCGTCGCTGTATCGGATGATGCGGATGCCCTTGGAGGGGGTGGTTGCATTGACCCTTTGGCCTGACAACTTATACCTTTCGACAGGAATGGGTGAATCACTGTTATTGGGTGTGGAGATGTCCGTTTTATATACTCTTATCATATTCCTTATTTCTCCGAGCGTTGATAGTGCCTCCTCTGCGGTATATCCACCCTCTTTCATTATCTCATCTGCTTCAAGAGCAAGATCAACAGCACTTTTACCAAAGTCTTCTATATCGTACCCCTGCTCCATTGCCTGTTTGATGTCATCAACCATTCTCCGCAGTTCCTCGTATGCCTTTATGCAGTCCGCTATCTCCTTCTGCTTGGCCTTGATGATCTGGTCGTAGTTCTTGGCTTCCTCTAATGTCTCAGGATGGGCATAATCCTTCATTATGGCCTCGTATTCTTCCCTGAGCCGGTTGTAGAACTGTGCGTCGGTGGAGAAGCTGTCGATGGCCCAATCTATCAGATATGCGTATGCTTCCTTGTTGTTGCCGTAATAAATGAGGTGGCAGTTGTCTATTCCTACCCAGTTGGAGTATCCTATCACTTCTTTCAGACCTATCTCTGCGGTGCCTGAGTCGTTGACAGACACCACCTCATACTTTTCGGGGCGTCCGCCGGAGACCACCTCGACACTGTCGTAGTTGATATAGACATAAGAACCCTGGCCGGCATTTGCGAAAGCCGACAGCTCAAGGCGATAGACCCCCTTGGGCATATACTCCATCTGGCGGTACATCTTGCCAGTGAAGCCACTTGGGTTCCAGTTCTCCCAGAATGCGGTGGTGAAGTAGAAGTTACCGTCAGAACCGGCCACAGAACACTGGTTGCTGGCAATCAGGTTGTTCGGGCAACCTGTGGTGCTGGTCCAGCCGTCGTGGTTCGTGTCGAATGTGGTGTTGATGACATATTCCTCGTCCATCGACATGGGGAAGGACAGAGTGACATTTGTTTCATAAAATTGGGTTGTTTTTTCTTTCAAAGAAACAACCGCGTCTTGCATCTCTTCTATGCTGCTTTCAGTGTTGTCATAGACGGCCTGTTCAGCAGTGGTGTCCAG
>Ga0310697_10007392_pt1 | contig 10352 bp, 5 predicted proteins | sample 172DNAGHGlowgp2_FD_203883 | JGI IMG/M metagenome (GOLD analysis project Ga0310697, IMG submission 203883) | Sheep rumen microbial communities from Palmerston North, Manawatu-Wanganui, New Zealand - 1728 DNA GHGlow gp2 (v2) (version 2) | ecosystem: Host-associated > Mammals > Digestive system >...
GGCGGAAGCCTTGCAGGGCTGCCGGTTCACACCGGACCGGATCCGGGAGACCTTGCGGAATATGTCCGTCGAAAACTGTTTTGATGGCCTTTCCGCTGAAGATCTGGCGGATTTCCTGTCGAAGGCTTGAAAAAAATCGTAACTTTGGAAGTTACGAAGCGTACCACATACACGATGAAAAAACTTCTGACCGTCCTTTGCCTCGCTCTGGCCCTTCCGATGGCCGGGCAGGCACAAATCCTGTCCAGTGCGAATCCGGAGGCCGATTCCGTCGCCTTCGCCAAAGTCCGTGCCCGGATGGACTCCATCCGGCAGTACAGGCCCACGGTGGGTCTCGTCCTTGCCGGCGGCGGTGCCCGCGGCCTGGCGCACCTGGGCGTAATCAAGTACATGGAAGAGTTGGGCATCCCCGTCGATGTCATCACCGGAACCAGCATGGGCGGCCTCGTGGGCGGCCTGTACGCGATGGGATACAAGCACGACCAGCTGGATTCACTGGTCCGCGCGATCGAATGGCCTATCATGATGTCGGACAACATTCCGAACGAGTATGTCGGCTACAAACTCCGGAAATACCGCAACAAGTACGTCGTCCGCATCCCGCATCACTATGACGATGCGGACCTGGAGGACCGTCTGAAAAACGAACGGATCGTCGACAAGATGGCGGAGGAATCCGGCCACAACTCGACCGACATGCTCTCCGAATCCATCAACCGGATGGGCCTCGGTCTTCCCGACGGTTACCTGTTCGGCCTGAATGTCCGGAACATGCTCAGCTCGGTGACCGTGGGCTACCAGGACAGCATCAGCTTCGCCGACCTGCCGATCCCGTACGCCTGCGTGGCGACGGACCTCTACGCCCTGGCGCCCAAGTACTGGACCTCGGGCAACATCACGGACGCCCTGCGTTCCACGATGGCCATCCCGTTCTATTTCAGGGCCGTACGCCAGAACGGCGAAGTGCTCCTGGACGGCGGCATGCGGAACAACTACCCCGTGGACATCGCCAAGGCGATGGGCGCGGACATCATCATCGGCTCCGACATGTCCATCCACCGGGAACTGAACGAACTCAACAGTCCGGCGGACTTCCTCATGCAGACAATCACCCTCCTTGCGTCCTCCGCCAACGGTCCCGCCCGCGAAATGCTGGATCTCGGCGTCCATCACGATCTGAAGGGCTACACGATGCTTTCTTTCGACGACGCCAGCGTGGACGACATCATCGACCAGGGTTACAAGAATGCCCTGGATAACAAGGAACTGTTTGAATCCATCGCCGCCTGCGTGGCCGGAAAGCCGGATCCGAAGGTCGCCGGACACCCCGCCGCCATCAATCTGGCCCAGCGAAAAGTCGAGGTGGAAAATATCGTTTTCCGTGGCATCTCGGACAAGGAGCGGAACGCCATCCTGCACAAAAAAGACATTCCCCAGACCAAGTTGTACGACCGGGAGATGATCGAGCAGATGCTGAGAAAGATTTACGGATCCAACGCCTTCGAATCCGTCACCTACCATCTGGAGGGGCACGAGGAGCCGTTCACCCTGGTGTTCGACTGCCAGAGGGGCCAGACGAACGACTTTGCGCTGGGCATCCGGGCCGATACGGACGAAACCGTGGCCGTCGCCCTGCATTACGGCCTGGGTACACGCCGCCTGACCGGCATGCGCATGACAGCGGACCTCAAGATGGGCACGAATCCGTCGCTGTCGGTGGACTGGGGTACCCGGTCCCGGATCGGGCTTCCCTCCTATGGAATCGTCGCACGTGCCGGCCTGCTGAACACGCAGCTCGGCTGGATGGGCAGCACCAACGAACAATTGCTTTATTCTGCCGTGGATGGATACCTGGAAGACTCCCGGCTCAAGAACGGTTCGTTACGGATCGGCGTCACGGCAGAGATGAATCCCTACGAACATCGTCTGGACTCGGAAGGGCTGAAGCATGGCTGGGACTGGAGAAGCTACTGGCTCTCCGGTTTCGGATCCTTCAAATATGATACATTCGACGACGCCTATTTCCCCACACGGGGAATCCGGTTTGCACTCAACGGCCGTTATGTCTTCAAAGGTGTGAAAGACGTCACGTGGGATGACGATGAATTGCTGCAGGACGGGAATGACGGAGCGGCCGCCTTCGCCGGAACCAGGGCTGATTACGGCGTACTGGGAGATGAAAGCGAAGGCCCCGGTCCGAAGCCCGAAGACCTTCCCGATTTCCACAAGACCAAGCCCGTCGATCCCTATTTCAGTGTCTTCGGCAGTTTCGAGGCCGCATTCTCCATCGGACAGAATTTCACGGTCAATCCCAGCGTTTACATCGGCTGGTACACCACTTATTCCAAAAGCATGAATTTCCGGCACAGCGTAGTCGTAGGCGGTTTCCTGGCGAGCCGCTATCTGGAGCACCAGATTCCTTTTTTCGGCTTTCCAACCGGATTCCGGGACACCGACTTCCTTACCTTCGTTCCGCAACTGGACCTGAGATACCGCTTCCTGCGCAAGAATTTCGTGACGGCGCGGGCCGGCTTGTTCAAGCGGGGGTCTAATCCCAAAGATACCTGGAATGTCACCCCGATCTGGGCCTTCGGCACGGAGTATTCCCGCCAGACCATCGTCGGTCCCCTCCGGTTCGCCGTCCAGTGGTGCGAAGTCGGAGGACTTACCGCCTATGCATCCGTCGGTTTTGAATTCTAACCCCTACGCCCCATGCATTCCCGATTCCTGCGACATCTGAGCGTACTCGCCATCCTCCTGCTGACTGCCCTGCCGGGCCGCACCGTTGTCCCGGAAAAAGACCATGAAACGCTGAACAACCTGCTGCTGGAACTGCAGCAGTCCTATTCGGCCATCCTGGACAACGATTCCCTGGTTGTGAACAGCAACCGGCTCCGGGAGCATCTTTCCGAAATGGTCAAGGAGGCGGATGAGGTCACGATCAACCTGTATACCCAGCGGGCCGATTTCGCCTTCGACCTCGCTTTCGCCCTGGAGAACGTGTCCAAGATCTACACCTCCTTCCAGAACCAGGCGCGCCTGTCGGACAAGTATCTGCTTGAATCCCGGTCCGGACTGCGCCGCTATACGATGCTGGAGGAGACCCTCAAGGATATGTACCTGAGCCATCCTGCCGATTCCCTCCTGCTGGCGGATTCCCTGTTGCAGACACTGCCCATCATTCCGCTGGAGGAAGATGATCCGGAGCGGAAAGTTCTCCTGGACAGCTGCCTGCGGTACACCGGCGCCTTGACCGAGTTCTATCGGGAATCGGTCGCACTGGCACTCCAGGACAGCATCTATTTCGCCGATACGGAGCGCCGGCTCCGACAAGCCTTCGAGTACGCCCAGGCGAGCTATGCCGATTCCCAGAAGAACCGCTTCATCGGCGGGAACGTGAACGCCGCCCAGATCGTCAAGAACTGGAAAACGTTCATCCGGGAAATTCAGGAGGACTTGAAGACCAGGTACTCTCTTCAGCCTGCTGCGGACAATACCGACAAGGATGGACCTTATTCCCACACCTGGAGCGGAACGGCCATCCTTACCTATGCGGTGACCGTTCTCCTGATGCTCGTCCTCTGTTTCCTGGTGGCCGGCATCATCAGCCGGTTCGTGTTCAAACGGATCCATAAGGAAAAGGTCGTGGCATTCCGCCCTGTCCTGTCCTCCATTCTGGCCGTCTTCCTTTTCGCCGTGAGCATGCTTCTCATCCGTTCGGACCGGAGCAACCCGTACTGGCGGATGGCCTACCTGCTGCTTACGCAGTTCTCCTGGCTCACCATCGCCATCCTCGTCTCCCTGCTCATCCGCATCCGGGGCGACCAGGCCAAGGCGTCCTGGAGCATTTACATCCCTACCATCCTGCTGGCATTCCTGTGCATCCTGATGCGGGCCATCTTCCTGCCTGCCAGCGTGGTACCCCTCATATTTCCACCGGTCCTGCTGCTTTTCGCCGTCTGGCAGATCGCCCTCAACGTCCGCTACCGGACGCAGGTGAACGGCGTGGACCGCCGTTATATGTGGGTATCCGTAGGCATCATGCTCACCGTGTGCATCCTTTCCCTGATCGGTTATTCGATGATCGGCGTGCTCATCATCACTTTCTGGACCTTCCTGCTGGCCTTGCTGCACACGATTACCACCCTCTACTACCTGATGAAAAGGTATTATGAGGACAGAGTTATCCGCAGCAAGGCACGCTATCACCAGGAGAATCCCCTGCTCCCGCTGGAGGACAAGGATGCCTTCATCGAAGTCACCTGGGTGTATGACCTGCTCCGGATGGTCGTCATCCCGGCGATGACGCTGATGTCCTTCCCCGTGAGCGTCATCCTGACCGGGCGCGCCTACCAGCTGTCCCATGCCGGATCGGACCTCCTCCGCCGCGCCCTGTTCCGGCGGGAAGGATTCGAATTCCTGACCATCCACAACATCATCCTCATCGCAATCCTGTTCTTCGTTTTCCGCTACCTGATCTATCTGATCAAGGCCTTGTATCGCGTATTCAAGCTTCGCCACAAAATCGAGAACCGGAAAGGAGAATCGAACACGCCCCTCAAGGAATCCGATGTCAACCTGAGCCTGCCCAACGCCATCTTCTCCCTGTCGGGCTGGATGCTCTTCCTGTTCATCGCCTTCTCCATCCTGGACATTCCGTCGAAGTGGCTCGGCTATATCACCACGGGTCTCGCGGCCGGTGTCGGTTTCGCCCTGAAGGACCTGATCAACAACTTCTTCTACGGAATCCAGCTGATGGCCGGACGCATCCGCGTCGGAGACAAGATATCCTGCGACGGCGTCCGCGGTGTCGTCAAGCGGGTGAGTTACCAGACGACCCAGGTGGAGGACGAGGACGGATCCATCATCGCCTTCACCAACACCGACATGTTTACCAAGAAGTTCCGGAACCTCAACAGCGGCAAGAACTACGAATTGGCCAAGATTCCGCTCGCCGTCAGATACGGAACGGACGTGGCCTTCACCCGGAAGGTCATCCTGGATGCGTTGCAGCCCCTGATGACCAAGGACAAAAGCGGCCGTGACATCGTGGACGCGAGTTTCCCTATCGATATCCGTTTCGACGGGTTCGGCGAAAGTTCCGTGAACCTTGTCGTCGTCCTATATACGACGGTCGATACCCACTACACCTTCCCCGCCCGTGCCAAGGAAGCCATCTACAATGCGTTCTACGCGAACGGCATTGAAATTCCTTTCCCGCAGCGGGACCTCTATCTGAAATCAGTGCCCGAAGAGAAGAGGTGACCGCCGTTTTTTCTTTGAAAAACCGACGGAATTTCCTAACTTTGTATCCCGTATTCAAGCAAACGACTTATGAAATACGGGTTCGACAACGCTAAGTATCTCAAAATCCAATCGGAGCACATCAAGGACCGCATCGCCACCTTCGGCGACAAACTCTACATGGAGTTCGGCGGCAAACTGTTCGACGACTACCATGCCAGCCGCGTCCTTCCCGGCTTCGAGCCGGACAGCAAGCTGAAAATGCTCATGCAGATGAAGGATGACGCGGAAATCGTCATCGTCATCAGCGCCGTGGACATCCAGAAGAACAAAGTCCGGACGGACCTGGGCATCACCTACGATGTGGATGTCCTCCGCCTGCGGGACGAATTCATCGACCGCGGCCTCAGCGTCAACAGCGTCGTCATCACCCATTTCAGCGGCCAGTCCAGCGCCGTCGCCTACCGGAAGCGCCTGGAAAGCATGGGCATCAAAGTCTATTACCATCACACGATCGAGGGGTATCCGCACAACGTCGCCCTCATCGACTCCGATGAAGGATTCGGCCGGAACGACTACGTCGAGACCACGAAACCCCTTGTCGTCATCACCGCCCCCGGCCCCGGCAGCGGCAAGATGGCCGTGTGCCTGAGCCAGCTGTACCAGGAAAACAAGCGCGGGGTCAAGGCCGGCTACGCCAAGTTCGAGACATTCCCCATCTGGAACCTGTCGCTCACCCACCCCGTGAACCTTGCCTACGAGGCTGCCACGGCGGATCTCGAGGATGTGAACATGATCGACCCGTTCGATCTGGAAGCTTACGGGGAGACGGCGGTGAACTATAACCGGGACGTGGAAATCTTCCCGGTCATGAACGCCTTGTTCATGGACATCTACGGCGAATCCCCCTACAAGTCCCCGACGGACATGGGCGTAAATATGGCCGGTTACTGCATTTCAGACGATGATGTATGCCGCGAAGCCTCCCTGCAGGAGATTATCCGCCGCTACTACACGGCTCTCTGCAACTTCGCCGACGGAAAGGCCACCGAAGCCGAGGTGAACAAAATCGCCCTCCTGATGAAACGGGCGGGCATTTCCACCGCCCACCGCATGACCACGGTCGCCGCGAAGGACCGGCTGGACCGCTCCAACACCTGCACCGCCACCGCCGCCATCGAGCTGGAGGACGGCACCATCCTGACCGCCGAGGGAAGTCCCCTGCTCGGCCCCAGCGCCGCCCTGCTCCTGAACTCCCTGAAACACATCGCCGGCATCGAGCATAATGTCAAGCTCATCCCCCAGACGATGATCGCCCCGATCCAGAAAACCAAGGTGAACTACCTGCACGGCCGCAATCCCCGCCTGCATACCGACGAGGTGCTGGTGGCCATCTCCATGTTGAGCCTGATCGACGAAAACTGCAAACTGGCCCTGGAGCAACTGCCCAAGCTGCGGGGCGCCCAGGTGCATTCCACGGTGATGCTGAGCGAAGTGGACCGCAAGACGTTCCAGAAACTGGGAATCGGACTAACCTGCGACCCGGTCCGGAAAATCAAGAAACAGCTGCGGGTCGTCGACGAAGAGGTTTAGTCCTCAAGGACGGGAAACCCCGTAGAAACGCTTCCAGACCGCGTCCTGCACGTCCTCCGGCAGACCGCGGAGAATGGAGTTCACCGTCGATTTCGGGAAATCGCTGAAACGGAGGACGATCAGAGCGTCCAGACAGCTGCCGAAATCCGGATCCACATTGAAGCAGACCAGCCGGGCGCCGCAGCTGAAATACTTGCGCACCAATACCGGCAACCGAACCTTTCCATCCGACAGGGTGCCGAGAAAGCGGTCCAGCAAATCGATTTTTCCATCCGGAATCTGCAACAGACCATCCGGATCCACGGCCAGGAAATCAGGCGTGAACGGTGTCGTGGGAGTCGCTACCCGGGGGGCGTCCGGGAACGGGAAACTCTTTTCAAGATACCGGACGACCAGGCTCTTGTAGAAATCCGGAATATCGTCACTGATGCTCACCAGGCCGGAATAATAGGTCAGGTCGGGGCATTTCAGCACGGCGACGGCCAGGCCGGCCAGAAGGAGACGGAGCGGCTGGATTTCCCGCTGATACCGTCCTGTGATGAAAGAACGGCCGAGTTCCATGGACTTGGCCAGCAGCGGCGCCGCTTTTTCCCCGTACCGGACCAGCGCGGCGGAATAGAACCCGGAAACCCCTCCATGGGATTCCATGATTTCCGGACCGAAACCGAGGCGGTAGGCGCCGACAATTTCCTGATTCGGCACGTGCCAGAGCACCATCTGCCGATAATAAGCGTCATAGATATCCGTATCCAGCGGCTGGCCGGTCCCTTCACCCACGGCGCGGAAAGTCTCTTCCCGCAGACGGTACAGTTCCCGCATGGTTTCCGGAGCGTCGCCGGCCTGCAGGAGATAGGCTCTGTAATCTCCGATCTCGAACAGCATCCGATCGTCCAGGCCGTCCATCTCTTCCCGGATGCGGTCCGCCGGAACAGGTTCGGCCAACGGTGCAGGAACCGCTTGGACCGCGTGTTCGACCGGCGGAAGGCACTGGGCTTCCAGCGCATAGCAGCGGTTTCTCAGATAGCGTCCCAGAGTGGGAACATCGAAACGGGCGATCTCTTCGGCCGTCAAGGGTTGGCCGATGCGAACTTGCACCACCCGTCCCCGCTTATTGAACACCTCATGGATGAGACGGACGGTGCGGAGCCGGGGATGGATACGGCCGAGGATATGGAAGGACTTCGAGTTCCCGCCTTCAAAATAGATAGGGACGACCGGGAAACCCGATTTCCGGACCAGTTTGATGATGTTCTCCGCCCACGGAATGTCTTCAACGACCTTATCTTTGCCCAGGGAAGTACGGTTCTTCCCTTTCTGCCAGGTAGCCACTTCCCCGGCCGGGAACAGGCCCAGGGGATGCTGGCCGGCGATATGCCCAAGGGCGGCACGGATGCCGGAAATGCTCCGGGCGCCGCCGGTGGAGAAATTATCCACTGGAATGAAACCGTCCTTGAGGCTGGGAATAAGCGACAAAAGGAAGGTCGTAAGAATCTTATAGTCAGGCCGGCGGGAGCCGACCACGGCGCTCAGGATCATTCCGTCAATGGCACCGTAATGATGGTTGGACACCGTGATGAAACCGCCCTCCCGGGGAATCCGGTCCAACTGCTCCGGCGGTATCTCATAGCGGATGCCGATGTCCTCGAGGACATGGGCGGAGAATTCGGGACCGACGCTGTCGTGATACTTGTGGTGGACCCGGTTCACTTTTTCCAGCTCCAGGATCCGATAAGCCAGCCGGGCCACACAACGACCCGGAAAGCCCTTGATCCCCAGGACTTTCTGAAGCTCTTCCGCTTCCAGGACGGTGGTTTTAGTAACTTTGTCGGGCATTTAGCGCCAATCAGTCTTCAAAGATAAGCATTTATCGCGAATTTCCGCTATCTTTGCCCCCGCAATGCAACACCTTGGTGAAATCATCTCCCTGGTCGTCGCCGTTTCCTGGACGGTGACGGCTATCTTCGCCGACAAGGCCAGCCATCGGCTCGGATCGATGACCACGAACGTCATCCGGCTCTCCCTGGCTTCGGTTTTCCTGGCCATCCTCCTCTGGATTACCCTGGGCCACCCCTATCCGGTCCATGCCGACGGCAAAGCCTGGCTCTGGCTCGGGCTCTCCGCCCTCGTGGGCTATGTGTTCGGGGACTGGTGCCTGTTCAACAGCTATCTTGTCATCGGCGCCCGTTTCGGGCAGCTGTTCATGACCCTCGCCCCCCCGATGGCCGCCATCGCCGGCTGGGCGATGCTCGGGGAAACCCTCACCTGGAAATCCATGCTTGCCATGGCCGTGACGCTGAGCGGTATCGCCATTTCCATCCTGAGCAAGGGGGACAGCGGACACAAGGTCAAGCTTTCCCTGCCCCTGAAAGGGGTCCTGCTGGGCCTTGGCGCCGGTGCCGGTCAGGGCGTGGGCCTGGTCCTCAGCAAAATCGGCATGCAACACTATGAGGCCGCCGTTCCGCCCGGCGCGCCCGAACTCATGGACACCATGCTGCCCTTCGCCTCCACGATGATCCGCGCCCTCATCGGCAGCGTCGGATTCCTGTGCCTGATGGCCTTGCAGAAGGATCTCCCCCGGCTGAAAGCGGCCGCCCATGACCGGAAGGGATTGACCTACGCCGTCATCCTCACCCTTTTCGGTCCCGTCTTCGGCGTCTCCCTTTCCCTGATGGCTGTCCAGTACACCGACGCCGGCATCGCCTCCACCCTGATGGCCCTGACGCCCGTCCTCATCATCCTCCCGTATGCCGTCATGTACAAGCAGAAAGTCCGCCTGAAGGAAATCCTCGGCGTGACCGTGAGCATGGCGGGTGTGGCTATGTTCTTCCTAATGTGACAATCTCCGGTGACCGGAGAAGATGCGCTGCGGCAATTCCATCGCGAGGATGATGCCCAGCACGATGGCAATGGCGATCTTGCCGGCCGTGAACCCGGTCGTGCTTGACAGGTCGAACTGGCTGGAAATCAGGTAATAAGTGCACCAGAAAACACCCGCTCCCGGAACGAGTGGGAAGATGCCGCACAACAGGAACACCGCGGCAGGGCACTTCTCCAGGACTGCGAAAACACGCGACAGAATGCCGATGAAGATGGTCGATAGCAGCGTCGAGATAGCGGCAGACATGCCCGCATGCCGGAAAAGGATGAGATAGAGCAGCCATCCCAAGGCTCCGACGATGCCCGCAGCGACATATTGCTTCCGCGGGACTCCGAACAAGACCGCGAACGCAGTCGTACCGACGAAAGCCGCCAGCGTCTGGACAAACAGGCTGGCCGTCTCGGGATTCGCCCACACGCCGTTCAACTCAATGAGGCCGTTGAACAGGCCGCCATCCAGGATAAAACCGACGCTCACCCCGATGGCGATGCAGAAGAACCCCAGCAAAGCGTCCGTGAGCCGCGTAAGACCGGCGAGATAATCCGCATTGGCCAAATCCCGGACCCCGTTGACAAAGGGAACTCCCGGAATGAGGGGCATGATGGCGCCGATGATGATGTTCGCCAGGCTGTTTCCG
>Ga0310697_10007395_pt1 | contig 10350 bp, 6 predicted proteins | sample 172DNAGHGlowgp2_FD_203883 | JGI IMG/M metagenome (GOLD analysis project Ga0310697, IMG submission 203883) | Sheep rumen microbial communities from Palmerston North, Manawatu-Wanganui, New Zealand - 1728 DNA GHGlow gp2 (v2) (version 2) | ecosystem: Host-associated > Mammals > Digestive system >...
CATGGAGGAATCTGCGGGCTGGACCCTCACGCTCTTGTAGCCCGGACATAGCACCCAGACGGGAGCATCGCGGAAGGGCATCCAGAACGAGAAGCGGCCATCGGCATCTGCCCGTGCAGAGGTCTCGGGGCCAGAGGAGTGGAAAGCGCCGAAGCTCACGCGGGCATCAGCCAGCGGCTGGCCTTGCTCGTTCACTACTCTACCCTCTACGAACCTTCGATTGGCGAGGAGGTCGGGGCAGTCGGCTGCGTAGAGCTTATAGACGGCATGCAGATGCACGGCCACGCTCCTCCGTGACCGAGTGGAATAGTAGGCTTCGGCCCACCAGTAGGAGGGCGCGTCGGCCTCGGGCTTGAAGTAGAAGACGCTTTGGTCCAGTGAGCTGTATTTCTTGTTCAGATAAGAAAATGTCAAGGCGCTCTGCATGTAGGTGTTGAACGGATGGGGCTCGCCCGCCGTCACTCGTCCGCCGCTCATCATGGCCAGCTTGACGACGCTGTCGTTGAGTTCTACGTGCGAATCGGCAAGCCCGGCAGCCTGCCGGAGCTCGCTGATGACGGCATCGCACTGGGGATCGTCCTTGACGGCCCAAATCCGGCCTTTGTCGTACCAAGCCCGGTCGCCGCCTCGTAGTGTCACGTCGCGAACCAGGGGGACATAGATGCCATGACTGTCGCTGGCCATGGGGCCAAAAGTTTCGTGGACACTGCCGCCCCCGCACTGGAGGGTGAGCAAGCCGAACAGGCGTTCTTCTGCGGTGGAGCCAAACAGGTCGGGAGAGAAGTAAGTGTCGCTGTGAGTGTCCCCTTTGACGCGGGCGCGATAGGTCTTCTGGAGGTAGGCCGTCTGGCGGGACTTGATTTCCGACGGCGTCATTTCCCGTGTAGGCTTGAACGGCACGGTCTGTGCATCCAACAGCAGCTTGATGGCCCTCTCTTTGGTCGTGGATTCATCCCGGGTCAAGTCCTGTTCAGTCCATCGGATGAAGAGTTGATTCCTGTTGAAGAGGTATGCGCTTGTCGCGAAGTTGAAGTCTAGAGCCACACGTTTGCCCTTCTCCCTTTGGAACGCATTGAAGTCCGGATCCACTAGTCCGTTGACCATGTAGAGTATGGAGTCGCTCGCGCTTGCTCCTTGACGGATGGAGTCGCTGGGAATGTACACAATGGAGTCCGTGAGCCCTGCTATCTGCCCCTGGAGCGAGGGGCGCATGGTGTTAGGTTCCACCACCTTTGGACACGTAGGCCCAAGCCGCATGGTATGGCCAGGTCCTAATTCAGATGAATTGGAGACAATTGTCAGACTTCTGATCGGCGGATCCAAGGGAGTACTGGGGTCGAAATCCCTGCCTTCAATCCTATCAGAATCTTTAATGCAGGATCCTCCGAGGCGCATGGTATTGCCTGGTCCTAAGCTGGATGAGTTGGAGACTATTGTCAAACCTTTGATCTGCTGATTCAACGAAGAGCTCCAACTTGTTCCCTCGGAATCATCCTGGAGGCTTTCAATGTCAATAAGGCCCCTCTCCCGTCCCCCTTCCACTCGGCTCGAAGAGACGCTTGGTCCTTCAAGAAGAGGGGACGTGGAATGCGTCAGACTGGATGCTTCCCCTTCTGTCCTGGTTAGGTAACCACTTCCCCCCCTTAGGGGGGACGGGAGGGGGGTCTGGGTTTGGTCTTGAACGCCCAAGACCACCATCAACGCTATGGAAGCTGCAATGCCGATGCCTGCCGCCCATGCGGCTACGCGCTTAGGTCTTGCGCTCTCCTTGTTGATGACTTCACGCTCAAAACGTGCCCATTCCGCATCCACGTCGGGCATTCCAATCTTCTTGTCAATATCTTCAGTCTTCATACTACTTTGCAATTTTAAGGGTTGATCTGATTTTGGCCAGCGAGCGCGTGATGTGCTTGTTCACGGCTGCCGTGCTGATGCCGAGGATGGTAGCTGTTTCGGAGTAGGTCTTCTCCTCGTCGTAGTGGAGGCTGAGTACGCGGCGGTCCTGCTCTGTCAGGTTCTCGTCGATGACTTGCTGCAGTTGCCTCATTAGTTCCTCGCGCTCTTCATCGACGCTGTCCTGCGCCGCCTGCTGCAACTCTGCCTCCATCTCGCGCTGTAATTGCCGTTGTCGCAGCTGGTGGAGACATTGGTTGCGGGTGGCGGCCAGGAGGTAGCCTCTCATGCTGCCGTCGCTCACCTGTGGCTTGCTTCGCCACATCTGTGTGAACACCTGGCTGACCACATCCTTGGCATCGTCGGCGTCCTCTACCATAGAGAATGCCATGCGATACATGTGCGGATAGTTGTCCTTGAATAGGCGTTCAAATGTTGGTTTCTTGTAATCCATAAATGTCTTTTCTGGGTTTCAGTAGATGCTGGTTGGAATTCCAAATCACCTATAAGACCCACGGGAGGCGAAATCAAATACCCCTCTTTGCAAAAAAGTTTGTACTGAGACAGGGAGTAATGTGCTGCAAAGGTACTCCTTTTTGAGTTAACGACCATAAAAGGACGCTGTTTGTTGGCATCAGGAGACAAAATCGAGTGGTTTTTGCTGTGCGGTCTTAACAATTTTGTATCTTTGCACCATGAAAAGCGATAAGTCACGCAAGGTGATGTTGCTTTCGGAAACCTAAAGACCTCTCTTATGAAACGGATTATCTTCTTTTTGGCTGCTATTTGCCTTGCCTTGGGCTGCAAGGCTGGCGACATCGACAACACCCCGGTCAAGTCGTTTGACCTGCAACGCTTCCTCGGCAGCTGGTACGAGGTGGCGCGCTACGACCATTGGTTCGAGCGCGGCATGCAGCAGACGAAGGCCGCTTACAAGCTGCGCACCGACGGCAAGATCGAAGTGCTGAACACGGGCATCAAGAACGGCAAACCGAAGGAATCGAAGGGCAAGGCGAAGACCACGGACACCGCGGGCCTGCTGCGCGTCTCGTTCTTCGGACCTTTCTACTCCGACTACCGCATTCTCCTCATCGACAAGGACTACCAGTATGCCCTCATCGGCAGCAGCAGCGACAGCTACCTCTGGATCCTCTCGCGTAAGCCGCAGCTCACCAATCAGGCGAGGCAACTGATTCTGAAGGAAGCGCAGCGCCGCGGTTATGACACAAGCAAACTCATTTGGGTAAAGCACAATTGAACCGTTAAGCTGAGTCCACTTGAAAAAATCCTGTAAGGACTCTAAGCACTCAGCCCAGGGCCGCTAGGCGACGATAGGAGACGCTTTCATAGCGAAGCGGAGAAAGAATGCCCTGGATGATAATCAATAGGTTATATTTCGCCATGCAAGGGCAAAAGCATTAATCGTGATTTTTCAGGTGGACTCATTCCATTTTTATACCACTGTCCCCGCTACGTCATCGTTGTGCAACGGGGGCTTTCTATTTAAAACGAGATGTGCATGACAGCACTCATGAATGGCAATTTTGGTGTCTGTCAACAACACCAACCTCTGCATTGACATGCAAAATGAAAGGAAAATGGGGTGGAAGAATAAAAAAATCACATTTCCTTGCACTGAATCCAGGATTATTCACTATCTTTGTACCCGATTCTTGAAGTCTTGAGCCTCTTTTGGTATCGCAGACGTGCTCTGCCGCCCGACGTGATGTCGCTTCGATGCATCGAAGAACGCCAAAATGCCAAGACAGCTCACGCCGAAATTTTGGAGCAGCGAGTGCAGAATCAAGCTTACTTGAATACTGACGAGCCGCAACAAAGGAAGAGTTATGCTCAAAGGGTGGGGCAAGAGTCTCTCTATATATAGAAAGGCATTTGTAGATGCCTTTTCGTTTTATAATATGTAAAGATGTACGAAACCTCATGAATCTGTATGAAGTTATAGAGAATTTGCTCAAAACAAAGCCACAGTTTGTCTCCGACGAGGGTACGGTTATGCGCAATGCTGTATATGAAGCTACCATGAAAATGGATGCCGAACTAATAAACTTGCTTCTTAGTGACGAACGGACAAGGGCGAAGTTTTTTGTTCAATCATCGTCGGGAGTGCTTGTCTTTGACAAGACGGGCTTTGGATGGGCTGTTAGCAACAAACAGTTTCTTGCCGACTCATATACGCGCTTCAGCAACAAAATTGGTTTGGGGGACTCTGACGAGCGATACCTAACCACTACGGGCAAAGTGCAGCTTCTCTTCCCGCACAAGGATTGTGTGCTGGAAGGCGGCCAGACCAAAGAGGATCAAAAGCGGGAGGAAATATTCTTCAACGAGACGCTTGCTCCTGATGCAGTGGATAACTTACTGGCTCCGAAAGTGTTTGTCGGCGCCAAGCGCTATGACTCCGTCCATATAGACGGCATAGCAACTGACAACATTGAAGTAAAGGACAATCTTATCGTCAAGGGCAACAACCTTCTGGTCATATCTTCCCTGCTAAAGCGTTATGCAGGTGCCGTGAAATTCATCTATATTGACGTTCCCTACAACACAGGCAACGACAGTTTCGGCTATAATGACCGCTTTAATCACAGCACATGGCTCTGCTTCATGAAAAACCGTCTGGAGGTGGCTCGGAAGTTATTGAAGCGTGAAGGTACAATAGCTCTTTCTGTAGATAATTACGAGATAGGTTACTTGCTTGTTTTGATGGACGAGGTATTCGGACGCGATAATCGGAAGAATATCATCACCGTTCGGCGTGCGTCGGCTACGGGGGCTAAGGTCATCAATCCAGGTGTAGTTAATGTGGCAGAATACGTTATCATCTATTCACGTGAGACTGCTGTATGGAAGCCTAATAGGGTGTTTGCATCAAAAGGGTTTGATAAACGATATAATAGCTATATTGTTAATATAGAAGATGACTACAGCGATTGGAAATTCACTACAGTACTTGAAGCCTTTGCTAAAGAATCCCAGGTAAAGAAAAGCCAATTGAAAAAATTCTATGGGAGTCATTACGAGGAAGCCTTAGAACAATTCGCCATCAATCACGCAGACAGCATTATGCAGTATGTCACATTGGATGAAGGGTCTGTTGGCGATGAGATTAAAGAGCTGAAGAAGCAGTCTCTTGAGAATCCTCAAAAAGTCTATTTCCTTCCTAGGGAAGATGCAAATGACTATTATGTTGTGAATGGTCATGCTATCATCTTTGCAAAAGACCGACTGATAGAAGTTGATGGAAAGAAGACCTTTAGCCAACCCATTACAGATATGTGGGATGATGTGTTGCCTAATGATTTGCACAATGAAGGTGGCGTGGAATTCAAGAAAGGAAAGAAACCAGAAAAGTTGCTAGGCCGACTGATAGAACTCTGTACCAACGAGGGTGATTTGGTCCTGGACTTTTTTGCAGGTTCGGGAACGACAGGAGGCGCAGCCATGAAGATGGGGCGTCAATTCATCCTTGTTGACCAGATGGACTATACAGAGACGGTAACACGCCAACGTCTCATCAATACCATCAATGGCGATAGTCATGGCATCAGTACGACTTACGGTTGGAAAGGCGGCAAGGGTTCGTTTGTCTATTGCGAACTGGCTATGCTCAATCAGAAGTTTGTGCAACAGATAGAGGCAAGCCAGACAACGGCTGAGCGTCGTTCTATTCTCAAGGCAATTCTGGAAACAGGCTTTGTCAGCGAGACGGTGGATTTGCGAGTCGTTCGTGATAACTTGGATGATTTCGAGGCCTTACAAGATGAAGAGCAGAAGGATTTGCTGATGGCTTTGCTCGACAAGAATATGCTGTATGTGAATCTGATCGACATGGCTGATGAAGAGTACGCCATCTCTGATACGGATAAGGCTTTCAATCGTAGTTTCTATAAGTTAAAGGGCTGAGCAGAATGGCACAATATCTCTACGACCAGATTGAGGCAGCCAAAAACTTCGGCGCTTACAAGGAACTGCCTGACTATGTCCTCAGGGGGCTAAATCCTGCCATGGAACTGCGTCCTTATCAGGAACTGGCGTTTCGCAACTATATCACCTATTACGAGACACCTATGCTCAGGGAAAAGACGCCACAAGTGCTCTTCCACATGGCCACTGGTAGCGGCAAGACCCTTATCATGGCAGGACTCATTCTGTATCTCTATCAACGAGGCTACAGGAACTTTCTATTTTTTGTCAACAGGAACATCATCATTCGCAAAACAAAGGATAATTTCCTGAATCTGGCATCGCCCAAGTATCAGTTTAATCCGGAATTGATTGTTGAAGGTAAAAGGCTTGTCATCAACGAAGTCGATAATTTCGACGCCAGCATCCCCGATGCTGTAAACATCTGCTTCATTACCATCCAGAAGCTTCATGCCGACCTCTTTGACTCCCGAGAGAATTCCATTACCATCGAGGACTTGAAACGACATCGGATGGTAATGATTTCAGACGAAGCACACCATCTGAATGCCGCCACACTCAGCAAAGAGCGTAAGGAAGAGAACCGACAGTGGGAAACCACCATCAACAACATCCTGAAGTCAAACGCCGAGAACCTGCTGCTGGAATTTACAGCCACCTGCAAGTTCGAGAGCAACCCACTCCTACAAAACAAATATGAGGGCAAGGTAGTCTTCGACTATACGCTTTCGCGTTTCCGCGAAGACGGATATTCTAAGGACATTGAATGTCTGGCTTTCGGGGACAGCACACCGATGGATCGTGCGCTCATTGCTGTTGTGATGAGCCAAATGCGACTGAAATTGTTTCAGAAGTACGGGCAGGACATCAAGCCAGTCGTGATGTTCAAGTCTAAGACGATTGCCGAGAGCAAAGCGTTCTTGAACAGTTTCGTTGCAGAAATCGAAAAATTGGATGAAGCACGATTGAGGCAATTGTTCGACAGCTTTATTCACAAGACTACGGGCTTTGCCCTTAACTACTTCAGAGAGAAGGGAATTTCCCTCGCCTCTCTTGCCGCTGAAATTCAAGACGAATTCGGGCGCATCCATTGCATCTCAGCGAACGAAGAAAAAGATGCCGACAAGAATCAGATTCTCCTGAATACGCTTGAGGACAGGAAGAACCCCTACAGAGCGGTGTTTGCTGTTGACAAGCTGAATGAAGGTTGGGATGTGCTCAACCTCTTTGATATAGTACGGGTGGCAGAATCAGCGGGCGGAGCTAAAGACACGAATGCCGAGGCACAGCTGATAGGACGCGGTGCTCGCTATTGTCCTTTCCAGCTAAATGCTGAGCAGAATCGCTTTACGAGGAAGTTTGACCACGACACGCTGAACCCCATGCGCTTGTGCGAGACGTTGCTCTACCATTGCATCAATGAAAGCCACTACATCAGCAAGCTGAACCAGGCTTTACGCGACTCCGGCATCATGGCCAACAATGTCATGCAAGAAGAACTCTTAGTGAAACCGTCATTTAAAGAGACAGCTTTTTACGACGAGTGCTTAGTCTTTGTGAATCAGCGACGTGAAAAGAGCAGAAGCTATGTTCATTCTTTGCCTGACACGATCAAGACCGAGAGGCACTATCAAATCATGACAGGTCATTCCAGCTACCTGACTTTAATGGAAGAGCAGGTTAACAATGAACCCGCGTTAATGGCTACACATACCAGCCGCTTTACAGTCAAAGAAATAGGGGCGGTCAATTACAACATTTTGCATAGGGCAATGCGGCAACAACCTGCTCTGTCTTTCGATTCTCTTCTTCGCTATTTCCCCAATCTGCACTCCTCACGAGAGTTTCTGCTTTCGGATGACTATCTTGGCAATATATCTATAGCTATTACTTCAAAATACAAAAAGGAACAGATTTCAACTGGAATACTCTCCACAGCATTACTTATGCTGATGAAGGAAATCGCTGCTTATGTTTCCAGCATAACCATAGAATATTACGGGACAAAGGAGTTCCTTGGCAAGCAGCTTAAGGAAGTCATTCATGACCGCATCATGAATTTCACCAATCCGCGAGGAGATGGTTATGGCATTTCGCAGAAAAGCATGAATGTGGCAGCTGATATCCGTCTGGACTTGTCAAAAGAAGAATGGTACGTGTTCAATGATAACTTTGGAACGCCAGAGGAAAAAGCCTTTGTGGCATTGTTCAAAAAGTATGTGGACGACTTGGAACAGAAGTACGATAAAGTCTATCTGGTACGCAATGAGGGAGAAAGAGAGTTAGTCACATATTCATTTGAGCATGGATGGCGTTACGAACCGGACTTCATTCTCTTCCTTTTCAAAGAACATTCCCGTCGGAAAGACGAGCAGATACAGATATTCATTGAACCCAAAGGCGACGGATTTATTGACAAAGACTTATGGAAAGAGGAGTTTCTGTTAGAGATAGAGAAAGAGGGAATCCCCGTCATTAAGTTTGCAGATAACAACGATTACCGAATCCGTGGCTTCCACTTCTTCAACCGCAACTATAGAAGCGTCGAATTCGAAAATGACATAAAAGATATTTGCTCATCTTAACAGCTATAAAATTGGGAGTTAAGGTTATGTGTACAAGTAGATTATGCCTGTATATAGCCACTATTGCTACGATAATGGCTATGTTTGGTTGTGAGTCTGATTTCGAAGAGTCACAAGATTTACTTCTGGAGAGCTCAAAAGAATCACAGACACCTTCCCCTGATGAAGAAAAGGGGAATCAGGGCAGTCGAAGTAACTCGGAAGAGATTAATTTGCTAATCAATGGAGGCTTAGAAGAATGGTATCTTTTCCCAATGTCTTATGATATCCCTAATGGGTGGTCTTGCCATAACAATACAAATGTAAAGAAAGAACACACAAAGTTTTTTGAGGGGAGCTATTCCGCAAGAATGCAAGCCCAAGAGAAAGGAAAGTCTGCCATTATTGACCAACGCATTTCTGTGTACCCTGGCCAGAAGATACGAATACGCTTCCATTACTTTGTAGAACAATGGAAATCTAAGGGAGCACGCACATACTGTTACTTCAGAACGGACGCAGCAGAAAAGTATAACATCTCAGCAGATGAATTGCAGTCATTCTATGGAAAGGATATATATTATGTAATTCGAGGAGGTGGAAAAGGGCTTTCCTATTTCCCACATGATGTAGGCATTTGGCAAATCTTCGATGAAACAATAGAGGTTCCTCCTACAGCATATTATTTCGTTTTCGGCGTAAATAGTTATTATGGAACAACCATATACGTGGATGATTGTTGGGTCATAGATGTGACAGAACAAGTACCAACAGGTATCAATGATGTGCGGATGTAGGGATGGGCAGGCTGAGCAAAAACATTTTTATCATAAACATGATAATCATAAATATGATAAATTTCTTGGCCGTTCAAAAAGAATGCGTTACCTTTGCACAAAAGAATATAAATGAGTAATCATCATGGCACGTCACAACGAATTCGGCAAATGGGGCGAAGACCTGGCGGCCAAGTATCTGGCGGAGCGGGGCTTCGAGATTCTGGCGCGTAACTGGCGGCATGAGCGCAAGGAAGTGGACATCATTGCCCAGAAGGAGGGGACGCTGTACTTCGTTGAAGTGAAGACGCGCCACGGCGAGGAGTGGAATGCCGAGCAGGCTGTCAATGCCAAAAAGCGTACCTTGCTCTGGCGTGCTATGATGGCCTGGAAGCTGCAGCATCCCTCGCTCATGCCCGTCCGCTATCCCGTCATCGCCATCGTCATCCACGACCCCGACATGCCGCCCGAGATCCGCTGGCACGACAGCATGTGGGATCTGTAGGCCGACGGACCGCACCGCCTATCTCACCAGCCTGTACGCTCGTGGCACCGCGCCCAGCCGCTGTTGCATCTTGTACTTACGGCTCTTGGAATTAACGATTTCCATGTGCTTGGTGGGATAAATGTCGAGGAGCGCGTCGGGGTCGGCAGTACGGGACGTCGGACGAATCATGAGCGTTGTCTCTACGCTGCTCTTGCTGTCGATCCATTCGCGCCGCTTCTTCTTGGTATCGCTCCATGTGGTGAAATGCCGGCTACTCTGATAGCGAAACTCGCGAGGCTGTCCGTCCTCATCGTAGGCTGCGCGCAGGTTGACCGTCCAGTCCTTCAGCTCGGTTTTCAGGAAGAGGTGGATCAGGCCGAGTGCAAAGCGACTGCCATAAGTTGAGAGTTGAAAGTTGAAAGTTGAAAGTTCTTCGCAAGCGAAGAGAGCAAGCGCCGAGCGGACGTCCGAAAATACTCTGCCGGTGAGGTAAGAACCAAAAATAAAAATTCGCTCAAAACAGACTACAGACTACAGCGCAGAGAGTAATTGCAAGTGTGACTTAATACAGATTAGGTGCACATGATTTAACAAATCAGAATCATGATCGAAAATCAATCCCGTCGAGTCTATCGCCATTTCAGCAAGGACTTCAAATTATCAGTTATAAAAGAGTATTATGTCT
>Ga0310697_10007397_pt1 | contig 10346 bp, 10 predicted proteins | sample 172DNAGHGlowgp2_FD_203883 | JGI IMG/M metagenome (GOLD analysis project Ga0310697, IMG submission 203883) | Sheep rumen microbial communities from Palmerston North, Manawatu-Wanganui, New Zealand - 1728 DNA GHGlow gp2 (v2) (version 2) | ecosystem: Host-associated > Mammals > Digestive system >...
AAGGACACGGTGCCCTTCCTGCTCATCTCCGCCACCGTAATGGCTCTCACCTATGTCCTTACGGTGCCTCTCCTTCATTCTCTCTCCGCAATCTTCTCTCCCCTCTCATCTCTAATCATCCTCCTCGTCCGCATTGTCGTTGCGGCTGTACTCTACTTTGCAGCCCTTCGGTTGCTTCATGTGGCCATCCTTCAGGAGTGCCTGCAATTTATCCGAAAGAAATAATGAACTACAAGATATCTGTTGTCATTCCTGTATATAATAAGGAGGCATATATAAAACAATGCCTTTCCAGTGCTTTATCGCAAGACGTTGATGATTATGAGGTCATTGCAGTCGACGACGGGTCAACAGACGCCTCCGGAGCCATCTGCGACCAGATGGCCAGCGAGCATTCATGCCTAAAAGTGGTTCACACAAAGAATGGCGGTGTGACAGCAGCCAGGCGCAAAGGTGTTGAGGCAGCCCGTGGCCAGTATGTCATGTTCTGCGATAGTGATGATGCTTTGTTGCCTCATGCGCTCCGTAACGTCCTTGAAGCTATGCTGGCTAACGATGTCGACGAGGTAATAGCTCCTTATCAGAACCAGTTTGGCATGATTAAAGACTCAGGCCGTCGAGGTATGATAGCTCCCGCAGATATTATAAAGGATTATCTGGGTCTCCGTAACAACTTTCCTCCCATTTGGGGTATTTTGTTACGCAGGGACATCATACTTAGCGGCTGTCTGGACATACCGCGTGAGATATATCTTGGCGAAGACATCCTGTTCCATATCCGCTATTTAACTAAGGTTTCCAAAGTGTTCTGCATCGGTCAGAGCTGCTACGTCTACAGCGAGGGCATCACCAGCTATCCGCGTATCAATCTCGATTACGAAAGCCGTTACGACGAGCTGATGCAGTCAGCATTACGACCTCTATGGTCAGAAATGGAGCCTTTCTTCCGTCTGCGTCAGTTAAAAGTCTATGAGAAATTCATCGACGACAGGCAATTCGATGTCTATGAGCGCTATTACCACACGCTGAAAGGCCATCTCAGCCATCATGTTTCATTTCCAGAGCGACTTGCCTTTGCACTTCCACCCCGTTTGGCATATTATCTGGTGCATGGGTATAAATGGTGGCTACGTCGCAAGTCAGGATGAATATACCTATTCGATTGGAATATGCTTAAACTTACTGTTGAGGAACGACATCACCTTTGAAAGCCACTTGATGAGTGGGAAGATGCTTTTGAAATGCGACAACACCATAAAGTCATGCAACAGGCCGTTGTTGACACGCGAAAACCTCAGATAATCGGCTTTATAGAAGGGATCTACCAATTCATCTGTCATCCGGCGATTCTCTATCAGCGTCTCTCTCCACCTGACCTTGCTGACTCCACCACTCTCGCAAACAGCCAATGGTTGGGTGATACAAGTAAGAGTTATGTGGTCCTTCACATAGGGTTCAACCACAGATTTCAGGTCGGCTATAAGCTTGTACGACTCGTCAAAGCCATACTTCTGCAGCACCTCCCTACGGTAGTAGACAGCCTGATGGCAGATGCCTAAGGATAGTAAATCATAGAGCGTCATCGTATCCTTCAGTTTACGTCGCTTTCCTCCATAAATGTCTTCTCCAAGAATGATGTCTCCGTCATATTGGCTGACCAGAGACAAAACACCAGAATCAGCAAACACATCACCAGCATTCATAAACACCACAAAGTCGCCCTTGGCGTGTCCTATTCCCTTGTTCATGGCATTGTAGATACCATTGTCTTTCTCCGATACAGAAAAACTGATGACATCCTGATTAGCTGCCATGATGTCCTGCGACTCGTCTTGGCTGCCACCGTCCATCACTATGGCCTCCTTTTGCTCATAGTCCAGCTGGCGAATGCTCTTCAACGTACGTCTCAGTCCATCCGCATTATTGTATGTGACAACAATAATAGAGTAGTTTCTTTTCAGTCCGTTCATTGGTTCAATGCTTAGCGATAATACTGTTCTACTAACGGTATGATGCCTTCCGGCACCAAGCCATGAATGCTTTTTCCTGACTTTACCCGCTGGCGGATTTCCGTACTCGACACTGGCAGCAAAGGCACATCAATAGTTCCGGGATATGTATCGCGCGGATAGACTATGACGTCATGATGCCACAAGATGTCCTTCCAGTGGCGCCAACGCTGGAAGTGTGCCCAGTTGTCTCCGCCAATTAACAAGACAAACTGACGATCTGGGTAGTCCTCTGCCAGGTGCTGCAGGGTATTCCAGGTATAGCTGGGCTTAGGCAGGTGGAATTCGTAGTTACAGGCCTTCACACCCTTGATACCCTCCAATGCCTTTTGCGCCATTTCAAAACGCAGGCTATCGTCCAGCAGGTCAGAGTCATAACGCTTCAAGGGGTTTTGGGGAGACACCATCAGCCAGATTTCGTCTAATCCACATTGTTCCAATACTGCTTTAGCCAAAGCAATATGTCCGTTATGGATAGGATTGAACGAACCACCGAAGATGCCAGTCTTGTTCATTTAAGAATTAAGAAATTGGCTGACAATATCAAATGTCTCTTGCTTAGCTGTTTCCAAGTCGTCGTTCACAATGACATGGTCGAACTTGGGGGCAAACGTCATCTCATACTCTGCTTTAGCCAGACGTTGTTCGATAGCTTCTGCAGTGTCGGTAGCGCGACCTTCTAATCGGCGGCGCAGCTCCTCTACGGAGGGGGGCTGGATAAAGAGGCTCATGGCCCGCTCGCCGTAGAAGTGCTTGATGTTGATGCCGCCCTTCACGTCGACGTCGAACACCACGTTCTGTCCTGCCTCCAACTGCCGTTCTACCTGTGCTTTCAGCGTGCCGTAGAAGCGGTCCTCATACACCTCCTCGTACTCCAGGAACTCTTCGTTGGCAATTTTCTGCCGGAACTCCTCGGGCGACAGGAAGAAATACTCCACGCCGTTCTGCTCCGTGCCGCGTGGCTGCCGTGAGGTTGCACTGATGGAGAAATAGAGTTTCAGCTCCGGATGCTCCTTCATGAGCCACTGAACGATGGTCGATTTCCCGCTGCCGCTCGGTGCCGACACTATCAGCATTTTACCTTTCATAACTAAGAACTAAAAAACTAATAACTAAAAAACTAAAAAACTAAAAAACTAAAAAAACTAAGAACTACGAACTAAAGCGCATTCAGCACCTGCTCCTTTATCTGTTCCAGTTCATCCTTCATCTGCACCACGATGTTCTGCATCTCAGCCTGGTTCGACTTTGAGCCGGTGGTATTGATCTCGCGCCCCATCTCCTGAGCGATGAATCCCAGTTTCTTTCCCTGTCCGTGGCCGTTCTGCATCGTCTCTCGGAAGTACTTCAGGTGCTGGGTCAGCCGCTGCTTCTCCTCGCTGATGTCCAGCTTCTCGATATAGTAGATAAGCTCCTGCTCCAGTCGGTTCTTGTCGTACTCCACGCCCGGTATCTGCAGCAGTCCCTCCACGATGCGCTGGCGTATCTTCTCCACGCGGCTCTTCTCGTAGGGCTCAATCTCTGCCAGCAGCCGCTCAATGTTGTCAATCTTCTCCGCAAACTTCTTCTCCAGGGCGGCACCCTCCTGCCGGCGGTAGAGCATCAGTGCCTCGATGGCCTGCTCCACCCCCTTCTTGCCTGCTGCCCACTCCTCTTCGCTGAGCGTCTCCTGCTCCGTGCGTGTCATCACGTCGGGCATGCGTGTCAGCGTGAAGAGCCAGTCCTGCGGCTCGTCTATGCCCAGCCGTGCTGCGATGTCCTTCAGCTGCCGGTAGTAGTTCTCCAAGAGGACCACGTTCACCGGTGTGGCATCTATGCCGGCCTCTTTTTCTATCCAGAGCGACAGGTCCACCTTGCCGCGCTCCACCGCCTGCGCCACCATCTGCCTGATTTCCATCTCCTTTTCGCGGAAGAGCGGGGCGATGCGTGTCTGCAGGTCGAGCTGCTTTGAGTTGAGTGATTTGATTTCTACGTTGATTTTCTTGTCCTTGTACGCCACGACAGCCTTGCCGTAGCCAGTCATTGATTCAATCATGATGAATGTTTTGTATTATTTCTTGTTAGTCAGCATATTGTTCCTCGCCTATGCTCTTGTAGTCGGTCACGAGGTTGAACAGGCGTTGCGCCTCGTAGGCTTTGTTCTGCGCCTTAATTGCCGCATTGCGGTCGCCTTGGCGGTTGGCCATCCTGATGGCGTTGTTATAGGCCTCCGTAGCCTGGTTGAGCAGTCGCTGCTTCGAGGTGGTAATCTCACGGCTCTGCTTGCCTGTGTTCATCTTGAAGAGTCCGGCATTGGCGCGGGGGATGTGCCGTGCTGCCTCCACCAGCTCGTCGCCGGCGATGAGCCATGCCTGCCACTCCGCCCGTTTCCGCTCGCTGACGGTGCTGCGCAGTTGGCGGTTGGTGGCTGCCAGCTGGTCGTTGGTGGCTGCCAGCTGGTCGTTGGTTTCCTCCTGTTTCCTGATGGTGGCCCGCAGTTTCTCGTCGGCCACGCGGATATCGTTTTTCAGTCGGGCTATCTCCTGCTGCTTCGATTCGAACGAGCGTTGCAGGGCGTTCAGCTCAGAGAGCAGTTCGGCATTGTCGGCAGCCGTTTGGCGTGCCTCGTCGAGCTGTTCCTTCAGCAGTCTCATGCGGTCGAACAGCTGGTCGGCCAGCCGTTGCTGTCCTTGTATGGAGCCCTTGTTCTCGCGCTCGCGCTCCAGCAGCACGGCGTAGTGGGTCACATCGTTCATGAGCAGCAGGATGCGGAACAGGTCTTGCCGCTGTTCCATCTCCACGCTTGCCAGTTGGTTACGCGCCTCGGCCAGGGAGTCGCGCTCCTGCCGGGAGATGTTCACGCTGTCGGCAGAGTGCTTTTTGTCCCCGCTGCACGCCACGGTCAGGAGCAGTCCGACCAGTCCGGTGATGAGTATATGGCTTTTTTTCATCTTTGATTCTTTCAGTTTGTTTCACCTAACTTGTTTCTTGCGGCACTGATTTTCTGACTGGCCGAAGGGTCGCCCATGCTGCGTGCCGTCTCATAGCACTCTATGGCGCGTTGCAGCACGTTTCGCTTTGCTTCGCGCACACGGCGCACCAGCCGGCCGTTCTCCCTGACGATGAGTATGAGGTCGTTGCCAGCCATGAGCGCGTCGCCGGCGTTGCTCCACGTGCGGTATTGTGCCGTGGCCAGTCGCTCCTGCTCATTGGCCAGTTGGCGGTAGGTGTTGTTCAGGTCGGTCTCCGTCGCCTTGAGCTGGGCGTAGGTGTCCTGCAGGGTTTTCAGTCGTCTTTTCAGCTCCTGTTCCTTCTCCCATACCACGTTCTTCAGGTGGCTAATCTCCGCCTCGCGTTCCTCCACCCGCTGTCTCAGTTCGTCGAGCAGGGTCAGGAGCCGCTCGTTGTCCGTGGCCTTCTGGCGGGCATCCTCAATCTCGCGTCCCACCACCCGTAGCCGTTCCATGATGCGGTCGGCCATCTTCCTGTTGCGAAGGGTGCCGTGGGCCTCGCGTTCGCTCTCCAGGAGGAACGCGTCATCGGCTATCTCGTCGAGGTTTTTCAGGATGCGGTACATCGTCTTGCGCTGTTCCATCGTGGCCCCGGCCAGGACATCGGTCTCGTTGGCTATCTGCGACAGTGCCGTCTTGTCTATGGCGAGCGAGTCGGCCTGCTCCTTGCCGTCACCGCCCCCGAAGCCGCAGGCGGTCATCATCGGCAGCAGGGCGAAGGCTGCTGCGCAGGCGGTGCCTAATACATTTTTCAGTTTCATCAATCGTTCGTCTTTCTCCACATGCCCCTCGCCCAGCTCTGGCGACAGCAGCCGTCCTGTCTGGCGGTCGTAGGTGAGGGTAATCTCACGATAGGCCCCGTAGTCGTTGAGCACTCCCATGCGCAGGTCGGTTCCGCCGTTGTCCATCGAGTGAATCTCTGCTCCGGCCGTACCGAGCGGCATGTGCTGACCCTCCATCTGAACTACAGTCCATGAGCTGCCGTCAAGTGGGGGCATCTGGGGCAGCCCATCCTCCGTCTGTTCGCTGAGGATGGCTGACGGACTGTCGTTGCCTGAACAGGTGTTGATGAGCACCAGCCCTACGACTGCCGCCAGCACGCCTGCTATCAGTGCGATAATCCACTTGGGGAAGGGAGGGGGGGGATGAGGTGGTGGGGTATTACCAGTGGGCTGCTTGGGCTGCGTCCAAGTAGTTTGCGTCCCAGTGTTTTGCGTCCCAGTGTTTTGCGTCCCAGTGTTTTGTGTCCCAGAGGTTTGCGGGCTTGCTCCTTTATCGTAAAGGTCGATGGTGATGGTGGGTTTTTGCTTGTCGGCATAGTCGCCGCGCTTCACGGTGATGGTTCGCTCTTCCTTCTGAAAGCCGTCCGCCTCCGCCGTGACCGTGAGCGATAGTTCGGTGTTCTTCTTGAAGTGATACTCCGACAGGAAGAACGGCACATAGCCGAATTTGCTTGTCTTGCTTGTCTGTTTTCCCATACCTACCCGGAAGTTCACATCGGTCAGCCCCTTCGTCGACTTATTGGCGCACATGATGTAGACGCTTGCTATAGGACAATTCAGTTGGGGCAGCATTACGGTGGCGGTGAAGAAAGCCCTTACATAGAACTCCAGTGCCTCGCCCTTGGGAGTGGTGCTGCCTGGATGGGACACATCGTTACGTTTAGCCATACCTTCGCTCAGTAATTTCGCCATTGAGAACAGAGTTTTCGGATCCCTGCTGATGGCGCATAGTTGAGTCAGGTCCTTCACGGTTTCGTAGCTCATGTAGTCCTTGTCCGTCAGTCGGCTTTCCGGGAAGAAGGTGGCATCCTTATGGTGGAGCAGGCATTTCAGACACCCCTCGAACGAATCCACATGGATGGCATTGTTGTCATTGAAGTTGAGCTGCCCCGTGGTGTCATCAAGACGGCTCTGCAGGTCGTTGCACAGGCCGTCGTACACCGTTGTCTTGAAATTGGTCAGCGGCGTGTTTTCCATGTTGTCGAAGAAGTTCTCCCATACCTTTTCAATCTCCGGCATGTAAGCAACCTTGCGGGGGAAAAATTTCTTGAAGATATTGCCTTTAAAGTCATTCTGATGGCTGGCAATATACAGTGATAGCGGGGTTATCAGGTTGTCGTGCTTGCTCATAAGGATAATAATTTTTTCTTAGGTTAAAATGAAAGGGCAGCCATTCACATGGTCACCCTTTCGGTATGAAATCAGAGTATTTCATTTTTTTGTTTAAAAGATATATAAAATGATTATGAGATTCTTTGTCTGCAAAAATACAAAATAATATTAAAAAATGTACGCGAGGATGGTTAAAAAATATGAATTTTATTCAAATTATTAGCAAGAATCAATCCGGCATATCTGTTTTGTGACCATATTTTTGTAATTTCGCATTCTAAACAGGAAACAACCGATAAAATGAAAAAGACTATTCTGGCCATGCTGCCGTTCTTGCTCCTTGTCTCGTGTATGGACAAGAACCAGTTCAACCGTGCTACGTATCAGGAGATTACCGCTGGCGAGTTCCCCATCGACACCATCGACCCTGCTCACGACTGGAACCTGCTCACCTCGATGATGGTGGCGGTGAAGGTGAACCTCTCCACTGCGGATAACATCAGTCAGGTGCAGATTCTTTCGGACAATCCCTATAAGAGCAAGACGGCGGAGATCCTGGCGGAGGCCTATGCCCAGCAGGGCGACCGCGTGCGCCTCTCGTTCGAGATGCCGATGGTGCAGAAGAGCCTCTATGCCGCTGCCGTGACGCGCACGGGCAAGTACTACGTGGTGCCTTTCGGGCTGAACAAGGACGAGATTGATTTCTCGTCAGGGGTCATCAGCAGCGGCACGTTTACTCAGCCCTCCTATCAGACGTTCACCTACCTTTTCGAGAGCGAGTTCCCCGTGCCGGGCGACTTCGACTATAATGACCTGGTGATGCGTATCGGCAAGCAGGTCCTCTCGTCTAACCTGCTGAGACTGAGCGTGACCGTCTCTGCCGTGGGTACCCGCAAGACCATTGGCGCTGCCTTCCGGCTGGTGGGCATTCCCTACGCGAAGGTGACGGGCGTCACCATCGACGAGGGGGCTCCGCTGGATGCTTCCTACCCCCTGCCGCGGCCTTATCTCTCCGGCGATGACGTGGTGGCGGGCAAGGACGGCTCGGCGGTGATCAACCTCTTCGGCGATGCCCACTGGGCCCTCAGTCCGGAGATGCTCAGCACGGGCTCGGTGGCCCATCTGCTGCTGAACACCAAGCGCACGCAGACGGCGGGCGAGAGCCAGACGGTGGCGGAGCGCACGGTGCATTACACGGTGCAGGTGGCTGACAACTTCGATGTGTCGGGCTTCACGCTCTCCGATTTCGACCCTTTTGTCGTGGAAGAGTACAACGGCATAAGATATGAGGTGCATACCTATCGCTACAAGTCGGCAGAGGTGCTCTGGACATGGAACGGGGGCGACACGGAGGCCTACAACGACCACCTGGCATGGGCGCTGCTGGTGCCGCAGGCGCGGTTCCGCTATCCCATCGAGGGAACGCCCATCGGCAAGTACCGCAACGGCGAGATCTTCGGGGCCTACAACCGCTATAACCACAGCTTCGGGCAGTGGGGACGCAACCACAACACCTGCACCGACTGGTTCCAGAACCCCAGTTCTCCCGTCTATTGAAATCTGATATTAACCTGCCTGTAATTCGATATTAACTTGCTCGTAATTCGATATTAACTTGCTTGTAATTAATATCGAATTGCAGGCAAATTCGATATTAATTAAAAAGGAGCCGGGTCAGACGTCCCTCGTGAACCCTAACGAGGCGACGCTTACCCGCACCCCCTCAGCCTTCGCCAGCTCCTTCAGGCAGGCGAGGGTCGTGGCTCCCGTCGTCACCACGTCGTCGATGAGCAGCACGTGACGCCCCCTGACGGAAGCGGCGTTGCGCAGCTCGAACACCCCTTCCACGTTGCGCCTCCGCTCCTCATGCGCCAGCTGCGTCTGGCTGCCCGTGAACCGCGTCCGCCGCAGGGCATCCGCGGCAATGGGCAGACCCGTCACCTCGCTGATGCCCTTCGCCATCTGCACGCACTGGTTATAGCCGCGCCGCCACTGCCGGCCCCATGTCAGGGGGACCGGCACCAGCACGTCGATGTCGTTGAAGAATTGGGTGGGGGCGAGGTGTCTGGCCAAGAGCTCCCCCGCCTGCCATGCCGCTAAGGGCCGTCCACGGTATTTCATCGTGTGGATGAGGTTGGCTATATGACTGCCGGGGTGATAGAAATAGAGGGCTGCCGCCTTCTCTATAGGCACGAGTCCCCAGAAGAGACGCGCCATGTCGTTGTCCTTGGGCGACTGTTCGAAGTGGGTGCGGCGTGACTCTATATGGCATGCCACGCAGAGCAGCGACTCCTCCGTGTAGAGTCGCCGGCCGCACGACACGCAGCGGCGCGGGGCTACCACGTCGAGCAGTTTAGTCCAGCAGCTCGTCCTCATCGCTCACGTCCATGCACTGGCGGATGATGTCCATCGTGAACCCCCGACCGGCTGCCCACTTCATCAGTTTCATCCTCCGTTCGTAGTCGCTCTTCCCGGTTGTTGACCGTGCCTTCTGTCGCAGCAGGGGGCGCAGCACCTCCAAATACTCGCTGTCGTCCACCTCGCCGAGGGCTTCCTCGATGATGTCTGCATCGATATGCTTCTGCCACAGTCCCTGCTCCACCTTGCGGCGCCCCCAGTGGCTATACCTTATCTTATCGCGTACGTACGCGTGCGCATACCTTTTATCATCTATATAGCGTTCGCCCACAAGACGCGCCATCAGCCGGGCCTGCGTCTGCTCGTCCACGTCCCACTGGTGCATCTTCTCCGTCATCTCATATTGGCAGTGCTCGCCCCGTGCGCAGAGGGCACTCAGCCGTTGGAATACTTGTTCGTATGTCATTGTTTTGCTAATTCTCTTAATTCGTGTTTTCCCCCCTCACCATTCTTTCTTTTCCGAACTGGTCGCGGCGCAGCTCCGTGTGCCGGAACCCCTCCTCACGGAGCATCCGCAGGATGTCGTCAGCGTAGAGGGGATTGATCTCGAAGTAGAGTAGCCCCTCATCGCAGAGCCGGGTGCGGGCGAAACGGGCGATGGCACGATAGAACAGCAGCGGGTCGTCGTCGGGAACGAACAGTGCCTCATGGGGTTCGAAGCCGAGCACCCCCGCCTCCATAGCCGACTGCTCCCGCCGGCAGATATAGGGCGGGTTGCTCACGATGAGGTTGAGTGGAGAGTGGAGAGATGAGAGTGGAGAGTGGTTAGTTTCTTCCGCGGAGAGGATGTCATACTGGTAGAAGTCGATGCAGAC
>Ga0310697_10007399_pt1 | contig 10345 bp, 7 predicted proteins | sample 172DNAGHGlowgp2_FD_203883 | JGI IMG/M metagenome (GOLD analysis project Ga0310697, IMG submission 203883) | Sheep rumen microbial communities from Palmerston North, Manawatu-Wanganui, New Zealand - 1728 DNA GHGlow gp2 (v2) (version 2) | ecosystem: Host-associated > Mammals > Digestive system >...
CAAAGCTTGGGCTGCATCGATGGCAGCCACTGCAGCGTTGCTCTTGGGCGACGAAGACAAATAGGTGACCGTTTGTGCCAAGATGATACGGCTTTCGGGCCAACCGATTTTGCTGACGGCATCAAAACAAGCATTGGCCAACAGCAAGGCGTTGGGATTGGCGTTGCCGATGTCTTCCGATGAGAGTATCAGCATACGGCGGGCAATGAAAAGCGGGTCCTCCCCTGCCTCAATCATGCGGGCGAGGTAATACAAAGCCGCGTTAGGGTCGCTGCCGCGCATCGACTTGATGAACGCCGAAATGATGTCGTAATGCATCTCACCCTGCTTGTCGTACTTCACGAGGTTACTCTGGATGCAATTCGTGGTGAATTCATTGGTCACGACCAATTCCTCAGCGGTTTCGTCCAAGTCGTTCAACGAGGTGACAACCAATTCGATGGCGTTCAGCAGCTTGCGACCGTCGCCGCCACTGATCTGCATCAAGGCTTCAGGTTCCTTGACGGTGATTTTCTTGCCGAAATCGTACTCCAATGCTTTCACGGCCTTGGCTAAAAGGATTTCCAAGTCCTCTTTCTCCAACGACTTGAGCACATACACCTGACAACGTGAGAGCAAAGGCGAGATGACCTCAAAACTCGGGTTCTCGGTGGTTGCACCAATCAACGTAACCAAGCCTTTTTCCACTGCTCCCAACAGCGAGTCTTGCTGCGACTTGCTGAAGCGGTGGATTTCGTCGATAAACAGAATAGGTGCTTCGGGCAGCATCCTTGCACGGTCAATCACCTCGCGCACCTCTTTCACGCCGCTGCTGACCGCACTCAACTGGAAGAACTGACGCTTCACCTGCTTGGAGATGATGAAGGCCAGTGTGGTCTTGCCCACCCCGGGTGGTCCCCAAAAAATCATCGACGGCACACGCCCTGTCTCGATGGCACGTCGCAACACAGCATGTTCGCCGATAATATGTTTCTGCCCAATGTAATCGTCGAGCGAGGTCGGGCGCAGGCGTTCTGCTAATGGGATAGTGGATTTCATATTTTACTCATTAAAATCGTGCAAAGTTATGAAAAAAAACTATCTTTGCGCCTATAATCGACTCATCAAGACATGCTAAGAAGAAAACTTGACAAAATGTTGACATACGGTAAAGGAAGCCAACTGTTGCTTCTTTTCATTGTGGTCATCGCGTTTTTTGTGTTATTCTTGCTTATTTCGGCTATCTGCGGATGGAACTACGGATGGCAGGACATCATCGCTCTCATTCTCGATCCGGGCGGATTTGGCGGAGCGGGCGAACACGATGGTTTCCGTCTCATTGCGACCCTCATCGGCATTTTTCTGTTCTCCACACTGTTCATCTCGATGTTCAACAACATCGTCGACAACGTGTCGGAATCGGCCAAAAGCGGTGCCGTACGCTATCGCACGAAGAACCCTACCTATCATCTATGCCCCACGACACCCAAGATGCCGATGAACTGACGCGAATCCTCCAAATGATGCAGTAATACAACAACTCAGAAAAACATTGGGCATTTTTTTCTACTTTTGTCCCAAAATCATTTGTCTTATGAACAACATCAAATTCCTCATCCTCATCGCCCTGCTCGCCGCCTTCAACGCGGTACAGGCCTGCACTAACTTCCTAATTACCAAAAGCGCATCAGTGGATGGCTCCAACTTCATCAGCTACTGCGCCGACTCGCACATCCGCTATGGAGAGCTGTACTTCACCCCTGCCGCCGACTGGCCGGCAGGCAGCATGCGCGTGTGCTACGACCGTGGCACCAACGCTCCGCGTGGCAGTGTACCGCAACCGCCTCACACTTACCAAGTTGTGGGATATATCAACGAGAACCAAGTGGCTCTTGGCGAAACTACTTTCGGCGGCCGCGAGGAGCTCATCGACCCGACGGGCATCGTCGACTACGGTAGCTTGATGTTCATTGCCTTGGAACGCAGCACCTCAGCCCGCGAAGCCATCAAAATCATGGCCGACCTCGTTGAAGAATACGGCTATGGCTCTGATGGCGAGTCATTCAGCATCAGCGATGCCAACGAGGTGTGGTACATGGAAATCATGCCCAAGGGCTTCACGCCACAAGTAACCAAAAAAGGCGACACCATCAATGCCGACCGTGGCGCGGTATGGGTGGCCATCCGCATCCCCGACGGCTACGTGAGCGGTCACGCCAACGCCGCGCGCATCACCACTTTCCCCTTGCGCGACGGCAAGAAATCCATCACCGACAAAGACTGGAAAAAGCTTTACAACGAGCAAGTTGAGGTGATCTACAAGCACGACATCATCGACTTCGCCCGACGCAAGGGCTACTTCAGCGGCAAGGACAAGGACTTCGACTTCAGTGCCGCCTACGCCCCCGTCGACTTCCGCGCGGCCCGCGTGTGCGACGTCCGCGTGTGGACCATGTTCAATAAGGTGTGCGACGGCATGGACGAGTATTGGGACTATGTCATCGGCAAGGACCTAAACCACCGTATGCCGCTGTACGTAAAGCCCAACCGCAAGGTCAGCTTGTCGGACATGATGGCTTTCCAGCGCGACCATTTCCAAGGCACCAAGTACGACAAGACCCAAGATGTAGGAGGCGGTCCTTTCGGGTCACCTTTCCGTTTCAATCCGTTGTATTGGGAATACGAAGGCAAGCCTTACCTCAACGAGCGTAGCATTGAAGTCGTTCAAACCGGTTTCTCATTCATCGCGCAAAGCCGCAGCTGGTTGCCCAACCCCATCGGGGGCATCATCTGGTTTGGCGTCGACGACACCAACTCGACGGTTTACACGCCTTTCTACTGCTCCATCAACGAGGTGCCGATTGAATATCGCGTGGGCAATGGCGACATGCTGACCTACAGCGACAACGCCGCCTTCTGGGTCTTCAACCGTTTGGCGCATTTCAAATACTTATTCTACAACAGGGTCATCGGCGACATCCAAGCCGTGCAGAACGAGCTGGAAAGCGGCTATCAGGAGCAGGTCAACTACGTTGACAACCAAGCCTTGAGCCTTTTTGAGCAAGACCCGAGAACAGCCATTGCCTACCTCACCGACTTCTCCAACCAAGCCGGACACAACACCGTGGCCACTTGGAAAGAATTGGACAACTACCTGTTGGTGAAATACTTGGACAGCAATGTCAAGCAAGAGGAAAACGGCCAATTCAAGCGCAACGGCTACGGTTATCCCGTCCGTCCGAAGCAGCCAGGTTATCCCGACTCATGGAAAAAAGCCGTGATTGAAGAGACAGGCGACAGGTTTAGGAGGCCATAAAAGAAATACTATCTATGCAACAAAGCCCTCTGTTTCAATTGAAGCGGAGGGCTTTGTCGTTAGAACAACCATGACTTTTACACTTTACCTTGCTTAAATCTCTCTAACGCCTCAATAATCTCATCATTATCGTCAGAGATAGCAAGAATCATATTCTTATATATGCCTCTATCGCTTAAGTCTTTGAGCAACGTGTAAGCGGGTATGTAATTCGTGTAATAATCCTTACCCAAGAAAATCATCGGGCTGGCGTAGCCTTCGCTCTCATAGTGGTTCTGACCCGCATCTTGGAAAATCTCCTGCATGGTGCCCGCGCTGCCAGGAGTGTAGATGATTCCACCTTTAGCGATAGTGACGACACCGTCCTCGCGCACGCTGTTATCAAAGTATTTGGCAATGTCGGTGGCAAAAGGCGCGGTCGGCTCGTGACCGTAATAATACGTCGGGATGGCGAGGCTGCGATGGTCTGTCATACGCGGAAAACGCTCCATTACCTCGAAGCTATGACGTAGCCAACCTTCATCCTTGTAGGTCGGCGAGGGTTTGAGCATATCAATGGCTTCATCCACTTCTGCCTCACTCCTTCCCGCCATCCAAGCTCCGAGATGCGCGGCTTCCATCGCGCCTGGACCGCCACCTGTAACTATTAGACGGTCCATTTCAGTCAGTTTCTTGCATAAAAACACGATTTGGCGGTATTGAGGATTGTCGCGGCGCATCGCATGGCCACCCATGATGCCAACGACATCCTTTTCATCATACAAGTCAAGCATTTTGTAAAGCTCATGCGTGATGAAATGGTCGTGAAGGGCACGGGCCAAGGTTTCCAGCACCTCATGGCCTCGTTTGCCTTGGGCGATATAATGCCGATAGACTTTCGTGTCATAGCAATTCTCAAAGGTGGATTCATCATGATAATCATAGCCTTCATACAGTCTCTTACTGTCATACAATTTCCTAATATAGGTATCGAAAGGTTTGCCCAACTTTCGGACATAGATGCTAAAATCCTGATTGGACATAATATCCAGCACACGATGAACAATGCCCGCAGCATCCAGACCAAACTTATGCATCAACGCGGAGGCTCGCCCCGACTCGCCAAAACGGTCATCCATTCCAATGCGGCACACGCGGATGGGATGGTTCTCAGCCAAAAACTCCGTCACTGCACCACCCAAACCGCCTGCAATTTGATGTTCTTCGACAGTGAAAATCAGTCGAGTATCTTCAGCGGCCTTGACAAGGATTTCACCATCCAACGGCTTGATCGTGTGCATATTGATGACGCGCGCCGAAATGCCCATGTGTTCAAGCATGTGGGCAGCTTCGAGCGATTCCCACACCTCATGACCCGTGGCAACCAAAGTAATATCAGAACCCTCACGCATCAGTTGCGCCTTTCCAATCTCAAAATCTTGCTTTTCACTGGTGAAATCTGGCACAGCTTCGCGGCCAAAACGCACATACACAGGGCCTTTACATTCAAGGATGGCCTTTTCCGTGGCAATTTTGGCTTGTGTGGCATCGCAAGGCGAGATGACGGTCATGTTGGGCAACACACGCATGGTAGCGATGTCCTCCAACGCCTGGTGCGTGGCACCATCGGGGCCGACAGAAACACCGGCATGAGCACCGCCGACAACGACATGTACATTGTTGTAGCACACCGAGATACGGATTTGGTCGTTAGCACGATGCGCTGCAAACACACCGTAGGTGCTGAAAACTGGGATTTTGCCACTCAAAGCGAGTCCAGCGGCAGTCGCCACGGCATCCTGCTCGGCGATGCCCATGGAGAAAAACCTTTCGGGAAAAGCCTCTGCAAAAAAGTTCATGCCTACCGAATTGGTGATGTCGGCACCCAATCCGACCACTCTTTTGTCTTGTTGTGCAGCAGCAAGGACGCCCTCGCCGAAGCCTGTTTTTGTAGGTTTGTTACCTTTATTTTTGTAATCCATACTTCAAGATTTCAAATTCTGGTTCGCTTTGCGTCACTGCGAGGAACGAAGCTGTCCAGAAATACAGTTTTATGACAGAGTTTCACTTCGAGTTATGATTTAGCGTCATATCTGGTTTGCTTCGTCGTCCCTCCTCGCAATGACGCGAAGCGTGTCCAATTGTCAACTATCCAATTCATTAATAAACTCAGGCAATTGTTCCTTGGTGGGCACCTTGCCATGCCATTGATTGTTGTTCTCGATGGATTTCACGCCCTTACCCATAATGGTATCAGCGATGATGACGGTCGGCTGGTCGACAATTTTGTCGGCGACATCAAGCGCCATCTTGATTTGGTCGAAGTCGTGACCATCGATTTCAAGGGTATGCCAGCCAAAGTCCGACCATTTGTCGCGCAGCGGGTCGATGGCCATCACTTTTTCGGTGTCTCCATCAATTTGAAGGCGGTTCCGGTCGATGATGGCGCAGAGATTGTCCGTTTTATGATGTGCAGCGGCCATAGCGGTTTCCCACACGCTTCCCTCCTGCTGCTCACCGTCGCCCATGATGCAGAAAACGCGGTTTGGCTTGCCATCCATTTTGGCGGCCAGTGCCATACCGAAGGCCACGCCCAAACCTTGTCCGAGGCTACCCGAACAGGTCTCAACACCAGGCAAACGCACCTCATAACTCGGATGTCCTTGCAGTCGGCTACCCAGTTTACGCAAGGTAAGCATCTCATCTTCGGGAAAATAACCAGCAGCTGCCAAAGTAGCATATAGCACTGGAGCCGTATGGCCAATAGAAAGCACCACTTTGTCGCGACCTTCCCAAAGCGGATTTTGCGGATTATGACGCAAATGATTGAAATACAGAACAGTGAAAACATCCACCAAGTCCAAGGAACCACCTGTATGTCCCGAACCCGCTTCCGCCAAGGCAGTCAGAATCAGTTTGCGAATATGCTTCGCTTTGCCTTCCAAACCTTTATTACTAATCATATCAGTCGAATTAAGTCTCTAACAACGAAAAAGATACAAACACAAGCGTAGATTACCTTCAGCCCGGTGCCGACCAAAAAGCCGAAAAACGAGCCGAAAGCCGCTTTCAAGGCTTGTGAGCTATCAGTGCCCGACGAGGTTTCGCCGATGTAGGCACCGATGAATGGTCCCAACAGTACAGCAATGAAGCCAATAGGAAAAAACATTGTGACGAGCAGGCCGAGAATGAGGCCTATCGTGCTGCCTCGAACGCCTGCCTGCGAGCCGCCGAACTTTTTCGTGCCCCATGAAGGCACGATATAGTCCATAGCGAAGACCACGGCCCCAATGACTCCCATAATCACCAGAAAACCCACAGAATAATCAATGCCTTTGACAAAAGATACGACCAAGACACCGAGGAAACTGAACGGAGGCCCAGCCAAGCCAGGTACAATGGCACCCACCAAACCTATGAGCACCAACAAGATAGCTGCGATGATGAGAACGACATTCATTTCTTGCGTTTTAGAGGGCGAAATTAGGAAAAAAACATTACATTTGCACTTTCAAACCCTCGCCTATGAAAAAACTTCTACTGCTTTTCTTTCTATTCATCACAATATCAACGGTTTCGGCATACGACATAATTCATCCCCTTGGAGGTCGTGCGGCAGCTATGGGTGGCAGTTCGGTGGCCTCGCAAGGACTATGGGCCTTGCAGAATAATCCAGCCGGCATGGCCAACCTCGAGAAAATCAGCTTCGGACTCTATTATGAAAACCGTTGGATGCTGCCCGAAACAGCCTACAAAAGCGGAGCGTTCGCTCTGCCCACCAAATTCGGTTGTTTAGGACTGAGTTTCACCCAATTCGGTTCATCAAAATACAACGAAAACAAAATCGGACTCGCATACGCCAAAGACTTCGGTCGCTACCTGCAAATCGGACTGCAACTTGATTACCTCTTACTGAAAATCGGTAACGATTACGGCACTTTCAATGCGGTCACGTTTGAGTTGGGCCTACAGTCGCACGTCACCGACAAACTAGCCCTTGGCACCTACATCTTCAACCCCATCAACTTCAGTTTCAAGCAGACGCTCAACCACGAGAAAATCCCCATCGTGTTTCGTTTCGGCTTGGCTTACCAATTCACGAAAGACTTTCTCGGTCAATGTGAAATAGAGAAAAACACTGAACGTGAAGGCGTTAGCCTACGAGGGGGATTGGAGTACGAAGCGTTCAAGCGCTTCTATATCCGTGCAGGTGTGCAGACCAACCCCAGCATCTTGAGTTTCGGTCTCGGCTATTCCATCAGCTTTGCCAGAATCGACGTGGCAGGACAACTGCATAATGAATTAGGGGCATCAGTTCAAGTCGGTTTGGTTTTCAGCATCGGTAAATGAATATGAAACGACTGGCTCTCATCATATTATCCCTGTTTGCCGTCACGTTTGCGAAAGCGCAAATCGCCATCGACACGCTGAGCACTGAAGCCTTGAACGAGCTGCTCATCGAACAAGTGGAACGATTGGCCGAAGACGTTGACGCTGAAATTGATTTTGAAGACCTTTTGGACAACTACATCTTTTTCAGCGAGAACCCCATCAACATCAACAGCGATGAGGTCATGCAATTGGTGGAGTTGCATCTGCTCAGCATGTTTCAATATCAAGCCTTGCAGCAATACCGCCGATTGTTTGGCGATTTCCTTTTCATGGACGAATTGGAGATGGTGGACGGCATCGACGAGCAAACCTTGGCCATCATTCGGCCTGTGGTCTGCCTTATGAAGGACAACAGCAAGGACAAGGTGACCCTCAAAAAGATGGCGCGTTACGGCAAGCATCAGATTGTGGGACGTTACGAGCAAATCCTTGAGCGTCAACAAGGATATGAGCCTATCGACGACTCGTCGCTGTTGGCCAAGCCCAACTCGCGCTACCTGGGCAGCCCACAGAAATACCAGCTCAGATACACCTATAACTACAGGAACAAAATCAGGGCAGGATTTGTATTGGAAAAAGACCCCGGCGAGCTGTTTTTCACCGATAAGGTCAGCGACACGATCCGTTCTTTGCTTGGCAAAAACTACCGCAGAGGCTTCGATTTCTTCGGTTTTCACCTCTATGCCAAGGATTTAGGCATTGTGAAGGCTGCCGCATTGGGCGACTATCAGTTGGCTTTCGGTCAAGGTTTGACGCTGTGGTCGGGGTTGAGCTTCGGCAAAGCGAGTGCGGGCAGCAGCGTGATGAAACAGGGGCGCGGTGTCACGCCCAAAGCCTCGGCCAGCGAATTTGCCTTTATGCGCGGTGCAGCAGTCACCCTTAGCGGTGGGCCTTTTAGCGGCACGGTGTTTTATTCCAATCGACTGATTGATGCCAACGTAAGTGTGGCCGACAGCCTCGAAGCAGCCGAACTCGTCAGCAGTCTGCAAGAGACGGGTTATCACCGCACTATAGGAGAGCTGCAAGACCGTCATGCTATCAGGCAACAGGTCGTTGGAGGCCATTTGGCATACGCCGTTGCCCATTTCGAAGTAGGCTACACTGCCCATCACACTTGGCTTAATGTGCCGCTCCAGCTCAAGCCCAGCCATTACAACCAATTCTACTTTCAAGGCCAAAAACTGACCAACCAAGGCATTGATTTCAAGTATGTGAAAGGCAAATTCGCCGTCTTTGGCGAGGCTTCGATGAGTTATAACAATAATGCTAAGGTCGTTGAGCCTGTCGAAACGCCGACTCAGATTCAAACGGCCCTTCGACAAGCTCAGGGACCGTGGGCTTTTGCAGGTTTGGTTGGCTTAACTGTTAAACCAGCAGGATACCTTAATTTCACCTTGTTATACCGCGACTACGGCAAGACCTACCAGAACTTGTTGGGCAATGCCTTTGGTGAAGGCAGCCGCAACCAAGGTCAACGAGGCGTCTATCTCGGCGTTGAGGTGGCCCCTGCGCCCTATTGGAACATCCTCGCATACGCCGACCAGTTCCAGTTCATCTGGCTGACCTCGCAAGTCAACGCGCCAAGCAACGGCCACGACTATTACCTGCGCGTCAGCCATAGCTTCAATCGTCGCACCAACGCCTACCTGCAATTCCGCTCCAAAACCAAGATGAAAAACTCGACCGACGGGCAGGTGTTCAGCCACTACCCCATCCTTTACACCAAAAACACGGTGCGTTTCAACATCAACTATCAGTTAGGCTGGGACATCCATTGCAGCAACAAAGCCGAATATGCCCATTACCGCAACGATGACGGCACCAACGAAAACGGCTTTTTCATCTGTCAGGACATTGCCTACAAGCCTGAGAATAAACCCTTTAGTCTCACCTTCCGCTACGCCATTTTCGATGCAAAGGACTACAATGCCCGCATCTATGCTTATGAGAACGACGTGCTGTATAGTTTCAGTGTGCCAGCCCTTTATGGCAAAGGCATGAGAGTGTATCTGTTAGGAAAATGGAAGCCTTTCAAGTCGCTGACGCTCTATGCGCGCATCGGCAGCACCATCTACAGCGACCGCGACGAAATCGGCAGCGGCTTGACGCTAATCCAGAAGAATCACAAGACGGATTTGAAGGTGGAGGCGGTGTGGAAACTGTAAAAAGGCCACCATTACATTCGTGACCTCCTTTACATAAGGAAACTCTACACGTCCAATTCTTTCAATACATCATCCAACTTCAAAAAGAAATCATCTGACAGAATGCTTCTTTCTATAATGGTGATCTTCTCTTCTTTATCATTCGACTTTACCGAAATCACATCCTTGGTTTTCACCAATTCAAGCAGGACTTTGCTTAACTCGGTAATACGTTCTTGTTGCATGATCTCCATCTTCCTAAGATGTTCTTTGTCGCGTACCCAATCGTCAATTCTGGCCTTCTCCAGTTTGTCATATATGGCCATTTCCGTCTTTCCCTTTAGTCGGGCAAAATCTCGATCTTCATCTAAAAGACGGATTTTCTCTCGCATCAACCACTCCTGTTGTTTGAACTCGTTTTCTTTTTGACCCCTATAAATCAACAGCCAATGTCTGAACAGCACAAACATCCCTACGGATAACAAGAGTGCAGCAATTACAAGATACACGAATGGCATCCAACACTGTTTTTCAC
>Ga0310697_10007402_pt1 | contig 10342 bp, 7 predicted proteins | sample 172DNAGHGlowgp2_FD_203883 | JGI IMG/M metagenome (GOLD analysis project Ga0310697, IMG submission 203883) | Sheep rumen microbial communities from Palmerston North, Manawatu-Wanganui, New Zealand - 1728 DNA GHGlow gp2 (v2) (version 2) | ecosystem: Host-associated > Mammals > Digestive system >...
GAGCCCGGCACAATACCGAGCTCACTACTATAGAGAGTTTAATAATTAATGTTTAATTTAATGTCCAACTTTTCGGGGTCACATCAGATACGCCCCCCTTTATATGTTGTTTTTGTGCGGTTAGTTGACCTCGATGAGGACTTCGGAGAGGGTGGGATGGATGTGCACCGTCTCGCGGAGTTGGCGCAGGGTGGCGCCGAGGGTGATGTAGGCCGTCACCTCCTGTACGAGGTCGGCGGCATGGGCTCCGAAGATGTGGGCGCTGAGGATGCGGCCCTCACCGGGTTCGGTGCACAGCTTCACCATGCCCTCTGTCTCATTCATCGCCAAAGCCTTGCCGTTGGCGCGGTAGAAGGATTTGTGACACTCATAGGGAGTGCCCTGTTCCTTCAGTTGGTCCTCACTGAGGCCTACGCAGGCGGCTTCAGGTGTGGTGAAGATGGCGGCGGGCATCACGTCGAAGCGGATATGATCCTCGATGCCGAGGATGCGGTTCACGACGTGTAGGCCCTGCATCTCGGCGGCGTGAGCGAGCATCTGACGACCGTTGACATCGCCGATGGCAAATAAAGACCCCTCCAAACCTCCCCGTAAGGGGAGGCTTTCTTTCCCCCCATCGCAGAGAACTCTGAAATGTTCATCAACGGGGATGGCGCCATTGCGCTCAAGGGTGATTCCGATGGCTTCGAGGTTTAGCCCCTCGGTGCGCGGCTTGCGCCCTGTAGCCATCAGGACGACATCAGCCTCCACTGAGAGTTCCTTGCCTTTCTGCTCGAAGGTGATGGTTAGCCCCCCCTCTCCCGCGGGAGAGGGGCTGGGGGTGAGGCCTTTTACACCTGCTCCCATATAGAACTTAATCCCCTCTTTCTCCATCTGTTTGCGCAGACGCTTGGCGATGTCGCTGTCGAGAGCGGGCAGACATTCCTTCAGGAATTCGATGACGGTCACCTCCGAACCGAAGCGCTTGAAGACGCTGGCAAACTCCATGCCGATGACGCCGGCACCGATGATGCAGAGGCGCTTGGGGAGCTCTTTAAGGGAGAGCAGGTCCGTGGAATCTACGACAAGCCCCTCTCCCCGCTCTGCCCGTGGGGGGGAGGGTCGGGTTTCCGCTTGAGAGCTTTCCAAAGGAATTGGAGTCCTCCCCCCCATGGGGGGAGTTAGAGAGGGGCTTATGTTGAGCATCTTGGATGTGCTACCGGTGGCGATGATGATGTTGTCGGCTGTGTAGCGCTGACCGCTGGGCGTCTCCACCGTGTGAGCATCGACGAACGAAGCACGCTCACGTACCAGCGTGATGTAGGGGTGGGAGAGGAGTGTCTCTATCCCGCTGCGCAGTTGCTCCACCACTTGCGGCTGCCGCTCGATAGCTTCCTCGAAGGATGCTGAGTGGACGAACGTCTTCGTGGGGATGCAGCCCACGTTGAGGCAGGTGCCTCCGACATGTTCCTGCTCGAAGATGGTTACTTGAAGTCCGTGCTGTGCGGCGTAGAGGGCTGTCTTATAACCCCCGGGGCCTGCACCGATGATGATAAGGTCTGTCATTCTTCTAATGATTTCCAGTACGTCGTAATCGGTTGCTTGGCGGCCAGCACATCGTCCACGCGACCGATGGGGGTGTTGTGGGGAGCGGTCTTGACGAGCTCGGGGTCGCTCTTAGCCTCGGCGGCGATGGTGTGCATGACGTCGATGAAGGCGTCGATGGTCTCCTTCGACTCGTTCTCCGTGGGCTCGATCATGAGGGACTCATGGAAGAGGAGGGGAAAGTAGATGGTGGGTGCATGGTAGCCGTAGTCGAGCAGGCGCTTGGCAACGTCCATCGTGGTGACGCCCGTGCTCTTATCTACGAGACCATCGAAGACGCATTCGTGCTTGCACAGACCCTCGATGGGGAGGAGATAGTCATCGCGCAGGCGTTCCTTAATATAATTAGCGTTGAGCGTGGCCAACGGTCCTACCATCTTCACGTTCTCGCGACCGAGGCTGAGGATGTAAGCGTAGGCCTTCAGCATCACGCCGTAGTTGCCGAAGAAGGATCCGACAGAAAGACCCTCTCCCCGCTCCCCCGTTAGGGGGAGAGCCTCGCTCCGCTCGTTGGCTGGCGCTGTAACAATGCGCAGCTCAGCCCCTCCCTGACGGGAGGGGTCGGGGGTGGGTCTAGTGACGCGTGGATAAGGCAGGAACTGCTCCAAACCCTTACGTACGCCGACGGGGCCGCTGCCGGGACCGCCACCGCCGTGAGGAGTGGAGAACGTCTTGTGGAGGTTAATGTGCATGACGTCGAAACCCATGTCGCCCGGACGGCATTCGCCGAGGAGCGCGTTGAGGTTGGCGCCGTCGTAGTACATCAGGCCGCCGGCCTTGTGCACCATCTCGGTAATTTCCAGCACGCGCGGCTCGAAGATGCCAAGGGTGTTGGGGTTGGTCATCATCATGGCTGCCACCTGGTCGCCCAGTTCATCGAGAAGCTGACGCAGGTGATCAACATCCACTGTGCCGTCGGCCAGGCTCTTCACCTCTACGACCTCAAGGCCGCAGACAGCAGCGGAGGCGGGGTTGGTGCCGTGGGCGGAGTCGGGGATGAGGACCTTGGTGCGGGAGCTGGCCCCCCCTACGGCCCCCGAGGGGGCTTCTGTTGTTTTGCTATCAGCGGATTTTACATCCGTAGCCCCCTCGGGGGCTGAATGGGGGGCCGCCTCATGATAGGCGCGGATGACCATCAGGCCAGTCAGCTCGCCGTGGGCACCGGCACAGGGATTCAACGTGAACTCGCTGAGGCCTGCCAGTTCTGCGAGGGACTGCTGGAGGTTGTAATAGACTTCCAGTGCGCCCTGACAAGTCTCGGCAGGTTGCAGGGGATGCAGGCCGGCGAAAGCCTTCATGGCAGCAATCTCCTCGTTGATGACGGGGTTGTACTTCATCGTGCAGGAACCGAGGGGGTAGAAGCCGTCGTTGACACCGAAGTTGTTATGGCTGAGGTTCGTGTAGTGACGCACCACGGTCAGCTCGTCGCACTCCGGCAGACGGGCCGCCTCCTTGCGGCGCAGCGACTCGGGCAGCTCGAAAGTGCTGTGCGAGCGGTCGTAGTCCTGAGGCAGGGAGTAACCTTTGCGTCCTTTCTTTGAGAGTTCAAAGATAAGTTTTCCGTATAATGTTCTGTTCATGCTCGTACCTCCTTATGTTCTTTTAAGATTTCCACTAACTCATCAATCTCTTCGGGTGTGCGTTGCTCGGTGACGGCCAGCATGAGCGCCTTCTCGCCCACTTTCACACCTGCGAGGTAGCCGCATTCGGTGGCTTCTGCCAGCAGGGCATCGAGGTCGCCGTCGTAGTCAACACAGAACTCGTTGAAGAAGGGCTGGCCGGGGTAGGTGTCTTTGAACTTACCCGTGGCCAGGAGCTTGTCGTGGAGACTGTGGGCGTTGGCATAGCTCATCTCAGCCACCTCGCGCAGACCTTCCTTGCCCATGAGCGAGAGGTAGATGGTCACGTAGAGTGCCATGAGACTCTGGTTGGAACAGATATTAGAGGTCGCCTTCTGACGACGGATGTGCTGTTCGCGGGCTTGCAAGGTGAGCACGAAGGCGCGCTGGCCGCGGTTGTCGAGGGTTTGTCCCACGATACGCCCGGGCATCTTGCGGATGAGTTTCTCGGTGCAAGCCATGAAGCCTACGCCAGGACCGCCGAAGGTCATGGGGATGCCGAGGCTCTGGCCTTCGCCGACAGCCACGTCAGCACCCCACTCACCCGGTGTCTTCAAGATGGCGAGGTCGCTGGGGTTGGCATTGACGACGAAGATGCCCTTCTGCTCATGGATGGCATCAGCGATGCCTGTGTAGTCTTCCACGATGCCATAGTAGTTCGGCTGCTGCACGATGACACCAGCCACGCCGCCTTCGGCCAGCTCCTTGTCGAGCGCTTCGCGGTCGAGGGCGCCGTTCTTGGCGGGGATGAGCTGGAGGGGCACACCGTGGAAGTGAGCGTAGGTATTGACGACGCGTCGCACCTTCGGGTCGAGGGTCTCGCTGATGAGCACGCGTGTGGCCTTCTTGGCATTGCCCCAAGCCATCATCATGGCCTCGGCAGTGGCGGTGGCGCCGTCGTACATCGAGGCATTGGAAATATCCATGCCAGTCAGTTCAGCAATCATCGACTGATACTCAAAGATATAGTGCAGTGTGCCCTGAGAGATCTCAGCCTGATATGGGGTGTAGGAGGTCAGGAACTCGCTGCGCTGGATGATGTTCTGTACCACGCTGGGAGCGTAGTGGTCGTAGCACCCGGCACCGGCAAAGCAGATAAGCTGTTGGGTGTTCAACGGGTGTGTCAGCTGCTCGAAGAAGAGGCGCAGGTCGGTCTCGGAGAGCGCATCGGGCAGGTTGTAGTCACGCTTGAAGCGTGCAGCCTCGGGCACGTCGGCGAAGAGATCGTGAACACTCTTCACCCCCGTTGCCTTCAGCATCTCCTGCAAATCCTCTTCGGTATGGGGAAAGTATTTAAATGCAGACCCTCCCCCCTGCCCCTCCCTTGTAGGGAGGGGAGTAGATAGTTTTTGACTGGGTGTACTCATAAAAGAATACTGTTTTTAAAAGGTAACCACTCCCTCCCTACAAGGGAGGGTGAGGGGTGGGTCTTCTTATTCGCAATGCTTCTTGTAGGCCTCGACGTCCATTAAGTTGTCGAGCTCGGACGGGTCGGAGAGCTGAACCTTGATGATCCAGTTGCCGAAGGCGTCCTTGTTGAGGAGCTCGGGCTCGTCCTCGAGAGCCTCGTTGACTTCCACGACGGTGCCGCTGACGGGAGCAATCAGGTCGCTGGCGGCTTTGACGCTCTCTACGGCGCCAAACTCCTCGCCTGCGGTGACTTCGTCATCCACCTCGGGCATATCGACATACACGACATTGCCCAGTGCGTGCTGAGCATAGTCAGAAATACCAATGTAACCAAATTCGCCTTCTACGCGAACGTACTCGTGTGACTCGCTGTAATAGAGTCCTGATTCAAAGTTTGCCATAATGTTAAAGACCCACCCCCTAACCCCTCCCGTTAGGGAGGGGGGCGGCTGGCGCTTGGAGGCTTATAGGGTCATTCTTTAAGATATTATTAATGTTTATGAAATGCAAAGGATAATAATGTTGACTACCCGCAGGCTCTCCCCTCCCTCACGGGAGGGGCTGGGGGTGGGTCTTTACTTCTTATAACTCTTGTTATAGAATTGCTTCTTCACCACCACGCCAGGGAACACCTTCTTGCGAATCTGAACGGCGAGAGGTGTGCCGAGCTTGGCATAGTCGGCTTTGACGAGTGCCATGCAGACGCTCTTATCGACGCTGAGGCAATGATATCCCGTGGTGACTTCACCCACGGCCTCGCCTTCGGGCGTGAGGACAGGGTAGCCATGGCGGGGGATGGCTTTGTCGGCCAGCTCGATGCCCACAATCTTCTGTGCCACGCCGTTGCCTTTCTGCTCTGCGAGAGCTTCCTTGCCGATAAACTCGGGTTTGTCGAGCTTCACGAAGATGCCCAGACCTGCCATGATGGGGCTGATGTCGGCGCTGAGTTCGTCGCCGTAGAGCGGCAGACCCACCTCGAAGCGCAGTGTGTCGCGGCAGCCGAGGCCGCAGGGCTTGCAGCGTCCGCTCTCCATGAGCTTATCCCATGCCTGCTGCGTGAACTCGTGGGAGCCGTAGATCTCGAAACCATCCTCGCCAGTATAGCCAGTGCGGGAGATGATGATGGAAGAGCTGGTCCCCCCTACTGCCCCCGAGGGGGCTACTTTTGCCGTGTAAAACTTCAGCTCTGCGCAGGGCAGACCGAGGACTTCCTCGACGACAGCCTGAGCCTCGGGACCTTGCACGGCGAGCTGGCCGTAGTAGTCGCTCTGGTGCTCGAAGGTGATATTGAAGCCCTGCATCTGCTGTTGCATCCACTCGACATCCTTGTCGATATTGGCGGCATTGATGACGAGGAAGAAGTCGTTGTCGCCCATCTTATAGACGAGCAGGTCATCGACCGTGCCGCCGTTGGGGTAGCACATCATCCCATAGTAGATTTGTCCGACGGGCGCATAGGTGACATCATTGGTGAAGATGTGCTGCACGTAGCGCTCTGCATCGGGCCCTGTGATGCGCACTTCGCCCATGTGCGAGACATCGAAGACACCGCAGTGCTGGCGCACGGCGTTGTGCTCATCGGTGATGTTCGAGTACTGGATGGGCATGATGAATCCGCCGAAGGGCGACATCAGTGCGCCGAGTGCCACATGGCGGTCATAGAGACAGGTTTTCTTTTCCATATACAAAGTTGGGGTTAAGGTATTCTTGTTCGAGGACTTCAATGGCTTTTACATCCTCATTGGTCAAAAGTATCTCCTGATGGCAAAGATGCCTGATGGCGAAGTGTTTGAAGTCTTCGATGGAGATGTCGGTATGCTCTTTCAGCAGGGTGATGCGCTGACGCACGCTCTGCACGCCGTGCTTCGAGAGCTTCACCTGTGGCGGTGTGATGGCGTGGAGCATGTGCTCCATGTCCGTGTCGAAGAGCATGGTGCCATGCACGATGCTGTGTCCGGGAATGTGGTAGAAGGCATTGCCCGACACCTTACGGACGTTAATGAGGACATCGTTGTTCTCGGTGGACGTGGCGGAGAGGCCGAGCTCGCGAAGCATCTTACACACCATTTCCATGTAGCGGGCGAAGGTCGTGACGACCTCATCGGAACGGGTGATGTAACTCATCATCACATTCGACATGTCTGCATAGACACAGCCGCCGCCGCTCTTGCGGCGATAGAGCTGGATGCCATGCTCGCGGCAGTAGTCGATGTTGACCTCGTTCTCGATGACCTGATTGCGGCCGAAGATGACCGATGGCTGCACCTGCCACAGGAAGAAGACATCATCCTCAAGGCACAACTGCCGTGCCGCCCATTCTTCCATTGCCAGATAGAAGGAGAGGCGACGCGTCTCATCAGAGAGTAGTGAGAGATGGGTCATCAGAGGGGTCGTATGTCTTACGTAGCGTCGGCAAAGATAGTAGAATGTTTTCGAACCTCAAAAGAATAACAGGAATAATGTTCGGAAACTACAAATTTTAGCAAAAAAGGCTTGTTTAAGAACACTCAAAACGACAGGCCACAAGTGAACATCCTCTTATGACTGCGCCCCACAAGTAATTTCGCCGCGGAGCGGACGGTTCATGCGTTCGCGGATGAGGTCGGTGTCGGTGGTGTGGCCCAACAGGTGCATGAGTTTGGCGATGGCGCACTCGACGGTACCGTCGTAGCCGCTGATGACACCTGCATTCTTCAGCAGATAGCCGCCGCTGTAGCGGGCCATCTCCACGGGGCCTGCGGCACATTGTGTGATGTTGATGATGACGATGCCGCGCCTCGTGGCTTCCGTAAGAGCCTGCATGAGCCACGGCTGCTGGGGGGCGTTGCCGCTGCCGTAGGTGCGCATGACGATGCCGCGCAGATGGGGCGCTTCCAGCAGGTGGCGCACCATCTGTTCCTGTATGCCTGGAAAGAGGGTGAAGACCACGACATTGGTGTCCATGACGAAGTGTGGCGTCATGGGCCGGCTGTAGTCGGGGTGCAGGATGAGGTCGTCGCGGTAGTGGATGCTGACGCCAGCTTCCGCCAGAGGCGGGAAGTTAAAGCTGTCGAAGGCATTGAAGCCCTCGCTGTTGATTTTCGTGCTACGGTTGCCGCGTAGCAACTTGCCGCTGAAATAGATGCAGACCTCCGGAACGCGCGGTGTGCTGTCGGCATGGTGTGCAGCAGCTATCTCGATACTGGTGATGAGGTTCTCCTTGCCGTCGGTGCGCAACTGGTTGATGGGCAACTGCGAACCGGTCAGGATGACGGGCTTCGTCAGGTTCTCTAGCATGAAGCTGAGCGCCGAGGCCGTGAAGGCCATCGTGTCGGTGCCGTGGAGGATGACGAAGCCGTCGTAGCGGTCATAGCCGCCCACGATGATCTCCACGATACGGGCCCATAGCCGCGGGCTCATGTCGCTGCTGTCGATGGGCTCAGGGAACTGATAGACATCGATGCCGACAGGGATGGCCTGCAACTCAGGCATGCGCTGCACGAGATGGTTGAAGTCCAAGGGCTCCAACGCATCAGTGGCGGGGTTGCGGTCCATGCCGATGGTGCCGCCAGTGTAGATGAGAAGTACGCGACCTGTGCGAGGCAATTTTTAGTTTAAAGTTTAAGGTTTAAAGTTTAAGGTTTAAAGTTTCAGGTTTCAAGTTTCAGGTTTCAGGTTTCAAGTTTCAGGTTTCAGGTTTCAGGTTTCAGGTTTTGTCAGCGCATGAGCTTCTGGCCATTGCGGATGAAGATGCCCTTCTGTGGAACCTGAGACAGTCGGCGTCCGCTGAGGTCATACACCGCGCCAGCCTCTCCCCCCCTTGAAAGAGAGGGGGCGGGGGTGAGTCCAATGCCCACCGGCACCGTTCCCTTCTGCTGCCACAGTCGCACATTGTCAATATAGACGCGTGTCTGGTTGGCAGCACCTTGGTTGGCCGTTGTCTGGAGGCCGAGGCGCAGGGTGACGGTCTTGATATTAGCTGTAGTGGACAGCTCAAAGGGCACCGTCATCTGTTCCCATGTGCCGGCCGCAGCGGGAAAAGGGGCGTAGTATTCCTTACCTCCTGTCACCACGCCGCAGAGCAGGGTGTTGACATTACCTCCGGTGGTGGCAATCACGTTGGGGGCCGTGCGACGGCTCTCATTGGCGCAGTCATAGCGTAGGTCAAAGGTTAGGGCGAAACTTCCGCTCTGAGGTATCTGGATGGTCTGGCTGATGGCATTCGTGCCTATCGTCCAGGAATTGAGGATACTGAGGCAGCGAGTGCCCACTTCCTCCTCAAACGCAGCAGGCACAGCCATGATGCTGGCGCTGTTGCCTACGTTAGAGGGCGAGACACAGTATTGCGTGAAACTGTAGGGCATGGAGTAGAGAAGGCAATAGTTGCTGGCAGGAGAAAGGTTGGACTCTGCCTTCCAACCCTTCACGGGCAGCACCTGCGGAAAGTTACTGCTGGCGGCACTCACCGACTGTGTGTAGCAGGGGTTATAGGCTACGTTGTTCAGGGTGATGTTGCCTGTCGTGCCCCACGTGATGTCCTCCTCGAAGCTCGGGTTTGCGATGTAGTTCTCGGTGATGTCCTCATAGTAGAAGGGCTCTAACTCCTCGGTGTAGGCATGAATCTGTTCGCCGTCTAGACGAACCACCACGGTGCCCTCAATGGTCTCGGTCTTGGAGATGGTCTTGCCATCCACGAAAGCTGTAATGGTAATGGTCTCCGGTTCGTTGCCGAGCGTGCGGACGTAGAACTGCAGGTCATCGTAGGGGTTGAAACCCTTGACGGCGACGCCGCTGCCCTTGATGAACACCTTGAGCGGCTGCATCAGTGTGTGGTTCTCATCGAGGGCGATGATGCTGGAGCCCTTGCTGTCGGTGATGAAGGTCTCTGTGGTGAGCACGGGCGCGCCGTGTTCGGTGGTGACATCCTTCATCTCGGCTTTGTTGTTGCTGCCGCCTGCGAGGTTGGCAACAATGAGGTAGCGAGTGCCGTCGGGGTCTGCGCAGACGAGGCCGTTCCAGCCATTGGGCAGTTGCTCGGTGAGGCTCATTGCCTGAGCTGCCAGCGTCTTCGTTTGGGCGCTATCCACCTGGCTGTAATAGATGACAGCCGCACGGTCCACCACCTTCCCCTTCGTGAAGCTCTCGCTCTTTGCGGAGTACATGGGATAGAACTTCGAGCAGTTGATGCTGTTGTTGTTGGCGTGTTCGCCGAAGGCCATCTTGCCGGTTCCGCCCACGGTGACCACGCCGATGCTGTTGTCGATGTTGGCCCAGTCGGCATCGAACTGTGTCGTCTGCTTGCCGTCTGTCTGCACGCGGCCGGCGGCGTAGTAGAGGGTGCGCTGCGGACGTGTGAACTCATCTGTGGTGATGGCCAGCATGCCGCCGCGACGACCTCTGATGGTGCCGCTCTGCAGCCCCTTCACATGGTTCATATAGACGATGGCATTGCCGGGCGTGGCTGCCAGCACGAAGCTGTTCTCCAAGGTGGCATCGTTGGTGTTGATGCGTCCGTTCATTGTGAAGGCGTTGTCCTTCAGGTCATAGATGCCGCTCACGACGGGTGTGGCGTTGGTGCCCTTGCCACTGACGTTGTACCATCCCAGGAAGTTACCCGTGTTGTTGGCGCGGAAGGGGCAGACAATCTTGTTGCGGTCGGGCGTGGTGTCGGTGAAGTAGCCGGTGTAGCTGCTCAGCCCCGTGCTCCAGGAGAAGGTGACGAAGCGGTCCTTGCTGGAAGCGCGCACGAT
>Ga0310697_10007404_pt1 | contig 10342 bp, 9 predicted proteins | sample 172DNAGHGlowgp2_FD_203883 | JGI IMG/M metagenome (GOLD analysis project Ga0310697, IMG submission 203883) | Sheep rumen microbial communities from Palmerston North, Manawatu-Wanganui, New Zealand - 1728 DNA GHGlow gp2 (v2) (version 2) | ecosystem: Host-associated > Mammals > Digestive system >...
GGAAGTCGGTCACAGGAGCTGCAACGTCTAATCCGATACCTGTGGTACCCAAAGTCAGACCAACAGACAAATGGTCAAAGAGCCCGTACTCCTCTACTCTGTCCTGTGTCTGTGCCTGGACGGGTTGTGCAAACAGCACCATTGCAAAGGCTAAAATAATAGCCATACTGACTTCTTTAGTTTTTTTCATAAGGTTTATTTGAATTTAGTGAAACATTAATAATTATTTAGGCACAAAAATACAAATTAAGCTTTAATTTTGACTAACAATTTACAAAAATCGACTATCAAAATGCGTTTTGAGAGTCGATTCTGCCTATTTCTGCTTTCTCCAGCCCCAAAACCAAGGAGGTTTCTGCCAATATCATGGCGGCTGGAGAAGGACAGCCGGACACTAGAGGTTTACAGCAGCGAAAATATAGTACCCCAAAAAGGTCACCTGAAACCATAAAATAAACAGAGAGTCACGAAACAATCGCAACCCTCTAGTTTTCAGAAGTGGACCAGGTAGGGCTTGAACCTACGACCTCCAGATTATGAGTCTGTTGCTCTGACCAACTGAGCTACAAGTCCCTGATTCGGGCTGCAAAGTTAAAGGAAATTCTTTAATTATCCAAATTTTTAGGGCGAAATAACAAAAAATAAGTGGAAATTAAGTACCTTTGCACGCCAATGGAGATAATTCGTAACATAAAAGAGCCTGGAATGCTGGTTAAGAGCGCTGCCACGATCGGTGTGTTCGACGGTGTTCATGCTGGTCATCGGCAGGTGATCAAACGCCTGATTTCCGACTCCCAATCCCATCATCTGGCTTCGATGGTCATCACCTTTGACCGTCAGCCCAGGCAACTGTTCGATCCAGACTTTCGTCCACAGTTGCTGACAACACAGAGGGAAAAAGAACGGGAACTGGAGCGTTTAGGCATCGACTATCTGGTGGTGTTGCCATTCACCAAGGAGATTGCTTCGCTCTCTGCTTATGAATTCATGTGGAAAATCCTTAAGGAGAAGCTGAACGTGCAACTGCTCATAACCGGCTACGACAACCGTTTCGGCCACGACAGGACGGAAGGGTTCGAAGATTACGTACGCTATGGAGAAGAACTGGGTATCAGGGTGCATCGCGGCATTGAATTGTCGATTCAAGATTATGATGTTTCCGTCAGTTCATCGTCAGTCCGCTGGCTGCTTTCCGAGAAAGGAGAAGTGGACACTGCCGCCGTCCTGCTGGGGCACTATTACCAGCTCACAGGCAAGGTCATGCCAGGCGAGCATATTGGCCATCAGTTGGGGTTCCCAACAGCTAATCTACAGCCCGATGATCCTTTCAAACTGATTCCTGCCAGCGGTGCGTATGCTGTAAGGGCCACCATTGGCGACCATCAGGAACAGTGGCCTGCGATGATGAATATCGGCACACGGCCCACATTCGACGGCAACAGCCGGACATTGGAGGTGAACATCATCGACTTTGACGGTGACCTCTATGGGCAGACCATCACTATAGATTTCGTTGCAAGGCTGCGTGAAGAACGGCACTTCGACTCGCCAGAGGCATTAGTAGCCCAGCTCCACAAAGACAAGGCTTTGACTATGGAGTTGTTTGCCAAGACTGATTGATATATTCCTAATACATTATTATATATTAAAATGAAAAATGCCATTATCTATCTCGTCGTGTTCCTGGCCATTCAGATAGGAGCAGGCATGATTGTGAATGCCTCATGGATGTTAATAAGTGGAAAGAGCGCTTCGGATAGTGCCATGGGACTCATCGTCACGACCGTATTATCAAGTGTCATCACGATAGCCGTTTTCCTGATGGCTAAATGGAGTGAGGTGTCAAGGCACTGGATCAGAAAGCGCCCCTGGATAACAATGGCATGGTGTGCCGTTGCTGCCTTCGGCGCAATCATCCCTTCATTATGGTTCCAGGAGCACATGCCAGAGTTGCCGAACATCGCCGAAGAGACTTTCGACATGATTATGAAAGACCGCTTAGGCTATCTGTCTATAGGTTTGCTGGCTCCGTTAGCCGAAGAGCTGGTGTTCCGAGGAGCCATCCTGCGGTCGCTCTTGCAATGGACAAGCCGCTCATGGGTCGCCATCGCCATCTCTGCCCTTTTCTTCGCTGCTGCTCACATGAACCCAGCCCAACTGCCGCATGCCTTCCTGATAGGTCTGCTCTTAGGCTGGCTGTACTACCGTACCGACAGTATCATTCCCGGCATGGTGTACCACTGGGTAAACAATTCTGTGGCTTATGTGATGTATAACCTCTATCCTGACCCAGACCTCACGGTGACGCAACTATTCGGCTCTGAGCGGACTGTGCTGATGGCTGTAGGCTGCTCGCTCTGCATCCTTCTGCCTGCCCTGTTCCAATTGAATATGAAGCTGGAGAAATAAAGAATGATAAACGAAACGGGCTGCAACCTATTTGGTCGTAGCCCGATTCTTCTGTTAGTACTTAATAATTTGAGAGAAATGAAACTTCACAGTTTCTTTTGTTTAATTTATATAGAAAGCATAGAAAAAAGTCACTCTATATAGGTGGAGCTCTCTTTTGCCGGCGCCTGAAGCAGCGTATCGGTTACATTCTCCGCCTGAATGGTTGTCAACACATTGACCGTATCGGCCATCTGCTCATGAGCCTTGACATAGGCATCGCGGGGATCTTCCCAAATATCCCATGGTGCCTGAGCAGCATTACCCAGTGTAAGGATAATGGCGACGATGGCAGCAGCTTTGAACAGAGGCATCAGACGACTCTTCAATGAAACGGTCTTGGCTATGGGAGCTTCACCTGTCATCTCCAAGATACGTGCATCGAAATTCTCACCAAGGGGTTCTTCCTTCTGCAACTCACAGCGGAAAAGATCCCCGTATTGCCGAAGGGCCTCTGGTATTTCCTGAGTATCCGGCTGGCTGAAGAACGTACGGAGAATAGCTTCCTCCTGTAGAGTGGTCTCACCCTCCCAGTAGCGTTCCAATAGCTGTTCGATGTACTTATAATCCATAATTCTCTGTCTTTATAAATTGCTGCTTGATACTCTGCCTGGCCCGGAAGATATTGATTTTCACCTGTTCCTCTGTGACACCAAGTATCTGCGCGATTTCCTTATAACTCTTGCCTTCGAATTCACGAAGTTGCATACAACTGCGTTGCTTCTCTGGCAGACGATCGATGAGCTGCCTGACTAGTGCGATACGGTCGCGCTGCATGGCCTGCTCCTCGGGATTGGATGAATAACTGTGGTCGGCTGTATCACCACCCTCTTCCAGACTTGGATTCTGGTTTTCCGCTTTCTTCATCTTGTCTAACGAGATGTTCCGGCAGATAGTGAGGCAGAAGGCTTCGATGGAGTCTATCTCCTCCCAGCGGTCTCGCCTGTTCCAGACCTTGATCATCGTTTCCTGAACAACGTCCTCCGCTTCCGCTGGATTGAGAGTGATGCGGAGCGCGAGCCTATAGAGCTCATTTTTCAGCGGCAGGATGTCATTGCGGAAACTGATTTTTTTCATCCTCTCTAAATTAAATGACGATTGGGAAACGGAAAAGTTACACGAAAATCTATTTTTTTGTTTACAGTTTACGGTTTACAGTTTACAGGTGAATACCTGGCAAGCCATTTGCGAAACCTTTTACTGCCTTTAGAAGTAATCATCTGTAAACTGTAAACCGTAAACTGTAAACTGTAAACCGTAAACTATAAACTAATAACAGTACCCGACTGTCCGTCGAGGGCAGTGGCAAGTGTGATGATGACACGAGCGACACCGGCATCAATGGCAGAAAGGGCATTCTCTATCTTCGGCAACATACCACCGCTGATGGTACCGTCGTCCTTATATTTAATAAAGTTTGCGCGCGTGATAGTCGGAATCACCGAATTCTCATCGTCAGGATTGCGGAGTACGCCTTTCTTCTCAAAGCTGAAGATTAGTGTCACGTCATAATAGGGAGCCAGAGCCTTGGCCGTCTCGCTGGCGATGGTGTCAGCATTGGTATTGAGGATGTGTCCCTGTCCGTCGTGTGTCAGCGGTGCCATTACGGGGGTGACACCTTCCTCTATAAGACGGCTGAGCATAGAACCGTTAGCACTATCGACATCTCCCACAAACCCAAAGTCAACACCATCTTTCAAAGGACGCTTGTGGCTGCGGATGACATCCATGTCAGCACCTGTGAGTCCAAGAGCATTCACGCCATTGGCCTGAAGACGGGCGACAAGACTCTTGTTCACCAGTCCGCCATAGACCATCGTCACCACATTTAGCATGTCGGCATCGGTAATGCGACGGCCATTCACCATCTTCGATTCGATGCCGAGGGCCTCTGCCACCTTCGTAGCTTTGCGGCCACCACCGTGCACCAGAACCTTCCGGCCTTCAATGGCACTGAAGTCCTTCAGCAACTGTGAGAGCTGGGTCTCATCTTCCACAACGGCCCCACCCACCTTCACGATCGTCAATTTCTCTTTCATCTTTCTATATTTTTTGGCACGGATTACACTGCTTCATTTTACACGACAGCCGTGTCTCTATAAAAGAGCCGTGTAATCCGTGCCGAATCATCTATTCCAGATAAGTGTATCCATAAAGCCCGGAGCGGTAGTTCGACAGGAACTCCTTACCCTCTTCGAGCGAGATCTTTCCCTGCTTCACACTCTTGGCCACCCATACCTCCAGCTGACGGACGAGTTTCTTGGGATTATACTGCACGTATTCGAGCACCTCCTCCACCGTCTCACCGTCGATAATCTGATCGATATGATAGCTACCGTCCTTCTCGGAGATATGGACGGCGTTGGTGTCGCCGAAGAGGTTGTGCATATCGCCGAGGATTTCCTGATAGGCTCCCACGAGGAACACCCCCAAATAGTAAGGCTCGTTCTTCTTGAGGGGATGGACGGGCAACGAGTGGGTGTTATGGCGATTAGTCGTGAAGTTGGCTATCTTACCATCCGAGTCACAGGTGATATCCTGAATGGTGGCATTGCGTGTCGGACGTTCGTCAAGCCTCTGGATAGGCATAATGGGGAACACCTGATCTATGGCCCAGGAGTCGCTGAGACTCTGGAAAAGCGAGAAGTTGCAAAAATACTTGTCAGCCAACAGCTTGTCTATCTTCATGAGCTCCTCTGGGATATGCTTAAGACTCTTCGCCAAAGCGTGTATCTCATGACATACACTCCAATACATAGCCTCAACCTCTGCACGGGTCTTCAGGTCGACAATGCCGTGCGAGAAGAGGTCGAGCACCTCTTCGCGGATCTGCTCCGCATCATGCCAGTCCTCCAGCACATTGCGGGGCGAGAGATTATCCCAGATATCATACAGGTCTTTCACCAACTGGTGGGAATTCTCATCGGGCTCAAACTCCTCTGGCATCTCTGGAAGTGAAGCCGTTTCCAGCACGTCGATGACGAGCACGGAATGATGGGCAGCCAATGAGCGCCCACTTTCTGTGATGATATTAGGATGAGGCAGATTGTTCTTGTTGGCTGCATCGACGAAAGTATAGATACAGTCGTTGACGTACTCCTGAATGCTATAGTTGACGGAGCTCTCGCTGGACGGTGAACGGGTACCGTCGTAGTCAACACCCAAGCCACCGCCACAATCGACGAAATCCACATTATAGCCCATCTTATGCAACTGGATATAGAACTGAGAAGCCTCGCGAAGAGCTGTCTGGATACGACGGATCTTTGTAATCTGTGAGCCAATATGGAAATGGATGAGCCGCAGGCAGTCGCGCATACCCTTCTTGTCGAGGAAGTCGAGAGCCTCCAGCAGTTCAGCACTGGTAAGACCGAACTTCGAGGCATCGCCACCGCTCTCTTCCCATTTGCCAGAACCTGATGAAGCCAGTTTGATGCGGATGCCGATATTCGGACGAATGTTCATCTTCTTGGCCTCTCGGGCAATGATCTCCAACTCGTTCATCTTCTCTACCACGATGAAGATCTGCTTGCCCATCTTCTGAGCCAACAGGGCCAGTTCGATATAACTCTCGTCCTTATAACCATTACAAACGATAATAGAGTCGCTCTGGCACTGCATAGCGATGACGGCATGTAGCTCTGGCTTCGAACCTGCCTCAAGGCCGAGGTTGAACTTCCGGCCATGGGAGATGATTTCTTCTACCACAGGTTGCATCTGGTTTACCTTGATAGGATACACCACATAGTTCTCACCCTTGTATTCATATTCCTCTGCGGCCTTCTTGAAACAGCTCCAGGTCTTCTCAATACGGTTGTCAAGGATGTCTGGGAAACGAAGCAACACCGGTGGTGTGACATCACGTAGAGCCAACTCGTCCATTACTTCCCGCAAGTCTATCTGCGTGCTGTTCTTACAAGGAGTCACATAGACATCACCTTTCTCATTGATCCCAAAATAAGATGTGCCCCAACCATTGATGTTGTAGAGCTCCTTCGAATCGTCAATGGTCCATTTCTTCATATTCCCAAAATATCTTTTAGTTTTTCGACACTGTATTTTATCTTGTCATAACTGTCCATCAGACTGACATCAAGCGTATAGCGGGCTTTGGAATAGTAAGGTTCCCGACGCTCCAGCTGTTCACGGATAAACGTCAACAATTCTTCCTGACTCTTCCCCTTGATGAGCGGACGCTCCACACGAGCCATCTGCAGATGCTTATACAGCACCTCAGGCGCTGCCTTCAAATAGACCACTTGGCCTTGCTGGTTCAGATAGTCCATATTGTCAAAGAAGCAGGGTGTGCCACCGCCACAACTGATAACGACATCCTCAAACTCAGCTACCTCATGGAGCATATTATACTCGATTTTCCTGAAGCCCTCTTCTCCTCGTTCAGCAAATATCTGTGCAACGGTTTTGCGCATCCGGCTCTCGATATACCAGTCGAGGTCATAGAAGATGATACCTAGTTCCTTGGAGAGCGCCTTGCCGACGGTTGTCTTCCCGGCACCCATATAGCCGATGAGGATGATACGCTTCATATCAGCTCTTCTTCACTGGAACAGCGTTAATCACCTTCATACACTCCTCGAGGGTGAGCTCTGCAGCCTTCTCATGCATACTCTTCGGCAAACGATAGTTCTTGCCGTCATAGACGAGATAAGGTCCATACCGACCGTTAAGGACTTCAAGCTTCGGATCCTCATCAAACTTCTTCAGGTGCTTACGGTCATCCTCCACCTGCTTCTCCTTTATCAGCATAATAGCCTCGTCGAGCGTGATGGCCATAGGGTCAACACCCTTCGGGAGAGAAGTGTATTTACGGTCGTGGAGAACATAGGGGCCGAAGCGTCCTGCTCCAATCGTGACAGGCTTTCCTTCGTAGTCACCTAATTCACGAGGCAGTCTGAAGAGATTCAATGCCTCTTCAAGTGTGATAGTTGTCATGCTCTTGTCCTTCGGCAACTGTGCAAAAGCAGGTTTCTCTTTATCATCGGCAGAGCCAATCTGGACAACGGGGCCAAAACGTCCGATTTTCACAAAGACAGGCTTTCCGCTCTTGGGATCCTTACCTAAAATCCGTTCACCAGCCTTATGCTCTTGACGGCTGTTGATGGTACGTTCTACCGTTGGCTCGAACTCCTTGTAGAAGGAGTGCATCATGTCAGTCCACTTCTCATCGCCCTCAGCAATCTTATCGAAATCCTGCTCCACCTTGGCGGTGAAATTGTAATCCATAATCTCATTGAAGTTCTTCATCAGGAAGTCGTTAACCACTATACCGATGTCTGTTGGAATCAGTTTCCCCTTCTCAGAACCAACAATCTCCTTGCGGGACTTCTGGGTAATCTGCTTACCCTTTAAGGAATATACGGTGTAAGAACGCTCCTCGCCCTTCTTGTCACCTTTCTGCACATATTCGCGCTGCTGGATGGTGCTGATGGTAGGAGCATAAGTTGAAGGACGGCCAATGCCCAACTCTTCCATCTTATGCACAAGGCTGGCCTCAGTATAACGCTGGGGACCCACGCCAAAGCGCTCTGTAGCGTTGATCTCACGACGAACCAGTTCCTGACCCTCACGAAGCGGAGGTAGCGTGTGACCGAAGTCCTCCTGCTGCTCTTCGTCGTCCAGAGACTCACGATAGACCTTGATGAAACCGTCAAACTTCACGACCTCACCCTGAGCCACAAATTCCTCATGACTCCTGACTCCAGACACCAGGTTCTTGATGGCAATCGTCACTGTGGTCTTCTCCATCTCAGCATCTGCCATCTGACTGGCAACCGTACGCTTCCATATCAGTTCATACAGGCGTTTCTCCTGGGTAGAGCCTTCTATCTCTGCCTTGTCCATATAGGTAGGACGGATGGCTTCGTGAGCCTCCTGAGCACCCTTTGAACTGGTGTGATACTGGCGGGTCTTACTATATTCCTTGCCATAAAGACGGACAATCTCATCCTTGCTGGCAGCCAGACAGAGACTCGACAGATTGACAGAGTCGGTACGCATATATGTTATCTGTCCGTTCTCGTATAGATGCTGGGCCACCATCATCGTCTGACTGACGGTGAAGCCGAGTTTCCGAGCGGCCTCCTGCTGTAAGGTTGATGTAGTGAATGGAGGAGCCGGCGTACGCTTGACGGGCTTACTGACTATACTCTCAACAGAAAATTCGGAGGCCTTGCACTGCTCCAGGAAGGCTGTCACCTCTTCTTCTGTCTTGAAACGAGTGCCCAGCTGAGCTTTCACCTCCGTTGCAGAACCATCGGGATTAGTAATGGCGAATATACCGTTTACCACATAATAAACTTCGCTCTTGAATTGCTGAATCTCACGCTCACGCTCGACAATCAGCCTGACTGCCACACTCTGAACACGTCCGGCAGAGAGTGCCGGCTTTACCTTCCTCCACAAAACAGGGGAGAGCTTAAAGCCCACGATACGGTCGAGAACACGGCGAGCCTGCTGGGCATTCACCAGGTTCATGTCCAAATGACGGGGATGCTCAATGGCATCCAAGATAGCCGGCTTCGTGATCTCATGGAAAACGATACGGTTGGTCTTTTGCTTATCCAGACCCAGCACTTCACACAGATGCCAGGAAATGGCTTCTCCCTCACGGTCTTCATCGGATGCGAGCCATACTTTCTCTGCCTTCTCTGCCTTGGAACGTAATTCTGCTACAAGCTTCGTCTTCTCTTCGGGAATCTCGTATTCTGGTTCGAGCGACTTCTCGTCAACACTCAACTCCTTCTTCTTCAAATCGCGGATATGACCATAGCTCGACATCACCTTAAAGTCCTTTCCCAGAAACTTTTCTATCGTCTTCGCCTTGGCCGGAGACTCCACAATTACTAAGTTCTTCTGCATACTTTGTCTCGTTTATATTTCTTACGGGCTGCAAAAGTAAGCAAAAAACGTTATCACACCTTATATATATAGAGGATTTTTAGTTTTATTAACGATTCTGCTTGAGGAATCGGTGTACGGCCTCCCGTATCGAGCGGAGTCCGAAACGTTCCTCATACACTTCCCGCAGCGGCAACCATTGCAATTCTGCTGCATCATCTTCGGCCTTGACAACCACATCCTTACCAACATGACAGATGAAGAAAAGATCGAGTGTGTGAATGTCCATGCCTGAATAATGATAGATGTTGGGGATGGAGAAGATATACTTCACTTCGGCAGGAGAGATGACGAGACCTGTCTCCTCACGGATCTCCCTGACCATACCTTCCTCAGCATTCTCCTCGTTGTCGACAAAGCCGCCTGGCAGGTCAAGTGTACCCTTAGCTGGCTCCTTGCCACGACGGGCCACCAACAGCTCATCCTCCTCGTTCAGGATAAAGGCTGCCGTCGAGGCTCTTGGGTTCTGGTAATACGTGAATCCGCAGTTCGCACAATGCCTGCTCAAGGCGTTATGGATCTCAAAGTCGCTACTCCCACACTTTGGGCAATAGCGGAATATCTCTAATGGATGACCTTTCATTTCCTTCTTATTTTATGTTTATAGTTTAAAGTTTATAGTTTATAGATGATTACTTCTATAGGAAGAATGGTTTTAGAACAGTCTTATAAATGGCTTGCACGGTATTCATCTATAAACTATAAACTTTAAACTATAAACAATAAACTATAAACAATGATTACCAGTTATCCGTTCTGAACGGGAACAGCGGCAGATTGCCACCGTTCTTCACATTACCAATCTGGAAGTTCTTGAAGCAGTAGCGAACAGCAACGGGATTCTTCACCTCGGGCGACGTAATCTTGATGGCCTCATCCCAATAGCCGCCACCTGGCTGCCAGAAGTGCTGGGCCTTGGCTGGATGGAATACACGATCCTCACCAGCCAACTCGAAGCCCTGCATATCCTCAAAGG
>Ga0310697_10007406_pt1 | contig 10341 bp, 6 predicted proteins | sample 172DNAGHGlowgp2_FD_203883 | JGI IMG/M metagenome (GOLD analysis project Ga0310697, IMG submission 203883) | Sheep rumen microbial communities from Palmerston North, Manawatu-Wanganui, New Zealand - 1728 DNA GHGlow gp2 (v2) (version 2) | ecosystem: Host-associated > Mammals > Digestive system >...
CGAGAGCGGTCTCACCCCGCTCATCCCGATGTTCTCCCTGGGCCACGACTTCCGTCCGGCCAACATCCACGCCGGCGGCCTGCGCTATCACGGCGCCGGCGCCATCGTCTCCCAGCTGCTGAAGGACGGCCTGATCGAGGCCGTGGACATCCGCCAGCTCGACTCCTTCGCCGCCGGTACGCTCTTCGCCAAGGCCGAGGGCATCATCCCGGCTCCGGAGTCCTGCCACGCCATCGCGGCGACCATCAACGAGGCCCTCAAGTGCAAGGAGACCGGCGAGACGAAGACCATCCTCTTCAACCTCTCCGGCCACGGCCTGGTGGACATGACCGCCTACGACCAGTACCTGTCCGGCACGCTCGCCAACACCGGCGAGTAGAATCGCTTGCTATAATTGAAAAGCCCGGGGCACTACGCTCCGGGCTTTTCAATTATATGCTCGTCTTTCCGGGCTTGACCCAGGATTTCTTACCAGTTCAGGATCTTCTTGAAGTCGTAGGCCTCGGGATCCGGGACGAACTGCTTCGCAGCCTCGTAGTCCGCCGGGGTGATGTAGTGGCAGATGTGGCCGTAGTAGTTCTGGGCGATGCCGCCCTCGATCTCGACGCGGCGCGGCGGGATCTTGCCTTCCTCGTTCTGCAGGTCGTGCAGGTAGAGCGGCTTCGCCTCGCCGAAGGCGTTGACGTACACCATGCAGCCGGTCTCGCCCTTCTTGAAGAGCTCGTACACGCCCATGGCAAGTTCGGTGCAGTAGGTCAGGTCGTAGCCGATCGGATCCTGGCAGCGGACGTCGTAGCCGATCTCCACCGGACGGGTCTTGGCCTTGAAGCCGATCTTCTTCATCTCCTTCTCCAGCAGCTCGTTGAAGAGGACGGCCTTGGAGATCTTGCCGAGCTCGGGGTGACCGTGCTCATCGTAGGTCATGTGCACGCCGGCGGCCTTGATGTCCTCGGGGGCGAGGTCATGGAAGACGCCTTCGGCGACCACCACGGTACCGTAGCCGATGCCCAGCAGGCGACGCTTAATGATCGTGGAGAGGGTGAGTTTGATGATCTTGTCGATGGTGATGGAGGTCTTGTTGAACATCTCCGGGATGATGGTCATCGGAGCGTGCGTGGCCTCGCCGATGCCCAGGGCCAGGTGGCCGGCGCTGCGGCCCATGGCGCTGATGAGCAGCCAGTTGCCGGAGGTGCGGGCATCCTCATACACGGTGCGGGCGATGTGCGCGCCCTCGTCCTTGGCGGAGTTGAAGCCGAAGGTCGGGGTGTTGTCGGGCAGCGGGAGGTCGTTGTCGATCGTCTTGGGCACGTGGATGTTGGCGATGGGATATTTCTTCGCCTCGAGGAACTTGGCGATGCGGTTGGCCGTGGAAGCGGTGTCGTCGCCGCCGACGGTCACGAGGAGCTTGATGTTGTTGTCCTTGAACAGGGGCAGGTTGAAGTTCTTCTCGAAATCCTCATCCGTGGGCTTGAAACGGCTCATCTGCAGGTAGGAACCGCCGCGGTTGAAGTAGGCGTCAGCCTTGAAGAAATCGAGGTCTTCGGTGCGGGGATTGGGGCTGAAGAGGCCGCTGTAACCGCCGTGAAGGCCGATGACACGATAACCGCCGGCCAGAAAGGTCTTGGCCACGGAGCACACGACGGTGTTCATGCCCGGTGCCGGGCCGCCGCCGCAAAGGATGATGATGGAATCTTTCATTTTGTGTGAAATACTATAACTAACTTTTGGATTTTCAAGAAATCCTGCGAATTTACTCATTCCTCCCGACAAAAGCAAACACCCCTCCCGGTCCCGCCTCCCTTTCCCGCCTCCCTTTCCCGTCTCCCGTTCCCGCATCCCGTTCCCGCCCGCCTGCTCCTGGCTGCCCCGGGCTGCCCCGGGCTCCCCCTCCTCCCTTCCAACCTCTCCCCTCCCGTTCCTCCCAGGGGCGCTGGCTACCCTCTCCGCCCCCGGCAACCGTTTTTCTCCGCTCCCAGGGGCGCTGGTCACCCCCTCCGCCCCCGGCAACCGCTTTTCTCCGCTCCCAGGGGCGCTTGGCTACCCTCTCCGCCCCCGGCAACCGCTTTTCTCCGCTCCCAGGGGCGCTGGCTACCCCTTCCGCCCCTGGCAACCGCTTTTCTCCGCTCCCAGGGGCGCTGGTCAGCCTCTCCGCCCCCGGCAACCGCTTTTCTCCGCTCCCAGGGTGGACCTCGAGAGGATCGGACTGGGCCAGAAGCTGGTCGGGGAGAGCCGGGTCGCTGCCGCGCATAACCAAGTGCGGCAGTTCCCGATGGATTGTTTTCGATGTCTGATTTGAGTCGGCACATGCCCGGGGCCACCGCCGCCTGTCCAGGAGCGATCGAGACCGGGAATCATGACGGGAATGACAAGGGCAAGACGTGGGCAAGAAGCGCCATAGCGATTTTAAAAAACAGTCAATTTATGGAGCAAAATCGCCGCTTTTTACATAAACGTTTATTTTTATCACTCTCATATTACACTACCAAACAATCAGTTACAAGAATAATCGAAATTAAACGTTTAACCTGCAGATAAAACGGCTTGACATCCCTACTTTTGTCGACATGGAAAACTTACTCACATCCTCTCCCAAGCCGCTCTCATTCGGAGAACGCGAGCGGCAATGTGAAGAACTCTTTTTGAACCGAGGACCTTTCTTTCATTTATGTACACCCGGAAACGCAACACTCACCCTGTTTGAAAATGCCGAGGACTTCCGGTACGGAATGAACCTGGTTGCTTTGTGTACCCATTTGAAGCCCACAGTCAACATCATCACATTCGAGTTGATGGGCTCGCACCTGCATATCGTCGGAGAAGGAACGGTCGAAGCAGCCGGCAACTGGTTCAGAGAGGAGCGAAGACGGTTGTACCGATTCTACCAATCTACGGGCCGTGTCCGGGATCTGTCCGCATTCCAGCCGAAAATCATTCCGATCTACGACCTGTCCTTTCTTCGAAACACCATTGCCTATGTCAACCGGAACGGATACCTGGTCCATCCGGAAAGCACGCCATTCTCCTATCCCTGGGGTGCCAACCGGTTCTATTTCAATCCGGATGCGAAATTCCGGCAGGACGGGAAGTACGGCGATCTGACCTACGACGAGAAAAGACGCATGTTCCGTAGCAACACGATTGACTATCCGGCAACGCACGCCATCGTGGACGGGTATATCTCCCCGCCCGCATTTTGCGATTTGGATCTGGGCGAGGGGGTGTTCCGGGATGCGCGACACTATTTTTCCCTGGTCTCCCGGAGTGTGGAAGGATATCGGGACATTGCCCGTCTGATCGGAGACCAGGTTTTCTGCACGGACGATGAATTGTATCTGATTGTCCGCCAGATCTGCAAGGATAAATACGGAACCTCGCGACCCGACACGCTCCCGCCGGACCTGAAGCGGGAACTCACCAAGACCCTGCACTATGATTACAAGGCGGGGATTCCTCAGATTCGTCGGATGCTCCGTGTGGAAGAGAGTGCCGTCCGCGCCATTCTCGGCAAATAGAGGCCCCGGTCCGCCTCCCTCCTTGCACAATCCTCTCTCCGTCAGGGGCGCGGAGGGCTTTCTCCGCCCCTGGCAGCGGGGAAAAGGCATTGCCGGGGGCGCGAGAGGCTTTCTCCGCCCCTGGCAGCAGGGAAAAGGCTTTGCCGGGGGCGCGAGAGACCTTGTCCGCCCCTCGCAGCTGGGAAAAAGCATTGCCAGGGGCGCGGGAGGCATTCTCCGCCCCTGGCAGCGGGGAAAAAGCATTGCCAGGGGCGCGAGAGGCATTCTCCGCCCCTGGCAGCAGGGAAAAGGCCTTGCCGGGGGCACCGGAAGAGCCGGGCGAAACGAGAACTGGGCCCGGAGGCGGTGCCGGAAGTACCTGGTGCAACAAACGTTGCGAGAAGTACCTAGTGCAACAAACGCTGCGGGTCGGAGCGAAGCGACAGAGGGGGCCTGGGGGAACCTTCCCCCAGACAGAGGCGGAGCCGGGAGTGCCTGGCGCGACGGGGCCTAGCGCAGCGAGTGTTGCGCCAGGTACTTCTCGAAGGCGGGCTTGTAGGCTTCGGAGACATGGATGAGGGTGTCGCCTACCGAGATGTCGTAGGAGCCTTCGATGGAGTCGATCTTGTCCAGGGCGACGATATAGGAGCGGTGCACGCGCATGAACGCGGCGGCGGGAAGAAGCTCCTCCACCGCCTTCATCGTGATGTGCGTGACGACGGGCTGCCGCTCCGAGCAGAGATGCAGCAGGACGTAGTCCTTCATCCCCTCCACGTATCGGATATCCGAGAATTCGACCTTGCGGAGCTGTCCGTCGGTCTTGACGAACACCGAAGTCTTGTCCTCCGGCTGGGACAACGTCGCCGGCGGGGCCTGCCGCGCCGCCTCCACCATCTCGAACCAGCGATTCGCCTTCTCGGCCGCCTCCAGGAACTTCTGGTAGCGGATCGGCTTGAGCAGGAAGTCCAGCGCCGACACTTCGTAGCTGTCGAAAGCATACTGCTTGAAGGCCGTGGTGAAGATGATCCGGGTCTGCTCCGGCACCATCCGCGAGAGTTCCATCCCGTTGAGGTCGGGCATCTGGATATCCAGGAAGACCAGCTGCGGCTGCCGCTCCCGGATGGCCGCCAGGGCGGCTACCGGATCGGTAAACGAAGCTTCCAGCACGAGGATCGGCGTACGGGAGATGAAATTCTCCAGCATCTTGACGGCGAGCGGCTCGTCATCGACGACGATACAGCGAAGCGGACTCATGGCAACAGGTTTTTGAGCGAGAGCCGGACGGAATAGACGCCGCCCTGCTCATGTTGTTCGTACTTGTAGGCATCCGGATAGATGAGGTCCAGCCGGCGCATCAGGTTCTCCAGGCCGATTCCGGAACCGATGTGGTCCACGCCCGTCTTCTCGAACGTGGAATTCTCGCACTCGAACACGAGATCCCGTCCGGAAGGCCGGAGACGGATGTGCACGAAGGAATCCATCCGGGCGTTGACGCCGTGCTTGAAAGCATTCTCTATCAAGGAGATGAAGAGAAGCGGAGCGATCTTGACCTCCGCCTCCGGAAGCTCCCAGGAAGTCGTCACTTCCGTCCGCTCGTTGCAGCGCAGCTGCATCAGGCGGATGTAGTTGTCCATGAATTCGACCTCGCCGGCAAGCGGCACCTTCTCCGCGGTCGTGTCATAGAGCGCATACCGGAGGGTGTCGCTGAGCTGGCCGATGCTCTCCTGCGCCTTGTCCGGATCGATCTGGGTCAGGGAGGAGATGTTGTTGAGCGTATTGAAGAGGAAATGCGGATTGAGCTGGTTCTTGAGCCAGGTCAGTTCGGCCTCCGCGGTCTTGCGCCGCTCCTCCTGGAGCTGCATCTGCATGTCGCTGGAGCGCAGGATGGAACGAACGCCGATGGCGAGGAACACGAACAGGATCTGGAAGAAGGCCGAGGACAGGAAGGCTACCAGCCGGAAAGCCCAGATGTCCCGCACCTTGAGCGAAGCCATGACCTGCTCCGGAATCTCGACATTCGGCACCAGGATCCGGAAATTGAGCAGCAGGATGACAAGGGCGTTGACGGCGATGAACCAGCCGGTCCGCCGCCGGAAAAGCAGCTTCGGCACCAGCAGGATGTAGTTGAGCGCATAGACGAGCAGCAAGGGCAGCATCATGTTGAATGAGCCCTTGATGATCTGGATGGTATGGCTGGTTTCCCCGGAAACCAGCCAGTTCACGATGGCCGGGAGCACCAGGGCGCAGGCCCACACAAGGACCTGCGCGAGGTTGAGGATCAAGTGGTTGCGGTTTCGTTCCATGGTTATCAGTCCGCTTTTTTGCAAATATAGCAATTCTTTAGCGCATTCCGCCACCCGTCTGGGCTCCTGCGCCGCTGCCGGATCCGCCGCCCATCAGGCTCGTGCCCAGGCTCTCGGTGGTGCTCTCGGCGTTGAGCACGTCGTCGTTGAGGATCGTCGTGCGCGTGTTCTTCACGTGGGCACCGCCCTGCCGGCCGAAACTCCAGCTGATGCTGAGGTTGAGGTTCTGCATCGGGATGATGTTGACGCTCTCGGAGCGGAAATCCTTGCCGGCGGTGTAGCTGCGCATCTCCAGGCCCTTGCAGCCGGACAGCGGCAGCGTATAGTTGATGCTGATGCCCAGGCGGTTGTCCAGGAAGGTCTTGGTCAGACCGGCCATCCCCATGCTCATGCCCGTGCTCCAGCCCTGCAGGCTGTAGCTGCGGCCCATGGCGATGACGTTCGCGCTCAGCTGGAAGTCCAGGGGCAGCGCCTGCTGGATGCCCAGCATCGCATTGTAGCTCAGGCCGCTGTTTTGCTGCTCCAGCACGGCGCTGCGGAAGTCGCTGTAATTGAGGCCGCCGTTGAGGAAGATCCGGGTCCTGGGGCTGGCGTTCCAGTTGGCGAAGACGTTGAGGCCGGTGACGGAGGAGTTGACAATGTTGCCGAAAGTCATGTGGAGGATCTTGTCCTCGTCGTAGAAGCTATACGGGGAGATGCCGTTCAGGACCAGGGACTCGCGCAGGGTGAGGTTGAGGATCCACTTCGGCGAGTAGAGGTTGTAGACGAGGCTGATGTTGTGGCCGCGCTCCACCTCGAGGCTGCCGTTGCCGTAGCTGCGTACCGTAGGGTCGGACACGTCCACGTAGGGGTTGAGGTAGCTGATGCCCGGACGGCTGATGCGCATGTTGTAGGAAAGTCCCAGGTTGGAAGTCATGCCGAGGTTCCACTGGACGCTGGCCGTCGGCACGAGGCTGCCGTACTGCGTCTTGAAGTCGTTGCCCTGTCCGGCGGCGTAGGTGACCGCCTGCCAGGTATGCTCGTAGCGGGCACCGGCGAGCAGGCTCACGGGGCCGGCCGCCAGCTTGTACTCCATATAGAGGGCGCCGATGCGGTTGTAGTAGTGGTAATCCAGGCTGCCGTAGGGATTGAGCGCCCAGGCGGCGCCGTCCCAGAGGTAGTTCTGCTGGAAGGAGCTGTTGTGCCGCGCGATGAACTTGGCGCCGGTGCTCAGCGTGCTGCGCTGCCCCAGCGGGGTGATGAAGTCCGCCTGCACGGTGTGGTCGGTCGCGCCCTGGCGCCCGTCCGTCTTGCGGTTGGTGAGGTCCAGTCCCCCGGCGGCGTCGGCACGGAAGGTATTCTCCATGACCGTGGTGCCCGGCGTCGCCGCGAACTGGTACGAGAGCACGAAGTTGCGGTTGGGATTGTCCGCCCAGAGATGCTGGTAGTCGATGCCTGCGGTGACGGAGTTGGAGCCCATCCGGGTGAAGGTGGTCCCCTCGTAGCCGAAGCCGGGGCCGTAGGAGGCGCCGCTCATCGTCGTGGCGGTGAGTCCGTCCATCGTGGAGCCGAAGTGCATCAGGCCGGCCGTCACGGACACGAGGTTGCGGGCGTCGGCCTCATAGCTGGCACTGAGGTTGCCCATCAGCATCGGCAGGGTCATCGCGCTTTCGCTGTGCGTGCGGGTCGTGCCGGAGGCCGGGGCGAGCATCTCCCGGGTCATGTCCGACGTGGTGCCCGGCATCTTCATGTACATGCCGTTGCCGCTGAGGCTGACGGCGAATTTCCCCTTCTGCTGGCTGACGAACAGGCCGCCACCGCCGCCGCGCGTGCTTCCCATGGCGCGGACCGAGCCGAAGTAGCCGTCGGTGAGGTTCCGGGCGCCGGCCTCGTCGCGGTTGGTCACGAGATTGAGCACGCCGCCCACGCCTTCGGCGTCATAGCGGACCCCCGGGTTGGTGATGACCTGGATGTCCTTGACGCTGCTGGCGGGCATCATCTTGAAGATCTGCGCGGGATTGGCCGAGAACATCTGGCTGGGCTTTCCGTCCACGGTGACCTGGAAGTTGGACGAGCCGTTGACGGTGATGTTGTCCTGGCCGTCCACCGTGACCATCGGCACCTTGCGGAGCATCTCGAGCACGGTGCTGGTCCGGGCGTCCACGTCTTCCGCGACGTTGTAGCTCATCCGGTCCACCTCCATCTTGACGAGGTTGCGCTGGGCCATCACGGAGGCGCCTTTCAGGGCCTCCACGTCGTCCTGGATGAGGATGTCGCCGAGGTCCAGGGTCTCCTGGCCCTCCAGGGTGAAGGCCACGCGGCGGTCCGCCCGGCCCACACCGGTGTACAGGAGCGTGTAGGCGCCGGGGCCGGAGAGGGCCTGCGAGAAGCGGCCGTCGGTGCCGGTCGTGGTGAACGCCACGGGCTTCTCCGCGTCCGGCGCCTTGAAGAACTGCAGGACCGCCGCCGGCTCCCCCTGGCGGGAGAGGGAGTCGAGGACCGCCCCGGTGACGGTGGTCCGCTGGGCGGAGAGGATTATGGCGGAGGACAGCAAGGCCAGTATGCAGGATATCATTCTTTTCATATCGTGTCGGATTTTTGTTTCTGCCGCGAAAATAACGGCTGTACGGGCCAGCGTCAACGATCTTTCGACGAACGCCGCCGCGCCTTCGACGAACGCCGCCCGGAGGGAGGACCGGCTGCGCGCCTTTTTGCTTTTCCGCTGGGAAATGCGTATTTTTGCGGTTTACGCACGCGCGCAAGAGAAAATGGACGGACAAGCGGCAAAAATACGGATTGAGCAGCTCCGGGAGATCCTCCGGGAGAACAGCCGGCGCTACTATGTGGACAACGCGCCGACCATGTCGGACTATGAGTTCGACCAGCTGATGCACGAACTGGAGCGGCTGGAAGCCGAATTCCCCCAGTTCGACAGCCCCGACTCCCCTACCAAACGGGTCGGCTCCGACCTGGATGCCCCGGTGGGCGCCAACGCCGAGAGCGGGGCGCGCCAGGGATTCGTCCAGCGCCGCCACCGCTACCCGATGCTGTCCCTGGGCAACACCTATTCGATCGGCGAGATCGAGGAGTTCGCCGCCCGGGCCGACAAGTCCCTGGACGGCATGTCCTTCTCGTACAGCTGCGAGCTCAAGTTCGACGGCACGGCCATCTGCCTGACCTACAAGGGCGGCAAGCTGGTCCAGGCCCTGACCCGTGGCGACGGCGTGCAGGGCGACGACGTGACGGACAACGTCCGCCGCATCGACTCCATCCCGCAGCAGCTGCACGGGGATTACCCGGAAGAATTCGAGATCCGCGGCGAGATCCTGATGCCCTACGCGGCCTTCGACGCCCTCAACCGGGAGCGCGAAGCGCAGGAGGAGGCTCCCTTCGCCAACCCGCGCAACGCCGCCTCGGGCTCCCTCAAGCTCATCGATCCCGAGGAAGTGGCGCGCCGCGGCCTGACCTGCACCCTGTACCACATCCCGGCCGAGTCCGTGACCTTCGACTCCCACAGCCAGGCGCTCGACGCCGCGGCCTCCTGGGGGCTTCCCGTCTCGGAGGAGCGCCGCATCTGCCACGATATCAGCGAGATCAAGGCGTACATCGACCATTGGGACACAGCCCGCAAGTTCCTCCCCTACGCCACGGACGGCATCGTCATCAAGATCAACGAGCTCGCCTGCCAGCGCGCCCTGGGCTATACCGCCAAGTCGCCGCGCTGGGCGGTGGCCTATAAGTTCAAGGCAGAGCAGGCCTGCACGGAGCTGCTCAGCATCGACTACCAGGTGGGCCGCACGGGCGCGGTGACACCGGTCGCCAACCTGGCGCCGGTGCAGCTCAGCGGCACCGTGGTCAAGCGCGCCACCCTCAACAACGCCGACCAGATGGCCCTGCTGGACATCCGCGTCGGCGACTGGGTGTTCGTGGAGAAGGGCGGCGAGATCATCCCCAAGATCACGGGCATCGACCCGGCACATCGGATTCCCGACGCCGAGCGTCCCGCCTTCCCGGACCGCTGTCCGGACTGCGGCACGCCCCTGGTCAAGGCCGAGACCGAGGCCAAGTGGTTCTGTCCCAACCAGGACGGCTGTCCGATGCAGATCAAGGGCCGCCTGCTCCACTTCGTCAGCCGCAAGGCCATGGACATCCTGGCCGGCGAGATGACCGTCGAGCAGTTCTTTGCCGCCGGGCTCGCCCGCACGCCGGCCGACCTCTACGATATCTCCAAATACCAGCTGCTCAGCCTCGAGGGGTGGCAGGACCGCGCCGCGCAGCGCTTCCTCGACAGCCTGGAGGCCTCGAAGCAGGTCCCCTTCGAGCGGGTCCTCTTCGCCCTGGGCATCCGCTACGTCGGCGAGACCACGGCCAAGGGCCTCGCCCGCCACTTCGGCAGCATCGACGCCCTGGCGGAAGCGACGCAGGAGCAGCTGCTCGAAGTCGACGACATCGGCGACGTGATCGCCCGCAGCGTCCATGATTTCCTGCACGATCCCGCCCACCTGGAGCAGATCGCGCGGCTGCGCGCCGCCGGCCTGCGCTTTGACGGCGCCGGCAGCGACACCGCG
>Ga0310697_10007407_pt1 | contig 10341 bp, 7 predicted proteins | sample 172DNAGHGlowgp2_FD_203883 | JGI IMG/M metagenome (GOLD analysis project Ga0310697, IMG submission 203883) | Sheep rumen microbial communities from Palmerston North, Manawatu-Wanganui, New Zealand - 1728 DNA GHGlow gp2 (v2) (version 2) | ecosystem: Host-associated > Mammals > Digestive system >...
AAGGTTCCCCCGCGCGGTTTTTCTTTCTCCGATTTCTTTTTGACGGGCAAAAAGAAATCGGACCGCCGGAGGCACCCCCCATCAGAGGGGAAAGGAAGACCTCGTCGGCGAGGCGCCTCGGGGCAAGGAATAGTTACGGTCTGCCCACGGGGAAGTAGCCGATCACCGTTTCGCCGTCCTTGTCGTACAGGGGCAGGGAATAGAGGTAATCCCGTCCCTCGTCCAGAGCCTCCCGGCGCAGCTCCTCCATGGCCGCGTTGTATGCGAGCGCCTCCGCAGGGCTGCGGGGATGCTACACGGGACCGCCGTTATACAGGTCAAAGGTCCGCACATATCCGTCGATTTCTTCCCCCTCCGGGGTAAAGCCCGCGGCCGCTTCCAGGTCAGGTTCCAGGGTGACCCCGTTGAGATCTTTGATCCCGCCATAGGTCTCCCCCCGCTCGTTCACGGGATAGCCGTCCTCCTCCCCGCCTCTGCGGGCATACCCCATCACCATGACCACGCAGTCCGTCACCCTGTCCCCGGCGGCGGCATAGACCCGTGTGGTACCCCAGCCGACAGCGGTGACCAGCCCCTCCGGGCTCACAGAAGCGATCTCCGGGTCATCGGAGGACCAGACGACCTCTGTGCCGCTGAGCTCCGGAGCAAGGTCTGGGGTCAGCAGATATTGCGTCCCGGCAAGCAGAGAGATAACGGAACGATCCAGGGTGATCCCGTTCCCCTCCCCGGTCCCCGCTGCGGGATCGGGAGGATACTTCTCTACCCGGACGGTACACTCCGCCGAATACTCTCCCACGGTGATCGTGACCTTCGTCGTCCCCGGGTTCACGGCGGTGATCACGCCCTTCTCATTGACCTCCGCCACATCCGGGTCCTCAGAGATCCAGGAGATCGGCTCACCCTGCAGGGAGGAGGAAACCTCCACGATCTGGGGGTAGCTGTGCCCTTCTATCATGACCAGGTTCTCAATGGGCATCCAGACCGCCGTTTCGCTCTCCTCCACCCACCGCAGCTGTCCCTGGGCAAGCACATCGTATCCGCTCTGCTCCGGTTCGGGGGCGACTCCATGTACCCGGACGGTACACTCCGCTGTGTATCCCCCTGCAGAAGCGATGATTTTCGTCACGCCCTGGTTCACGGCGGTAACGCGGCCGTCCTGGCTCACCGTGGCTACCGCCGGGTCCCCGGAGATCCAGGTGATCCGCTCCCCGGCCAGAGAGGGTTCCACCCCGGCCAGCGGCGAGACGCTTTCCCCGACCCGCAGGGTGACGTCATACCACTGCAGGGAGATGGCTCTGCCCACGACCTCCCTGGACTTGGTCTCGTACAGCACCGCCGCCGCGGCGGTATACATATCCCCGTACTTTTCCAGCATCTCCTGGGTACCGTAGGTCTCCTCCAGCTGCCGGGTATTGGTGGTCCCCAGCCAGGTCCAGCGGGGCTCCTCCGGGTTTCCGTCCGGATCTTCCCAGCCGATCAGAATATATACCTGACCGTACTCTCCCCACTCCGTGATCCATTTCTCTCCGTCGATCATCTCCGTCCGCATCCCGGTACAGAGGACGATATTTTCCTGATCCTCCGGCAGGAGGCGATACTCCAGCCGATACAGGTCCCGTCCCTCCGCGATGCCCGCAGTCCCCGCCCCCATGGGGGTGAAGCCCGTGAGTCTGGCCCGGACGATCCGGTTCACCTCCGGCGCTTCAGCTTCGCTTTCCAGTCGGTAGTCAGCTCTATGGGAAATCTGGGACGGCAGCCAATCGATGGTAAACAAGCTCTCCCATGGATAGCCGCCGTTCATATTGGCGACCAGATTATACAGGTAGGCCTGGGCGATGGAAACCGCGCCGGGAGGGGCGTCAGAAACTTCGTTCTCGACCTGGACCCCGCAATACCGATCGATCAGAATCACGGGACGATCCCCGTAAAGCCTCCAGGTCCCGTCCCCGTCCTGGATACAGCTGACGCCGATGAAGACGCCATTCTTCGTCGTCAAAAACGTCATATGCGTGGAGCGGTCAGCCGCATTATTCTCGGTATATACGTCCCCTGTGAGGGAGAGAGAATTCTCCTTCGCGCAGGCTTCGGCGGCAGCTCGGGCCATTTCAACCAAGTAAAAGATACCCGTCCCTCCGTCCTCCGCCAGGGGCTCCGGGGAGTCGCGGTAAACCGCATAGAGCTCCGCCGCCGCCGCAGTATACCTGTCCCCATACTTCTCCAGCATCTCCGGAGTACTGTAGACCTCCTCCAATTCCCGGGTGTTGGTTTCTCCCGCCAGGACCCAGACCGGCTCCCGTTCCGGCTCCAGCTCCGGATTCCCGTCCGGGTCCATCCAGCGGAGGAGGAGATAGGGCTGGCCGTCTGCGCTCCATTCCGTGATCCAGGTCTCCCCGTCCACGATCTCCGTCCGCATCCCTTCTGGGAGATCGAGGTGCTCCTGATCCTCCGGCAGGAGACGGTATTCCAGGCGGTACAGCTCATCCCCGGACGTGAGGCCCGTTCGTCCCGTACCCATGGGAGTGAGTCCGGTGAGCCGGACCCTGACGATCCGATTCACCTTGTCCACAGGGTCGCTGCTTCCGGGAAGATAGCCGGCGTTCCAGTCGCTGGCGAGCTGGATCACATAGCTCAAGGCGGGATTCCCCTTTTGACTGGGCCAGTCCGGCACGTCGACTTCGATGGAAAAGCCCCGTTCCCGGGGTATATCCCGCACCGGATTCTGCTCCAATGCCGCCCAGGTCCCGTCCTCCTTCCGGGAAAAGGTCACGGCCAGGACCTCCTTCGCGTTTTCCACCGGGAAATAGACCTCCGCTTCCTGCGTTTTCAGGCGCAGGACCTGATAATTCTCCTTGGTCAGAGAGAGAGCGTTCGCCTTGGCGTATTCCTCCGCGTAGGGCCAGGCCGTTTCCGCAAACCATTCGTCGTTGTACTCCACGGGCTTCTTCGCTCCCGTGAAGGTGCAGGCCGCACCCAGGGCGGCGATGAGGGCTGCAGCCACGAGGGCCAGCAGGGCCGTTTTCGGCTTCTTTGCGATGAGCCGGATGCGCTCCCTGAGCCCCCGCTTGCTTCCGGTCATGGTGGTGGCGGCCCGGAACAGGGCCGGGCGGCTGGCGCAGGTCATGCGCAGAAGAGTGCGGCCGTATGCGCTGCGCTCCCCCTCCCCCAGGCGCCGGAGGGTCCCCTCGTCGCAGGCCAGCTCCCCGTCCCGCCGGGAGAGGAAGGCCGCCCACCACACCAGGGGATCGAACCAGTGGATGGCCAGGGCCAGGCTCCGGAGCAGGGACCAGGCCTGGTCCCCGTGGCGGAAGTGGGTGAGCTCATGGGCCAGGATATGGCTCAGGGCCGGATCCTCCGCCGCCTCGGGCGGGAGATACACCGCCGGACGAAACAGGCCGAAGAGGCAGGGGGTCTCCGCCGCAGCCGTCTCATACACAGGCAAGGGGAAGTCCGCCGCCCCGGCGAACCGCTCCCGGCTGCGCCGGAGAAGCCCGGCGAAGCGGAGATTCACCCCGGCGAACCACAGAAGGCAGGCTGCCGCCCCCGCAAGCCACAGGATCCGCAGGATCTGTCCCGCATCCGGCGGGTTTTTTTCCGGCTCCGCTGCCGGAAGCTCCGTTTTCGGCACAAGGGGCGTCGGCTGCGCCTCCGTCCGGGGCGGGGAGACAAGGCCTCCGGAGCCGGCGGGATACGGGGCCGCCTCCGGCAGCGGGCTGACCGCCGCATCGGGACGGGAAAAGGCCGCAGGCGCGGGGGCCAAGGCCGGCCCTTCCTCCGGCAGGGCGTTCATGATGCTGAACCTGCTGCTGCCGAAGCTCACGGGCAGGAGCAGCCGCAGGAGCACCAGGCCCCAAAGGGCATACTGCAGCCGCAGACCGATCCTCCCCCGGAGCAAGTACCGGAGGCCGATGACCAGGGCGCACAGAACCGCAGAAGACACGATCCATTCAAGCATGGCCGTCCCCCTCCGCCTGCTTCAGGATGGCATACAGCTCATCCAGCTCCTCCCGGGATAACGCCTGCTTCTTCGTCAGGGTGCTGACCATCAGACTCAGGCTGCCCCGGTAAGCCCGGGTCAGGAGATCCTCCGTCTCCCGCAGGGCGGCTTCCTCCCGGCTCACCCGGGGAACGAAGGTCTTCACCCGCCCGTCGCTCTCCGTTCCCACGGCTCCCTTGGTTTCCAGGCGGCTCAGGAGGGTGAGGGTGGTGGAGCGGCTCCAGCCGCATTTCTTCCCCAGTTCCTCCGTCAGCTCCCGACCGGTACGGGGCGCGCGGCTCCAGAGACACTCCATGACGCTCCACTCCGCGTCCGTCAGGCTGATGCTCTTCTCCATAGCGATCTCTCCCTTTGTCTACGTCTGTAAACTCACTATAGCCGATTTGTCTACGTTTGTCAACACCAAAAAGAAGAAAAAGCCCGCAACCCGCCGCAGCGGATCCCGGGCCGAAAGGCAAAGCTTTATTCGATTTCGATGCTTCCCCCGGTTTCCAGGTCGCAGCCGTCCAGGAGCAGGAGCTTCTCCGCCATGAGGCGGGCAAAGCCGCTGACGATGGCGGTGGAGGCGATCAGATCCTCCGTATTCTTCACGGCGTCCTCCCCGGCATCGGGATGCTTCAGGATGCCCGCCGCCGCCGCCCGGACCTGCTGCACGAAGAACCGGGCGCTTTCCCGGTGCCGCCGGACGTAGGCTTCGTATACGGGCCGGACCTCCGCCTCCTCGTTTCCCGTGGGCAGGAGCTTCTGGAGCATGGCGATGCTCAGGCTCTGTTTCAGGGTGCAGATCATCACCAGATAGGCGATATGCTCACGGAAGTATTTTTTCTTGTCCGGGCTGGGCATGATCCCCTTACGGACGTAATTATTGATGGCGGCGGCGGTGACCACCTGCTCATCCTTCAGCTCCGGAGGCATATAGTCCAGATAGCCCATCAGCAGCATCACCACCTGGTCCATATACAGGCCGATATTGGGGATCTCCTCCCAGTCCGGCAGACGGAAGCGGAGCAGGTATTTTTCCCAGCGCCGCAGTTTGCCCGCAATCAGGTCCTCGTCGTATGCCAAATGTACGCGCCTTCTTTCCTCCCGGCAAGCGCCGGAGATGTTTATTTGCATACAGTATATCACCGTCTGCTCCGGAAAGCAAAGAAAAACTCCTTTGCTTTTGCTTGACAGCGTCATTTGCATGTGTTAATCTGGCTCTGCACACAAGATTATGTTGTTATCTTCACGCTGTCTGAACAGACGGGTTTCTTTACATCTCCTCTCTCCTTACCCCAGTGCACCGAGGCCGCGGGGCGTATGCTCTGCGGCTTCGGTGCGTTTTTTTTCGAGGAATGAAAAAAGTCCGTAAAACCTCTTTACTGTTCTGTCGAATCATTGTATTATAGTTAAACTTCAAAAGGGAAGAAAAGGGGTAAAAGAATGAAAGAACGGGAAAGACTGGGCAGCCGTCTGGGGTTCATCCTGCTCAGCGCAGGCTGTGCCATTGGCTGCGGCAACGTATGGAAATTCCCCTGGATGACCGGGGAATACGGCGGAGGCGGCTTCGTGCTGGTGTATATCCTCTGCCTCATCCTTCTGGGCCTGCCCTGCATGGTGATGGAGTTCGCCATCGGCCGCGCCTCACAGGCCAGCCCGGTGGGGATGTACCGCAAGCTGGAGAAGCCCGGCCAGAAATGGCATATTCACGGCTATCTCTGTCTCCTGGGCAACGTGGCGCTCATGGCCTTTTATACCGTTGTCACCGGCTGGATGATCTATTATTTCGTGAAGTTCCTCTCCGGCCAGACCGGGGATCTGAGCTTTGTGGCCGGGGAGAATAATCCGTTTGTCAACATGATCACCAATCCCGGCGTGAACGTGGGCTATCTGGTGGTGGCGGTGGTCCTGGGCTTCGGCGTTCTGTGCTTCAATATTCAGAAAGGCCTGGAGCGGGTCACCAAGTACCTGATGGCCGCCCTGTTCCTTCTGATGGTGGTCCTTGCGGTCCACAGCGCCACCATGAAAGGCGCCTCCGCCGGACTCGGCTTCTACCTGATTCCGGATTTCACCAAGATCAACGGGAAGGTCATCGTGGGCGCCATGAACCAGGCCTTCTTCACCCTCAGCATCGGCATCGGCAGCATGGCCATCTTCGGCAGCTATATCGGGCGGGAACGCTCCCTCCTGGGGGAGAGCGTGAACGTCATCGTCCTGGATACCTTCGTGGCCATTATTGCGGGCTTCATCATGTTCCCCGCCTGCTTCACCTACAATATTCCCCTGGACGCCGGTCCCAGTCTGCTGTTCAACACCATGTCCACCGTGTTCAACAACATGCCCGGGGGCCGCATCTGGGGCACGCTGTTCTTCCTCTTTATGGTCTTCGCCGCCTTTTCCACGGAGCTGGCCGTATTCGAGAACATCCTGGCCTGCTTCCGGGAGCTCACGGGCTGGAGCCGCCCCAAGGGCTGCGTAGCCTGCGGCATCATCATCCTGCTGCTGGCCCTCACCACCGCCCTGGGCTACAGCGTTTTCCATTTCCAGCCCTTTGCGGAGGGTTCCGCCTGGCTGGATTTCTGGGATTTCATCGTCAGCACCAATCTTCTGCCCATCGGCGCGCTGATCTTCTCCCTCTTCTGCTGCTATAAATTCGGCTGGGGCTGGGATAAGCTCATCGAGGAGGCCAATGCCGGCAAGGGCATGAAGGTCAAAGCCTGGATGAAGCCCGTTTTCAAGTACTTCGTTCCCCTCTGCGTGGTGGTCCTGTACATCTACGGTCTGGTCACCTTCCAGTGGAAATGATTCCCCGGAACGCAGTCCGTAAACTTGCGGAATGACGCAAGGCGCATCCATCAACGATCAACGGCGGGTCCCGCAGGGGACCCGCCGCTGTTTTTTCTGGTTCCGGTCTGGGGATATTCCGGGACGTCTTTATCTGGACAGATACCGGTACAGCATGATGGCCAGCTCCTGCCGGGTGGCTCCGTCCAGGGGACGGAAGGCGCCCTTCCCGTCTCCCTGCACCACGCCCAGGCCCTTGGCGATGGCCACGTAGCCCAGGTCGGCGGCGGGAATAGCCTCGTCATCCGCAAAGCCGCAGCGGAATATGCCCCGCATCTCGGCAGCCTCCGTGAGACCGCTGAGGCCCACGAAGCAGCGGCAGAGCTCGCTGCGGGTCACGGTGCGTTCGGGAGTCTGATCCGTCGTGGCGATGAAACCCCGGGCCTTGGCCTCCCGGTAGATGGGCTTCAGGGTCTCCGCATCGGCCTGGGTATAATCGGGATAATTCAGCTGCCAACCGGTGGCGGAGAGCATGAAGAGGATCATATCCAGCTCCGTAACGGCTGCCTTGGGTCTGAACTCCTTCACCCCCAGGAAGCCCACCCCGTAGGCGGCCAGCTTTTCGATCTCCTTCCGGGCAAAGCTGCCGGAAAGGTCCGTATAGGCGATGATCTGCTCCTCGCCTCCGGTCTGCCGGTCCGGCTCGCCGGTAACGGCGTCCACCCGGCTGACCCAGCCGTCGCCGCTGTCGGGCAGATAGGCCAGCACGCGCCGACGGGGACTCTGCCAATCCTGGGTGTCCTCCTGCAGGAGCACATAGGTCAGATGGGCGGTGTAGCAGCCGAGGAAGGCATCCTGGGCGGCGGTCTCCCCCACCACCGGTCCGGAGGGTCCGAAGGTCAGTTCCTCGTCCCAGGCGGCGCTGAAGGAATCCACGCAGCCCGTGGCGGCATTGACGCTCAGGCTGATGGTGTTCATGGGGCAGGCGTATCCGGCTTCCATCCGGACGTAAGAATAGGAATCCACCGCAACGCTCCAGTCGGAGCGGGAGGAATTCTTCAGCTCGCACAGAGGCAGATAATCCGGGTACTTCCGCTGCAGGAAGTCCAGCGCTCCGGCGGGGATCTCTCCGGGGGCGGTATCCTTGCTCTCCTTCCAACCGAAGCCGTTGTAGCTGGTGTACAGGCTCTGCACCTCGCCGGTGCGGGCATCGGCGGTGATCGTCTTCCGCACCGTGGGCACGTATCCGTCCTCCGTCAGACGGTCATAGTCCTCCTGGGTAAGGCCGAACTCCGGCCCGGTGAGGGTCTTGCTCAGGCGGAAGACGGCGATCACCGTATCGTCCGCCGTCTCCCCCTCTCCCAGGGAAGCGGGGTCCACGCTGGGCTGGGCAGCCTGATAGCTGACGGTGCCCAGTACATAGTCCGCCGTGATGCCGAAGGCACTCTCCCGCATGGCGGCGGCCATCAGGGCCTCCCCATCCAGCACGTCCTTGAATTTTTCCGCCCCGGCCAGCTCCTGGGGGGTGAGACTCGTGTCCAGGGCGGCGGGAGCCTCCTCCGCTTCATTGGCTGCGCTTTTCATGCCGTCAAAGGTCCGGTAGCCATCCTGCCGGAACTGGAGCTCCCCGGTCTGAGCGTCCACCATGGCGCCCCAGCGGAGGGAGATCTCATACATCAGGCGGGCCTCGTGCTTTTCATAATCCGTATACACCCACTGCAGATTCGTCTCCAGGGCATCCCGGAATTTGCCCAGGGCTTCCCCGGCGCCGATGGCCGGAGTGGGAGAGGGCACGTCCCCGGTGACGAAAACCTCCGCGTCATCCCGGCGGAAGGAGAGCAGCAGTCCGTCCGCGGTGCGGAAGCTCAGGCTCACGCCGATCTCTGTATCCACCCCGTTCAGGGTGAGGCGGCCGCTGAGAGAGTAGCGGGAGGCGGGACGCAGGCTGTCCTGCCTCTTTTCCGGCACAAACGCCTCGTTCCCGTCCAACACCCTGGGCAAAAAGCTTTCCGCCGCCGCTGCCGCAGTATCCCAGGTGTAGTCCGGGAAATGAAGCCGGTCGGAATAACGGTATTCCTCGTCGGCAAACCAGCGCTCATAGGAAAAGATCTTGCCGGCATCGTTGCAGGTGACCCAGAGGCTCTCTCCCTCCTTCGTCCAGGTGAGCTGCCACCAGGTCTGCTGCCCGCGGACGTAGCTGTCCCCGTTGAACTCGGTATAGTCGTCGGCGATCCCCAGGGTCTTCTTCACCTTCAGGGTGACCGCCTTGAGCTGCTCATCCGCCGGTTCGGACGCCGCGGCGGCGGGCAGCGCCAGACCCAGGCACAGGACCAGGGCCAACAGCAGGCATAGCGTTTTCTTCATGGCAATAGCTCCTTTCGGTATGGGTAATTCTTTCCTTTACTTTTTTGACGCATTTTGCCCGGGAAGGTTCCAAAGATCTCCATGGAACCTTTCTTTTTTCATATACTCTTGCATTATATTTGCAATCCATATCATGCAAAGAAAAAGAGGAGATGAACCTATGTCCGGCACATCCGCCAACGTCTGTATTCGCATTGACACCGAATGGAAAGCCCAGGCGGAAGCCCTGTTCAGCGAGCTGGGGATGAATCTGACCACCGCCTTCAATATCTTTCTCCGCCAGGCGGTGCGGGAAAACAGGATCCCCTTTGCCATCAAGCTGGGCCGGCCGAACCGGGAAACAGCCGCGGCCATCCGGGACGCGGCGAGCATCGCCCGGGATCCGGAGGTGGCGGAGCTGGCGGATCAGGTCTACCGGGCGAGGGACGGGGTCCTGACGGCGGCATAATCCGAAATCGCAGAAAATCGCCAAATACGGCGGCGGGGAAGAAAAGCTTCCCCGCCGCTGATCGTATGCAAAGCCCGTCGGGAGTCCGGCGAAGCGGGTCCCGGCCGAAGGGAATTTACGGCACCATCCCCGTAGCGCCCTCCAGGCCGTTCCGGGCCATCTGGGAGGTGCCGCCGGCCTGGAGATCGGGCTCCAGCTCGAAAACGTGCTCCACGTAGGTATAGTCCGAATAGCCCATGCGGGCCAGGGGCTGGATCTTCATCATATCGATCTTCCCATCCTCGCCGATCACCTCGTCCGCGATATGGACTCCCACCACCTTGCCGATGATGATGTCCACGGTGCCGGATTTGCTGTCCCCGGGAAGGACGATGGTCTGGACGTACTTGCACTCCAGGTTGATGGGAGAATCCGCCACCCGGCAGGGCTTCACCAACTCGCACTTTGCCTTCTTCAAGCCGGCCTTCTCAAACTCATCCACCTCCGGCGGGAAGGGGGCGGCGGTGATATTCATGGCGTTTCTCAGGGCATAGGGCACGATGTTGTACACGAATTCCCCCGTTGCCTCGATATTCACAGCGGTATCCTTCCGTTTCCCCGTGGGACCCCGGTTGATGGACACCAGCACGTAGGGAGGATCGAAGGTCAGGTTGGTGAACTGGCTGTAGGGGGCCAGGTTGTCCACCCCCTCGGGGCTGACGGTGCTGAGCCAGCCGATGACCCTGGGCACGGCGCAGGACTTGAAGGGGGGCCGGGCCAGGCCATGGTC
>Ga0310697_10007409_pt1 | contig 10339 bp, 10 predicted proteins | sample 172DNAGHGlowgp2_FD_203883 | JGI IMG/M metagenome (GOLD analysis project Ga0310697, IMG submission 203883) | Sheep rumen microbial communities from Palmerston North, Manawatu-Wanganui, New Zealand - 1728 DNA GHGlow gp2 (v2) (version 2) | ecosystem: Host-associated > Mammals > Digestive system >...
GTGCTCACAGATGAACAGCCCATACCGATAACTGTTGAAAAGATAATCTCCGAGGTATCGACCGTCTACGGCGTATCGCCCGAGGACCTGCGCTCTAACAAGCGCTCTCAGCAGGTATCCATCGCCCGCAAGGTAGCGATATACGTTGTCAGGGAGATAACCCAGATGCCGCTCGCATCTATCGGTACGGAGTTCGGCGGACGCGACCACTCGACTATCGTATACTCCGTAAACAGCGTAACAGAGGCAATCCAGAAGGACCAGAACCTCAGCAACCTCGTAAACGACATCATCAAGAACATACGCGACAAGAGCAAAACATAATTCCTAATCTGACAATTTTTACAGGTTGGAAATGTTGAAAAAAGCTGTTTCAACTTGCTTTTCAACAATATGTTGAATACTTTTCGGCGGTATTTTCACAGCTCGGACAGGTATTCCACCGTGTCCACCCTGCCGCTTCAACCCTCAACGTGCTGTTGAAGTGAAAAATATTATCACTATCTGTAGAATCAACAGATTTCTTCACTTTTCTTCAACTTCAACTCCACCTAAATCAACCTTTTTCACTTAAATTATCCGTGATGAAAAAGATTCCACGGCTGTCCTAAATCTGACAACAGCAGTATGTGGACAGGTTTTCGCCTGTATGAAGGGGCTGAGGGCTTGTCCCAACTTTTCCACCGCCTATACTAATACGACTATATTATTTATATCATAACATATCATTCTGTGTGTGGTATGCTGTACTTGAAAATGAAACACGGAGGTAATCTTAAAATGAGATTTATTTGTGACAGAGACGCGCTCAGCGAGGCTATAACCAACGTCTCCCGCGCTGTACCTCAGAAGTCCACGATACAGGCTCTCGAGGGAATAAAGGTCAAGGTCGCTCCCGATACAGTGGAGCTCACGGGCTACAACCTCGAAATGGGCATAAGAACGACTATCATTGCCAATACTGCCGATAACGGCGAATTTGTGGTAAATGCAAGGCTGTTCAGCGAGTTCGTCAGGAAGATGTCGGGCGATGAGGTAACGATAGAGGTCGACGATAACAACGTCATCAACATCTCGTCAGTAGCTACGGAGTGCAGTTTTTCGGGCATTGCCGCGGACGAGTATCCCGACCTCCCCGTCGTTGACAATCAGAGGAGCTTCGCAGTCAAGGCGACAACGCTCCGCTCTATGATAAATATGACGAGCTATGCGGCGTCTCTCAACGAGAGCAAGCCCATACTCACGGGCGAGCTGTTTGACATCGAGGGCGGCAAGTTCAACCTCGTCGCTATCGACGGCTTCCGCCTTGCTATCAGATGCGAGCTCACCGAGAGCAGTGAGGACTACCACTTTGTAGTTCCGAAGAAGGCAGTCACCGAGGTATCGACCCTCATCAGGGACGACAACGACAAGAACTGCACTATCTGCGTCAACGACCGCCACATCATCTTCGAGATAAACAATGTGTTCGTTATATCGAGACTCCTCGAGGGCGCATTCCACAACTACAAGCTCAGCATACCCACGAGCCACAAGACAGAGGTCATCGTCAGCAAGAAGGACTTCGTGACGAGCCTCGAGCGCTGCTCGCTCATCATCGACGACAAGAACAAGTCGCCGATACGCTGCGAGGTAGATAACGGCGTTATCAAGATAAGCTGCCGCACGGGCATTGGCAGAGTAAACGACGCGATATCCGCTGATATATCGGGCGAGCCCGTGACTATCGGCTTCAATAACAAGCTCATACTCGAGGCGCTCCGCGCTGCCGAGGGCGACAAGGTAAGAGTTCGCTTCAACGGCGCAATGAAGGTAATAGAGATACTCCCGCTCGAGGGCGAGAGCTACATCTTCCTCATTATGCCTATCCAGCTCAGAAACTGAGCTTTTATCATAGGGACGTCGAGAACGCTGTCCCCTACAGAATCATAGGAACGCCGAGGGCGGCGTTCCCTACAGAGAGAGGATTTCATATGGAGGAAATCAAGGTAAGCACCGAGTTTATCAAGCTCGACGCGCTGCTCAAATTCGCCTCGCTCGTCGGTTCGGGCGGAGAGGCAAAGAGGCTCATTCAGGACGGTCACGTCCTCGTAAACGGCGAGGTATGCACCATGAGGGGCAAGAAGATACGCAGCGGCGATATTGTGAAGCTCGAGGGCGGCGGAGAGGTAAAGGTAGTTTGATAATCACCTGCGCCGAAATTGACGGCTTCAAGAACCTCGAGGGCATTTTCTTCGAGCCCGACCCGAAATATAACATCATAGTCGGTCCGAACGCTCAGGGCAAGACAAATCTGCTCGAGGCGATGTGGATACTCTCGGGCTGCAAGAGCTTCCGCGGCTCGAAGGAGAAGGACTACATCTGCCTCACGGGCAGCCGTATGTCCGCGAAGATAAAAATTCGCGACAGCGTCAGGGAGCAGAAGATAGAGTTCGATATGTCGCGCAGTCAGACCTCGCCCAAGCAGATAACGCTCAACGGCGTGAAGCAGAAGGGCGCAAGGGCGCTGTTCGACGTGTTCAAGTGCATCGCGTTCATTCCCGACGACGTCGACATCATCAAGGGCTCGCCCGAAAAGCGGCGGAGCTTCATTGATATGGCGGCTTCGCAGCTCAACCCCGTGTCCGTCGTGCACATCAACAAGCACAACGCTATCATGAACCAGCGGAACGCCCTGCTAAAAGGCATAATGCAGGGCTCGACAGACCGCGGTATCCTCGATATATGGGACAGGCAGGCTGCCCGCGAGGGAGCAGTCATATCCTATATGCGCAATGAGTACGTCGCAAAGATAAACGCTATATGCGGCGAGCTCTACCGCACGATATCGGGCGGCGAGGAGGTACTCGAGCTCGAATATCGGTCGAATGTGTACCGTCCCGAGGATATGGAGCGCCCCTGCGACGAGCAGGCTGTGGAGCAGTACTACCGCAAGCTCCGCGAGACCGAGGACTATGATATCCGCACGGGTTCGACGCATTCGGGAGTCAACCGCGACGAGATAAACATCAAGGCTTAAATATTCATGAAGCGCTCGAAGGAATCGCCCGTCATCTTTCTTGACGACGTCATGGGCGAGCTCGACGAGCGGCGTCAGCGCTTCATCTTCGATATGATAAAGGATATGCAGGTATTTCTAACGACTCCGAACGAGGGGGCGCTGCTCCCCGAGATAAAGGGGAAGATAATGCGTATCAGCGGAGGCAGGCTCATTGATGAAAAGGACGATATATCTTCACATCGGGAATAACTACTCCGTGGACGTCCGCGACGTCGTAGGAATATTCGATATGGATAATACGACGGTCTCGGGCATAACGAACAGGCTTCTCGACAAAGCCGAGAAGCAGCGGGAGGTCTTCTATGCGACGTATGAGCTCCCGAAGAGCTTCATTGTCACCGCCAAGGACGGCAGGAGCAGAGTTTACGTCTCTCAGCTCGCCGCAAGTACGCTCAAAAAACGACTCGCTGAAGGAGGCGGACTATGATGGATAATGTATCAATGAATGAAGATATTGACGCGAACAGTCCTGAAAAAAAGAAAAAAAAATTGATCACCACTTTGATCGTGATTTTTGTTTCTGTGATTGTGCTTAATTTTATGATGTATAAGTTCTTTGTGCCTATTTCATGGTCAAGATTCAATGACAAAAGAATAGAATACATCGAAGACAAGCTCAAGCTGGATCTCGATAATGTTGAACCTATATATTATCGTCACACCACAGCACAGGATCATATCGCAGATTTTGATTTCAAGGTCGATGATTATAAATCCTTCATGGAAAATGATTTTCACGGAGGGGCTATCACCAGTCATTTTGAGGAAGATGACAAAAGCGCTGCGAAGTATGTGTGCTGGGTGGAAGATATGTCTGATGTCTACAGCAAATGCTTCGATGTTACATTCACCAAGGTTGATGACGGCTATAAGGCTAAGCTGTATTGTTATAGAAAAGTAGGGACTATGTCAAAATATTACACGGAGACGACCACTTCGCAATAACGCGTGTATGGAACCAAACGACAGAAAACCGAACCGCCTGAAAAATTACGATTATTCGTCGAACGGGTTGTATTTCGTAACGATTTGTACGAAGAAAAGAGTACAATACCTATCCCAAATTACATTCGGCGAAAATGACGTAGGGAACGCCGCCCTCGGCGTTCCGCACGTAATATTGACGGAATACGGAAAAATTGTAAATGACAATATCAGAAAAATAAATGAAATATACAGGTATGTTTCGGTGATAAAATATGTTGTAATGCCCGACCATATCCATATGATATTATTTGTTTCTGACCACGAAGATAATGTGGGCGGAACGCCGAGGGCGGCGTTCCCTACAAAATCGGTTTCGCAAATCATAAATGCATTGAAATCAATCTCAACAAAACAAATTGGCTTTTCGATATGGCAGAAATCATTCCACGACCATATTATCAGAAGCGAGGCGGAGCTCCGCGAGATATGGCAATACATCGACAATAACCCCATTAACTGGGCAAATGACATATACGACCAAAATTCATGGAGGTAAATCATGAGTCAGCAGAATAACAATTACGACGAGAACGATATACAAATCCTGGAGGGTCTGGAGGCTGTCCGAAAGCGTCCTGGAATGTACATCGGCTCGACAGGTCCGAGCGGTCTGCACCACCTTGTTTACGAGATCGTGGATAACTCGATAGACGAGGCGCTCGCGGGCTATTGTACCGAGATAACGGTAGAGATACTCCCAGGCGACATTATCCGCGTATCCGACAACGGACGCGGTATCCCCGTAGGAATACACCCGAAGGAGGGCATTTCCGCGGCGACAGTCGTGTACACAATCCTCCACGCGGGCGGTAAATTCGGCGGCGGCGGCTACAAGGTGTCGGGAGGTCTCCACGGCGTCGGAGCGTCCGTAGTAAACGCCCTCTCGGAGTGGCTTGAGCTCACCGTCAAGGACGGTCAGCACGTTTACTTCCAGAAGTTCCAGCGCGGACACTACGACGAGGAGCTCAAGGTCATCGGCGACACCACCGAGACGGGCACGTCCGTAATGTTCAAGGCTGACAGCGAGATATTCGAGACGACCGTATACGAGTATGAGATACTGCTGAAAAGGCTCCGCGAGCAGGCATTCCTTAACGCGGGCATAAAGATAGTCTTCTCTGATAAGCGCGACGAGGCGAATATACAGGGCGAGACCCTCCACTACGAGGGAGGCATACGCCAGTTCGTCGAGCATATCCACAAGGTGAGGGACTACGAGGGACTCGGCGGCGAGGTCATCTACGTATCGGGAATGCAGGGCGACTCCTTCGCGGAGATAGCCATGCAGTACAACGACAGCTACAATGAGATAATCCTCTCGTTTGCGAACAATATCCACACAAAGGACGGCGGCTCGCACGAGACAGGCTTCAAGAACGCGCTGACCAAGGTCATCAACGAGTACGGCGTGAAAATGGGCAAGCTCAAGGAGAACGAGAAGCTCAAGGGCGAGGACGTCCGCGAGGGACTGACCGCTATCATCTCCGTGAAGCTGACGGAGTGCGAGTTCGAGGGACAGACGAAGGGACGTCTCGGAAATCCCGAGGTAAAGCCGTTTGTCGAGAAGCTCGTCACCGAAAAGCTGATGAACTTCCTCGAGGAGAACCCCGAGACCGCAAACATCATATTCGAGAAGTGTATGTCCGCACTGAGAGCGCGTGAGGCGGCGAAGCGTGCGCGTGAGAACGAGCGCAAGAAGAACGCATTCGGCAACGCTTCGATGCCCGAGAAGCTCGCGGACTGCTCCGAGCGCGACGCGCGCTACACGGAGATATACATCGTCGAGGGAGACTCGGCGGGCGGCTCTGCAAAGCAGGGACGCGACAGAAAATATCAGGCGATACTCTCGCTGTGGGGCAAGATGCTCAACGTTGAAAAGGCGCGTATCGACCGAATTTACGGCAACGACAAGCTCGAGCCCGTAGTCACGGCGCTCGGTACTGGCATAGGTGAGGACTTCGATATCACGAAGCTCCGCTACGGCAAGGTCATCATCATGGCTGATGCCGATGTCGACGGTATGCACATCAGAACGCTTCTGCTGACGTTCTTTTTCCGTTATATGCGCCCGCTCATTACGAACGGCAACATCTATATAGCTCAGCCGCCGCTCTACCGCGTAGAGCGAAACAAGAAGGTCTGCTACGCATTCTCGGACGAGGAGCGCGACAAGTACATCGCCGAGCTCTCGGAGGACGGCAAGTACAAGGTCGAGACACAGCGCTATAAGGGTCTCGGTGAGATGGACCCCGAACAGCTCTGGGAGACCACAATGGACCCCGAAAACCGCACTATCGTCAAGATAGAGATGGAGGACGCGCTCAAGGCAGACGAGACGTTCTCGATACTCATGGGCGACAAGGTCGAGCCGCGCCGCCTGTTCATTGAGAAAAACGCGAAATTCGCGCAGAATCTCGACATCTAACAGAAAAAATCGGAGAAACAGAACGAAATGGACGAAAAATACATTCTCGAGAAGGAGTACAGCATTTCCGCAGATACGTTCAGAGAGGCTTACCGCGCTTATCAGAGGAAATACGTCTACCCCAAGAACTACATTTTCATGGCGATATTCCTCATTCTCGCCGCAGACTTCATCTACGCCGCGTTCAGGGACACGAGCAACTACTTCGCATATATCCTCATCGTGCTCTGTCTCGCGCTCGCATTCAGGGAGTGGTACAATCCGCGCAAGATAAGGCGCTCGCTGGTCGAGACCGTGCAGGAGATGGGCGACCCCGTCTACAGGATAGGCGTGGGAGACAGCTACGTCGATATTTCGACGGTATCGGCTCCCGACGACCTCGGAGACGGCGATGAGGTCACCGACGACGAGCCCGACAGCTCCGAGGGTGAGGCGGCTCCCGAGCCTACGCGCATACCGAAGGATGACAAGCTGAAACTGCTCGAATACAGCGAATTCTTCCTGCTTCTTTATGGCAAGCAGGTGTTCTACATCATACCGAAGGAGAATTTCAGCGAGTCCGAGCGCGACATCATCAGGAAGCTCGCTTCGTGAGCCGTTATCCGTTAGCCATTAGCCGTTAGCTTATGGTATCGACTTCGCCAATAATTTTTAAATATTCGTCCGCGTCAGCGGACACCGCGAGCTAAAGGCTAAAGGCTAATAGCTAATGGCTTAATCAAGTTTTTTTCAGAGCTTTGAGCTCTATCACATACAGGAGGTAAAAATCTTGCTTTACAATGACAATTCCAAGGTCGTACATTCCGAAATAGTAAGCGAAATGGAGAATTCCATGCTCCAGTACGCTATGTCGGTAATCGTATCAAGAGCCTTGCCCGATGTAAGGGACGGTCTCAAGCCCGTTCACAGGCGTATACTCTATACGCTCCACGAGAACGGTCTGACTCCCGACAAGGCGTACCGCAAGTGTGCCGATACCGTCGGAGCCGTGCTCGGACGCTATCATCCTCACGGTGACGCCGCCGTTTACGACGCTCTCGTCCGCCTCGCGCAGGACTTCTCGATGAGGTATCCCCTCGTCGACGGACACGGCAACTTCGGTTCTATCGACGGCGACAAGGCTGCCGCCTACCGATATACCGAGGCAAAAATGGCGAAGATGACTCTCGATATGCTCACCGATATCAATAAGGAAACTGTTGATTTCGCGCCGAACTACGACGACCGTCTCAAGGAGCCTGTAGTCCTGCCCTCGCGCTTCCCGAACCTGCTCGTCAACGGCTCGACGGGTATCGCCGTAGGTATGGCAACGAATATACCTCCCCACAATCTCGGCGAGGTCATAGACGCGCTCCAGACCCTCATCGACGACCCTGACTGCTCCATGGACCAGCTCATGGAGAGCATCAAGGGACCTGATTTCCCGACGGGCGGCATAATCATGGGCAAGGCTGGCATACGCGCCGCATACGGCACGGGTCGCGGAAAGATAATCCTCCGCAGCCGCACCCACTTCGAGGAGATAGGCAGCAGAAACTGTATCATCGTCGACGAGATACCCTACATGGTCAACAAGACGCTGATACTGAAAAACATCAATCAGCTCTGCAAGGACAAGCGTATCGACGGCATATACGACCTGCGCGACGAGTCCGACAAGGACGGTATGCGCATAGTTATCGAGCTGAAAAAGGACGCTATCCCGAACATCGTCCTCAACAAGCTGTTCGCGATGACGAAGCTTCAGGACACAGTCGGCATAATCATGCTCGCACTCGTCAACGGCGAGCCGAAGATACTCACGCTGAAGCAGATGCTCCAGCACTACCTCGACTTCCAGGTCGATGTTATCCAGCGCAGAACGCGCTTTGACCTCCGCAAGGCTCTCGAGCGCGCCCACATTTTGCAGGGCTTCGTGCTCGCGGCTGACTACATCGACGAGGTAATACAGATAATCCGCAGCAGCAGCAATATCCCCGAGGCTAAGGAGCGCATGATAGAGCGCTTCAAGGAGGTGGATATGTCCGCTCTGCTCGACCGCACGCAGTACGACTTCACGGGTCTGCACATCGAGCATCAGACGGGTCTCTCCGAGGAACAGGCAGAGGCTATCGTGCAGATGCGTCTCGGTGCGCTGACAGGTCTCGAGCGTCAGAAGATAACCGACGAGCTGTACGGTCTGCTGACCAAGATATCGGACTACGAGGATATACTCGCGGACGTGAACCGCGTATATCAGATAATCCTCGACGACCTCAACACTATCCGCAAGAAGTTCAGCGACCCGCGCCGCACGGACATCGAGTCCGTATCGGGCGAGGTCGACATCGAGGACCTCATCCCGCAGGAGGACTGCGTCGTTACGCTCACAAACAACGGCTACATCAAGCGTATGCCCGTTACCGAGTACAAGACACAGCGCCGCGGCGGACGCGGAATCACGGGCATGAAGCAGCGCGAGGAGGACTTCGTCGATACGATGTTCATCTGCGGAACTCACGACAATATCCTCTTCATCTCGAACAAGGGCATAATGTACAAGCTCAAATGCTATGAAGTGCCCGACGGCTCGAAGGCTTCACGCGGCTTCAATCTGATAAATCTGCTTCCTCTCACCGAGAATGAGAAGATAGCGGCAATGATAAAGACCACCGATTTCAGCGACGAGAAGTTCATCGTCATGGTGACGAAGAACGGCAAGATAAAGCGCACTAACCTCTCGCTGTACAAGAACGTCCGCAAGAACGGACTCATCGCGATAGGTCTCGACGAGGGCGACGAGATAGCAGGCGTCCGCATGACGGACGGCAACGCGCAGGTATTCGTCGCAACTCACAACGGCATGGCAATACGCCTCGAGGAGGAGAAGATACGCGCACTGTCGCGCTCCGCTCACGGCGTAAGGGCGATAAAGCTCCGTGACGGCGACTACGTTGTCGGCATGGCGAGAGTTCGCGAGGGAGCGACCCTCCTCACAGTCACCGAGAACGGCTACGGCAAGCGCACGGCTCTCGAAAGCTACCGTATACAGGGCAGAGGCGGCTACGGACTCAGCAACTACAAGGTCGACGAGATACGCGGTCACGTTTGCAACATCAAGATAGTCGACGAGGAGGACGATATAATCCTCGTTTCGAGCGACGGCATCATCATACGTATCCTCGCGAGCGACATCCGCGTAATGGGACGTATCGCGAAGGGCGTGCGCGTGATGAAGGTCAGCGAGGGCGCGAACGTAGTTGCGTTCACGCGTGCCGAGCATGACGACTCCGCCGAGACCGAGAAGGTCGAGCAGCTCACCGATGAGCAGGCAAAGCTTGCCGAGGCAGAGGCTGCCGAGGAGGAGAAAAACGAGGTAGTCATCGAGGCTGACCCCGACGACAATGACGACGAAAATGAAGAATAATACCGAGGCAGCGCAGCTCAGGTTCACGCAGAGCCCGATCTCCGCAGCGGTCATCACGGTGCTGAGCCTGTTCTGCCAGTTCCTCAACTGGTTCGCATTCGAGAAGATAGGCTACCCGTGGTGGACGGCGCTGATAACGCCGCTGCTGCTCTGCGCGATGTACCACTTCGTGCAGCTCGACGCGGGCGGGAACAGCGGTTATTCGCGGATATTCGTGTTCATATTCTCAGCGGCAGTACCCCTGCTGCTGGGAATATTCCTTACATTGGCGTTTTTTCTCGGAAGTCCCGACATCAGCACGTTCAATCCCGAGGCTGAGTACAGGGGGACTGCTGCCGAGCTGATATCGCTGTATTCGGGCAGATTCGCGGTAACGTCGCTGTATCTGTGCGTGTTCGCACTGATAGACATACCCGTGCTGAGAGCCTGCGACAGAAGGAGGTGCGCATGAGGTACATCA
>Ga0310697_10007410_pt1 | contig 10338 bp, 7 predicted proteins | sample 172DNAGHGlowgp2_FD_203883 | JGI IMG/M metagenome (GOLD analysis project Ga0310697, IMG submission 203883) | Sheep rumen microbial communities from Palmerston North, Manawatu-Wanganui, New Zealand - 1728 DNA GHGlow gp2 (v2) (version 2) | ecosystem: Host-associated > Mammals > Digestive system >...
CCGCATACCGTGAGGATGCTGAACAGGAACTCGCGCACGGAGAAGCGGTGCCGGTTGATGATGGGCTCGAGAAGCGCGGTGAAGAACCCGACCAAGGAGAAGCAGACCACCCCGATGGAGACGTTCGACGCTTTTATGCTGGCGTAGAAGAAGATCCAGTGCAAGCACAGTAGCACGCCCACGCCGCCCATCCGGGCTACATCCTTGAAACGGAAACGCTGCATCTCTTTTCTGAGGACAAGAAACAACGCCATCAAGGCGGCCGCCCACGTCATCCGATGCCATACGAGCACCACGGGGTCCAGTTCAATGAGCCGTCCCAGCACCCCGGTGAACCCCGCGATGAACACGGAGAGGTGCAGCAGCAGGAAGCCTTTATGGTCTTTTGTGGTCATGATGGGTTGAGCAATTTCCAATACTACAAGTTCATTGCCATTTCGAGAGCCGCTTGGACTTCTTGCGGTTGAGTGCCGAAGAGGCGTCCTTCCGCGCTTTCAACAGCAACTTCCGTCCTTCCAAGTTCCGGGTATAGACAATCTCGCATTCCCCGATGTGCTTCTCCCACAACTCCTTGAATGTCTCTATACCGCTCTTCCTGTTCGATATAATGGCAGGGATCGAGAAATAGTCGGTTTGCTTGATTTTCCCAAAGAGTTTATCCCGCTTGATGAGAATGTGGCGGGGGTTGTCCACCGGGTCGAGGAATTCTTGCAGGGATTGTATGAACAGGTTGTTTTCTTGGGCGGGCAGATTGGAACAGCTGACAAAAAGTGCGCCGTCATTTTCGGAGACGTGCAACCCGACGTCCTTGATGGACGATTTTATCCACCTTTGTGATGACAATGTCTCCAAAACGGTGATGGCCACTTGTTTCAGAACGCCCTCTACCGTTCCCGTCTTGAGATATTTTGTGCCAATCCATCCCAAGAATACGGCCACAGCCCCTATCGTGAGAACACTAAGAAGAAGGGGCGGAAACACTCTTAGAAGAATCAGATATGCTACGAGAACAGTGACCAAGAATGAGGAGACGATGAACTTGTATCCTTTGTATGTCAATGATTTAGTGGTCATTGCTGGGGTCTGGACACCAGTGGCGAGCCTCCTCTGTTTTCTGTTCCCATAGCCGAGATACAGCGAGCTTTTCCACCATTGTCGCGTCTGCTCCCGGTTGGGGGCAAGCTTTTGGGTGAGTGCCTTGAGATTTTCCACCTTTCCCCTCAGGGGCGTTTTGATCATCGGATTGTTTTTCGGGGCGTCCAGAATCCGTTCTATCCCTGAGGTTATCTCGTGCTTGCCATAATAGGACGGTGCCTCGAAGCCCTGGAATCTGGCGGAGAGTTGTATCAGGTCGTAGGTGTAAAGGCAGATATTCTCCAAGTCATTGTCCGAAATGGTTCCGAACATTGAGAAATCTTTGTTTTCGGGGAAATCGATGCTGGCGAGATGCCAGATGTTCGACACCTTGTCCGGATGGTTTTTATCGATTCGGATGGCTCGTCCCCGCATTTGGTTGGAGAGCATGTAGGAGCTCACCGTGCTGGAGAGGATCAGCGAGTTGATGGCGGGCGCGTCCCAGCCTTCGCCAAGCAGTGCGTGCGTGCCGATCAGTATTTGCAGGTCTCCTGCGCAAAACAACTCCGTAATCATCCCGACGATATGGTTCCGGGTGGTCAATTTTGGCGTAACACGAACATAGTCAGTGTCGTCGTCGAAGCGGCTGATTCTGACGGAATTTTCCGGAATCTTGTTGTTGGACAATGATTTATACAGTTTTTCGATACTGTGTATCGGCAACAAGATCAGCGAACCGCACAATACGCCTATGGCGATGTCCCCCTCTACCGTTTCTTTCAGTTTTCTCCAGATCGGCACCACCCCCATGCTTTGGCAAGCGATGTCGTCTATCTTGATGTGGTCTGTGAGGATGACCATGCGCAGCTGCTCTTTCAATTGGGCGTATTCCAGCTTGACAATCTCCACAATGGAATCCAGTTTACCGACACTGCCGGCCATCATTCTCCGGATTTTGAGGCTTTCTTCGAGCACTACTTTCTTGTTGACCACCAGTCCCAGTCTTCTGGCGACTTCAAAATAGTGGATTTTCTTCGCCTCCAGGGGCTTGAGCCATTCGACGCTGCTTCCGAAAAAGCCATTGAGGAACACCGATGCCCGTTGAAGGTCGAATGCCGGCAGTTCCGATACCTTCGCATCGAACAACTCCAGAAATCTCTCTGAGATTCGATACCCTTTGGCGTTCAACAAGGAGGCTATGGCCACATAAAACGCCGGCGACTCAAGAATCATCTCGATGTCGGATTCCCGTGCCTCGAAGAACTCCATTTTCGACAGGCTGTCCAGCAGTTCCGTATCGTTTTGGAGCATTTCGACGAATGATTTGACGTTCTGGTTATGCTTTTTCAGCAATTCCCGCTCGTTTTGTTTGAGGGGCGAGAACCAAATATAATCCTGGTGAGGGCATAGGTCGCCGTTCTTGACCAGTTCCGGGATGGAGATGATTTCGTCGATTTTTCCGCAGAGGTCTTGGTAACGTTGCCATTCGGCATAATCCACGTCGTAGGGAGGTGTGGCTGTCAGGGCTAATGTCTGCTCCGGTTTCAGGTGTTCTTTGAGGTAGGTCAGGGCTTTCCACCATTCTCTACGCAGATGGTGCGCCTCGTCGAAGCAGAGCATGGAGACCTTCGCGGCTTTCAGGATGGCAATGACCTCGTTCGCCTTCTCCTTTTTGAATCTGGCGGAAGACGAGATGGAACCCGTATCTTCTTCCTCAATGTATGCTTTTTTTCGCGTTGTAGATGTCTCCTCCTCTTCCACGCGTCCACAAAAAGCGGCCAGTAGCGCCTGGTAGGTTGTCACGGTCAGGTAGCCGGGTTTCCGGATGTGGGTGGAGACGATGCCGTAATCTTTCTCTTGGAGGAAGCAGGAGCAGATGCGCTCCCGCCACTGGTTTTTGATGGTGTTGGTGGGACAGAGTATCAAGGTTGGACGCTGCAGCCGCGCGATGACTTCGATGCCGAGGGTGGTCTTCCCCGCGCCGGGGGCGGCCACCACGTGGAGTTTCTTGTCACGCACGTGATAGTCAAGGTTGTCCAGGATCCGCTGCTGGTAGCTTCTCCAGGTTCCGTTGAAGTTCAGTGTCCGATTTTGCGAGGGCATATAGTCCGAAGAATAGGGTTTATTTTCCTTTCGTCATCTCCACAAACCGATTCCCGCGCTCGTAGGCGTTCTTCAGGTCCGTCTGCCAGTGCGCATCGCGGTACTGGAGCTTGTCCAACATCTGTACCGTGTTCCATTTCATCCGCGCCCCCGTGTTCACGAAGACCGAATCTATCGCTTTGTTCTCCATATTTTTCTGATTTAAGATTGAGGTGCAAAGATACAAATAATTTATATTCGATTCATCATTTTCTTCCGGTTATTTCTCCAAAATGTCACAATATTTGTCGGTTTGTTCAACGAAACTGGCATGACAAGCCCCGCATCGGGCGATGAATCCGTATTTATTCTTAACTGTCCAGGCTCTCGTTCGTCATAGAGTGTCGAAATTTCGGCGGCAAATATACGTTTTTTCCGCATAACAGCGGTGTCTTAGACAACTGGCACGACATTTCCGGCCCCAACTTTTACCATAGGACGACCAGGCTGGAGGGATGCTTTTGAACATTATTTCCACGTCGTCGTCCCGGGCTGTTCACGAATCCACCCGCCGGCAGCCGATTGACGTTTCCCCCAATCAGGTTCAACAACCAATTCAACAAGTATCTTCACGATTTTTTCTGCGGATGCTGAAATTTTGTACTTTTGCGGTTTCAAATTTTAAAAGCTATGTGTGGAATTGTTGCATACGTGGGTCATCAAGAGGCCTACCCTATCCTGATTGAGGGCCTGAAACGCCTGGAATACCGCGGTTACGACAGCGCGGGAGTGGCCTTGCTCAACAAGGCAGACGAACTTAATGTCTATAAGGCAAAGGGGAAAGTCTCTGATTTGGAGGCTTTTGCCGCCGACAAGGACATCAGCGGGCACATCGGCATCGCCCACACCCGCTGGGCCACCCACGGCGAGCCCAACCAGGTGAACGCCCACCCGCACCGTTCCATGTCGGGCAACATCGCCCTCATCCACAACGGCATTATCGAGAACTACCTCAGCCTGCGAAAGGAACTGGAGAAGCGCGGCTACAAGTTCCAGTCGTCAACCGACACCGAGGTGCTCACCAATCTTGTCGAGGATGTGCAGCAGAGCGAGCATGTGGACCTTTTCGAGGCTGTGCGTATCGCCCTGAACCACGTTGTGGGGGCTTACGCCATCGCCATTGTCGAGAAGGGGCATCCCGACGTGCTCATCGCCGCCCGCAAAGGCAGCCCGATGGTCATCGGCATCGGCGAGGGAGAGTATTTCGTCGCCTCAGACGCCACCCCCATCGTGGGCCGCACGCAGAAGGTGGTTTACCTTGAGGACGAGCAGGTGGTGCGCATCAAACTCGGTGAGGAACTGCACATCAAGACCATCCAGGACGTGGAAGCCATCCCCTACGTGCAGGAGCTGAAGATGAACCTCGACAGCATCGAGAAGGCCGGTTTCGACCACTTCATGATGAAGGAAATCTACGAACAGCCCGCCATCGTGCGCGACACCATGCGCGGCCGCCTGCATCCCGATCAGAACACGGTGAGCCTCGGCGGCATCATCAAATACGAGAAACATCTGCTCTATGCCGACAATATCGTCTTTGTGGCTTGCGGCACCTCCTGGCATGCCAGCCTGGTCGGCAGTTACCTCATCGAGAAACTGGCCAAGATTCGCGTGAAGGTGGAATACGCCTCCGAATTCCGCTACCGCGACCCCGTCATCACCCCTCACGACGTGGTGATTGCCGTGTCGCAGTCGGGTGAGACCGCCGACACCCTCGCCGCCATCCAGCTGGCCAAGGAAAAAGGGGCTGTCGTGTTGGGCATCTGCAACGTCATCGGGTCATCCATCTCCCGGGTCACCGACGCGGGCGTCTATACCCACGCGGGTCCCGAAATCGGCGTGGCCTCCACCAAAGCCTTCACCTCGCAGGTGGCGGTGATGGCCATGCTGGCCCTCCGCCTCGCCGAACTGAACAACAGCATGAAGGATGAGGAACGACTGGCGCTTATCCAGGAACTCGACCGCATCCCGGAGAAAATCCAGTGGACGCTCGACCACAGCGGCCATGTGAAGGACATTGCCGAGAAATACAAGGACGTGCGCAACATGCTCTATCTGGGCCGTTTGCAAAACTATCCCGTGGCTCTCGAAGGCGCCCTGAAACTGAAGGAGATTTCCTACATCCACGCCGAAGGCTATCCCGCCGCCGAGATGAAACACGGCCCCATCGCCTTGATTGACAAGGATATGCCGGTCGTTTTCATCGCCACCAACCACAGCACCTACGAGAAGGTCATCAGCAACATCCAAGAGGTCAAGGCCCGCGACGGCAAGATCATCGCCATCATCAGCGAGAAAGATGTACTGGCCCGAAAGATGGCCGACTACGTTATTGAGATTCCTGAAACCGAGTGCCTCTATTCCCCGCTGTTAGCCACTGTCCCACTGCAGATTCTGGCCTACCACATCGCCGTCATGCGCGGCTGCAATGTGGACCAGCCCCGGAATTTGGCAAAATCGGTGACAGTGGAATGATATTTTTTGTATGTTTGCAGCCCATAAAATAGTAAGTTGTTTTATGGACACAAAGTATATTTTCGTCACGGGCGGTGTAGTTTCCTCGTTAGGAAAAGGCATAATCTCCGCCAGCATCGGCAAGCTGCTGCAAGCGCGGGGGTACAAGATCACCATCCAGAAATTCGACCCCTACATCAACATCGACCCCGGCACGCTGAACCCCTACGAGCACGGTGAGTGCTACGTGACGGCCGACGGCATGGAGACCGACCTTGACTTGGGCCACTACGAGCGGTTCACGGGAATCCGCACTTCACGCCACAACAGCGTCACCACCGGCCGCATCTACAAAACCGTCATCGACCGCGAACGGCACGGCGACTACTTGGGCAAAACCATCCAAGTGGTGCCGCACATCACAGATGAAATCAAGCGGTGTATGCTGCGGGAGGACGAAAAAGACGAGCAGTTAGACTTCGTAATCACAGAAGTCGGCGGCACCATCGGCGACATCGAAAGTGCCCCGTTTATGGAGGCTATCCGACAGTTACGCTGGCAGCTGGGACGTGACGCCGTCTGCGTGCACCTGACGTACGTTCCCTATCTGAAAGCCGCCGACGAGCTAAAAACCAAGCCGACCCAGCACTCCGTGAAAGAGTTGCAAGGCATGGGCATACAACCCGACATCCTCGTGTTGCGCACAGAACGCCATCTTGACGATGTCTTGCGTTTGAAGGTGGCCTCGTTCTGCAACGTCGACTTGGAGTGCGTGGTGCAGAGTGAAGACCTGCCCAGCATCTACGAGGTGCCCGTCAGCATGCAGCGTCAGGGGCTGGATGCCGCCATCCTGCGCAAAATCGGCGTCCCCGTGGGCGAAACACCCGCCATGAAACCATGGCGCGACTTCCTGGAACGCAGAAACAGAGCCACCAAGGAAATCCAGATCGCACTGGTGGGAAAATACGACCTGCAGGACGCTTACAAGAGCATTCTCGAAAGTCTCGCGCACGCGGGCACGTACAACGATCGCAAGGTGAAAGCCTTGTTCGTGAACAGCGAAGGCATCACGGAAGAGAATGTGGCAGAGCAGTTGCAGGATATGGCGGGCATTGTGATTTGTCCGGGCTTCGGCCAGCGCGGCATCGAAGGCAAGATTATCGCCGCCAAATATGGCCGCACGCATGATGTGCCGACCTTCGGCATCTGCTTGGGAATGCAGATGATGGTCATCGAATTTGCCCGCAACGTGCTGGGCTACAAGGATGCCAACAGCAGTGAGATGGATGCGGAGACTCCGCACAACGTCATTGACATGATGGAGGAGCAGAAGAGCATCACGCAGATGGGCGGCACCATGCGCCTGGGTGCCTACGAATGCGAGTTGGTGCAGGGCAGCCGCGTTTCCGAAGCCTACGGCAACGAAACGCGGATTCACGAGCGCCATCGCCACCGCTATGAGTTCAACAACCGCTACCAGGAAGAATTCGAGGCCAACGGCATGAAATGCGTGGGCATCAACCCGACCGCCAACCTTGTGGAGATTGTGGAGATTCCGGACAAACGGTGGTACATCGGCACACAGTTCCACCCGGAATATTCGTCCACCGTGCTGCACCCGCACCCGCTGTTCATGTCGTTCATCAAAGCCTGCATCGACGGAGAGCCAACGGTATAGACGTAAAATATTCATTGTAGAGACGCAAAATTCTGCGTCCCGACCGAAATTAAAGAATCTTAGAATTATGAAGAAACTACTATTCATCGCAACCGCCGTCCTGATGACGGCACACCTCGTAGCACAACAGGATGCGGTAAAGCCCTATTTCACGGTCGAGGAACTGCCTGACCTAATCAAGTGCCTGCCCGCACCGCCCGCCTTCGACAGTCCGGAATTCGCCAACGACGTGATACGCTACCAATGGGGGAAAACACAACGGCTTGACTCCGCGCGCGCCGCCATCGCCAAGCGCGACGCGGTCTGGTCGTATGACGCCCTGCTGGCAGAGTTCAACATCCCTTTCGGACTGAACATTTCCAGAACGGGGACGCCAGAAATCTGGAAGCTGTTGGAGACCAGCCTGGTCACCACCGACCAGATGAGGGTGGCCCCAAAAGCCTACTACCACCGGCTGCGACCGTTCGAAATGTATGGCGAGCACCTGCTGTCGCCGGAGACCGAGGATGAATTGCGCGGCGAGGGCAGCTATCCGTCAGGGCACACGGCACGCGGCTGGCTGACCGCCCTGCTTTTGGCCGAAATCAATCCCGCACGGGCCGACACCCTCTTCGCCCGAGGCTGGATGTATGGCGAGAGCCGTGTCATCGAAGGAGCCCACTGGCAGAGCGACGTGGATGCCACCCGCGCGGCCGCCAGCATCGGCTATGCGGCTCTACAAACCAGCGCCGCCTTCCGCGAGCAGATGGAAAAGGCCAAAGCGGAATTCAACGCATTGACAAGAAAGCCCGCTAAAATGTAAATCTCATGAACGCGAACGAACGCGTCAAGAAACGCGATTGAAACCATGAAAAATAACGGTTCAAATAAACATATAGTCCGCTGGATCCTGTTGGTGCTGTCCATCGTGTTGTTCTTCGGTGGGGTTTCTGCGCTGTTTCTTTATGCTTGGGTTGGAGGTTTTAATAAAGTAAAACCCATTGACACAAGGGAATTTGCGAAATGCGCGGGCAACATTTCCGACATCACTATCCCCGATTCCGTCCGCGTCATAGCACTGGGCGAAGCGACGCATGGCAACGTCGAGTTCCAACAGCTCAAGCTGGATGTCTTCAAGCTGATGGTCGGGAAATACGGCGTGCGGGCGTTTGCGTTGGAGGGCGACTACGGCGGCTGCGAGGCGGTCAACCGCTACATTCACGGCGGTCCAGGCACGGCACAGAAGGCGGCCGCAGCCATCGGCTTCCCAATCTATCGAACCAAGGAGATGGCACAACTCATTGACTGGATGCGCAAATACAACGCGACAGCAAAAGAAGGCGAAGACCTTCGCTTCTACGGCTTCGACATGCAACTTTACGAAAACAATTATAAGTATCTGTTAGAGGCCGCCAAGACATACGAAGTGCCGACGACGGAATTGGAGAAGTTGTGGGACAAGTCGGAAGGCAAATACTCAGCCTCCTTCACTGCCGACCAAAAAGCGAAAGTGATAGAAAAAGTAAAGCAGGATTTGCTGCAGTTGAACAACTCGGCAACGGCGCAGGCGGTGCATTTCGCGGATGTACTGCTCCAAAATATCGCCTTAGGAAAGGTGATTGACGACATGTCGAAAGGGAATGCGTTGCGAGACTCGCTAATGTTCGTAAACACACACTGGATCATGGAACAGGAGGAGGCCCGTGGCAACGAATGCATTTTCATCTCAGGGCACAACGGCCATATCGAACGTCACCACGATTATGGAACGATTGGAAAAGCGATGGGAGCGTTGCTGGCAAACGAGCTTGGCAAGGCCTATTTCGCCATCGGAACGGATTTCTACAAGGCAACGGTCAGTCTGCCGAAAGGAAAGAGCGGTAAGCGGCGCAACCACACTTTCTTCTCGAAAGATCCATTGGCCGAAGCTGCAAAAAAATGCGGATATGAGACTTGCTGGCTTGATTTTTCGAGAATCCCGGACAGCACCACGCTCAAACATCAGATTACGGAATACACGTGGATGGGCGACGTGGGCGAAGGTTACTCGCCACTCATGGCCATTTTCCCACAGGCCTATCGCGACTGGGTGTCTCCAACGTTGCTCTACGATGGGGTGATTCTTGTAACGGAGGCGCAGCCGATCGTGGTGCTCCAGACAACAGAACCGTAATCGTTTACTAATCACCAATCACTAATCACTGATCTCTAATCACAATAAATATGAACTGGACCGTCATCATCATCGAAACCCTCGTTATGACCGCCGCGTTCACGGTCATGATTCTGATTCCGCTCGTGAAGAACCCCGTGTGGTGGATTCACGACTACCCGGAGGACATCCAGGAGGAGTACTTCAAAACACACGAGCGCGTGCCGTCGAAGTTCTTCACCAAGACCGTATTGCTCAAGAAGGGCTTTGCGCTACTCGTCACCCTTGCCGTTATGCTCGGACTCATGAAGCTGGCCGGTGCCTATAACTTCTGGTCGGCCTTCACGCTGAGCTATGGCATCTGGCTCGTCATCGATTGGTACGACTGCTTTTTCCTCGACTGGGTGCTCTTCGCCAATATGAAGTCCGTGCGCCTGCCCGGCACCGAACACATGGACGCGGCCTACCATCAGAAAAAGTACCACTTCGTGCAGTCGCTGTGGGGAATGCTCATCGGACTGATCCCGTGTTTGATCGGGGCGGGGGTGTATGCGTGGTTGTTTTGTTAATGGATTATTCTCCCGCAGAACCCGCTGATTTGCGCAGAAAAAGGTCTGCGTTATTCTGCGCAGTCTGCGGGAAAATTTTTATTCTTGCACGATGATTTTTATCTTCTGTAAAAGATAAAATGTTATTTTTGCAGCGAATTTCTTTTATAAAAGATAAAACACGAAATGAGTGCGATATTAAGACAGAGCTATTTAGAAAAGATCGAGCATTATCTCGGCAAAGATACCATCATCATTCTGACGGGACAGCGAAGAATTGGCAAAAGCTACATCCTTCGTCTGTTCAGAGA
>Ga0310697_10007411_pt1 | contig 10338 bp, 8 predicted proteins | sample 172DNAGHGlowgp2_FD_203883 | JGI IMG/M metagenome (GOLD analysis project Ga0310697, IMG submission 203883) | Sheep rumen microbial communities from Palmerston North, Manawatu-Wanganui, New Zealand - 1728 DNA GHGlow gp2 (v2) (version 2) | ecosystem: Host-associated > Mammals > Digestive system >...
TCCGGCCAACATCGTGAAGCTTACCGAAGTTCCCGGCACCCAGCGCGTGGTGGTGGTCATTAACGACGAGAACCTGGCTCAGGCTATCGGCAAGAACGGCCAGAACGTGAAGCTGGCCGCAACGCTGGTGGGTCGCGACCTGGATGTGTTCGGCGAAAAGGAATGGTCCGAAAAGTCCGACGCCGAGAAGGCCGAGGTCATGACTCCTCGCGAACAGGAACTCCGCCGCAACGCTCACCGTGCAGAGAGCCTCTTTGCCAATGCCGGTTCCGAGGATTCCACCGAAGAAAACGCCAGCGAAGCCCAGGAGACCACTGGAGAAAACGCCTAAGGAAAAGTTTTCGGCAGGGGATTTTTAAAAAGGATTAGATAGGCTTTTAATGAGTATGGAAGATCAAATCAAACCGACGGACTGGGCACAAGAACACGGACTGAAAGTGGACGTGGTCATGAAGCTGCTGAGAGATGCAGGTGTCACTGTCCGTACCCAGGTGTCCAAGGTGGCCGCCTCGGATTACGAGAAGATTGAAGAGGCTGCCGCTGTTGAAAAACAGAAGCAGGATTCCAGGAGTAAGAACCTGAAGAGCGCTTCGTCTTCGGAATCCCAGGAAAGCACGCCCAAGAAAAAGTCCGCCACGGAAACCGTGACGGTCAAGAACGGTGTGACTATCCGCCGCATCAAGGCTACAAAGCCCAAGGCCACTACGGAAAAGCCCGCTGCGACAAAGGCCAAGGCTGCTGCCAAGGCCGAAGAAGCCCCGAAGGCTCCCGAAGTTGCTGCCGCTCCTAGCCCAGTTGCCCCTGCAGAGACACCGAAGGCTCCTGAAGTCGCCGCGCCTGTAGCCGAAGCTCCTGCAAAGCCTGCGGAACCTGCCAAGGAAACTCCTGTCGAGGCAAAGCCCGAAGTCAAGGCCGAAGCCCCTGTGAAGACGGACCCGAAGCCTACGGCTGTGGCGAAGCCCGCTCCTGCAAAGCCTGCAGAACCCACCATGATGACCTCTTCTACGGAGCTGAAGCAGCCTCCCATGAAGGCACAGGTGTTCAAGCCCGATGCGGCTATCCTTGCCCGTATCGCCAAGTCCCAGCAGCAACAGCAGGCTGGGCGCGGTCCTAACAACCGCCGTCCGGGCGGCCCCGGCGCTCGCGGCCAGGGTAATGCCCAGGGCTACACGGGAACCTTTGGCCCCCGCAATGCCGGTAACGGTCAGGACAATCGTGGCGGCAATTTCCGCGGCGGCCAGAATGGCGGTCGCGGTGGTTTCGGCGGAGGCCGCTCCAGCGGATTCTCCGGCGGCTCCATGCAAGACGCCTTCAACGCCAGCAACGGCGGTGTCGGTTTTGGCGGTGCCTCTTCCCAGGGTGGAAAGGGCGGTAACGCCAAGGGCCAGAACGGCCGTCATGGTAACGACAAGAACCGTCGTGGAAACGGTCGCGACAGGCAGGAACAGCAGAAGGAACAGCAGCAGGAAATGGTTCGCCAGAACGTTTCCCGCGTGATGGCCGACCTGTCCAAGAAGCCCGTCAAGAAAGTTTATCGCAAGGAACACAACGAAAGTGATTCCGGCGAAGAGAAGAAGATTCTCAAGACCTCTGACTTTATTACCGTGGGCGAACTGGCCGGTCTTATGGACCAGATGCCCGCCCGCGTCATAGCAAAGTGCATGGAAATGGGCATGATGGTGACCATCAACGCCCGCCTCGATTTCGAAACCATCCAGATTCTGGCCGACGAGTTCGGTTACGAAGCCCAGCTGATGGAAGAATACGAAGAAGCGGTTCTCGGTGTGGAAGAAGAATCCGAAGAGAACCTGCAGCCCCGCCACCCGGTGGTGACGGTGATGGGCCATGTGGACCATGGTAAAACCTCCTTGCTGGACTGGATCCGCAAGACTCACGTGGTGTCCGGTGAATCCGGCGGCATTACCCAGCATATCGGTGCCTACGAGGTGACGACTAAGCAGGGTAAGGTGACCTTCTTGGATACTCCGGGTCACGAGGCCTTCAGCGCCATGCGTGCCCGCGGTTCTCAGGTGACCGACGTGATTGTGCTGGTGGTGGCCGCCGACTCCATGGTGATGCCCCAGACGGTGGAATCTATCGAACTGGCCAAGCGCGAAAACGTGCCCATGGTGGTTGCGATTACCAAGATTGACTTGCCTACGGCCAACCCCGACAAGATTCGTGCCCAGCTGGCCGAACGCGGTGTAGAAGTGGAACAGTGGGGTGGTCAGACCAGTTGTATCGAAGTGTCCGCCCGTACGGGCCAGGGCATGGACCAGCTGCTGGAAACGCTTGCTCTCGAAGCCGAAGTGCTGGAACTCAAGGCCAACCCCGACGCACACGCCAAGGGTGCCGTGGTGGAATCCAAGCTGGACGTGGGCAAGGGCTCCATGGCTACCATCCTTGTGCAGAACGGTACCCTCCATGTGGGTGACCCGTTTGTCTGCGGTATCTACGCCGGTAAGGTCCGTGCCATGTTCAACGAGCGCGGCGAACAGATGAAGGTGGCGCCTCCCTCTGCACCTTGCCAGGTGCTTGGCTTTGACGGCACGCCTCAGGCCGGTGACGACCTGATTGTGGTGGACGACGAAAAGACCGCCCGCGAAATTGCAAGCAAGCGCCGCATGGCCGCCCGTGAACGCGACCTCCGCGCCCGTAGCACCATTTCTCTGGAATCCAAGTTCAACGAACAGAAGGAAGGCAAGCTTTCCGAACTGAACCTTATCGTCAAGGCCGACGTGGGCGGTTCTGCCGAAGCTCTGGCTTCTTCTCTGGAAAAGCTTTCCAACAGGGAAGTGAAGGTGAACATCATCCGCAAGGGTGTGGGCGCCATTACGGATTCCGATATCCTGTTTGCTACAACTGCCCAGGCTATCATTATTTCCTTCCACCTGATGCCTTCGCTCTCCGTGCGCGAAATGGCCCAGAAGGAAGGTATCGAAATCCGCAACTACCGCGTGATTTACGACTGTATCGAAGACATCAAGAACGCCGTGGAAGGCCTGTTGAAGCCCACCCTCAAGGAAGAACTTGTGGGCGAAGCCGAAATCCGCCAGGTGTTCAAGATTCCGAAGGTGGGTCTCATTGCCGGCTGTATGGTTACCGACGGCGAAGTGGACCGCACAAGCCACGTTCGCGTGTACCGCAATGGCGTGGAACTGGGAACCACTGTGGTCCAGTCCCTCAAGCGCATGAAGGACGACGTGAAGACGGTGGTCCGCGGCTTCGAATGCGGTATCGGCCTCAAGGGTTACGACGACATCAAGGAAGGCGACAGCCTGATCTTCTTCAAGGAAGTCACCGTTGCCCGTACCCTGAAGGACGTGGCCCGCGAAGAAGCCGAGGAGAAGGCGAAGAAGGCGGCAGAAGAGAAGGAATAGAAAAGTGATTAGTGGTTAGTGATTAGTGGTTGGAAAATGTAATTGCGGTAAGGTAGACTTTGTCTACGAAATTTCCTAATCACTGTTTACTAACCACTGTTTACGGCCTAAGGGCCTAACCGTTGGTACGAATGAGTAGAAGAACCGACAGATTAGACGAGCAATTCCGCGAGGAAATCGGCAAGCTTTTGCAGAAAGGCCTGAAGGATCCTCGCGTGAGCAGCCTTGCAAGCATTACCCGCGTGAACATCACCGAGGATCTGAGCTACGCGAAGATTCTCGTGTCCGTCATGGGTAGCGACAAGGAAAAGCGTGACACCCTGGTGGGGCTGAACAACTCCGCCGGCTTTATACGTGGCGTCCTGGGCAAGGCCCTCAAGATTCGGAAGATTCCGGAGCTGAACTTTGTTCTGGACGAGAACCTGGAACACGCCATGCGTATCGAGTCTATCTTGGCTGAACTGAAGCAGAAGGGAGAACTCTAGCTTGACTCCTTCTGGATTTGTCCTTCTGGACAAGAATCCCGGTGAAACTTCTTTCAAGGCCCTTTTCCCGCTGAAAAGGGTCTTTTCTACAAAGCGTGTGGGTCATGCGGGGACTTTGGACCTGCGGGCCTCGGGCCTGATCGTGGCGGCCATCGGACGCGCCACCCGGCTGCTTCCTTTTGTAGAGGCCAAGGACAAGTGCTATACCTTTCGGCTCCATCTGGGCTACGAGACCGATACCCTGGAATGGGACGGGGATGTGGTGGCTCAAGATGAATTCGGAATTCGGAATTCGGAATTCGGAATTGATGAAGGTGTCATCCTGAGGGAACCCTGGAGCACGACGTGCGATAGGGGAAACCGAAGGATCCAGACCGGATGTTCCCAGCCAGCAATAGACCGTGCCGCTCTTGAGGCGGTCCTCCCGCAGTTTACAGGCGACATCGACCAGATTCCCCCGCGTTACTGTGCCGTAAAAATCGACGGCCGCCGTGCCAGCGACTGGGCGGAACGGGGCAAGGATTTCGAGATGAAGCCCCGCCGAATCCACATTGAATCCTTGAAAATCGTAGGGGAGGGCGGCGTCACCGAAGGCTGCTCCGGTAAGAGCTTTGCCACCTTCGACTTGGAATGCGTCTGTTCCAAGGGAACCTACATTAGGTCTCTTGGGCGGGACTTGGCACACGCCTTGGGAACATACGGCTGTGTTTCCCAGATTCGTCGCCACCGCATAGGGAACATCACCCTGGACAATGCGGTCAAGGGCGAGAAGCTGACGGCCGAAAACCTGGTGCCGGTAGATAAAGTTCTAGATTATCCGGTGTTGCGTCTGGACGATACCCAGATGGCGATAATCCGCAAGGGCAACTGGCTTCCCTGGAAAACGCCTGTAGAGGGCGTCGGGCCCGAAGGTCACGTGTTCGTGGCCAACGGGGCGGGCGAAGTCCTTTCCCTTTGCCGGTTCGAGCCTGGGCGCATTTGCCCAAAATTCTATTTAGGTGAGGATAAGTAAGGGAGATCCCCGCCAGTTTATCCCGGACCTGTTCCGGGACGGGGATGACAGAAAGAAAGTCGGGGATGACAAGGTAAGAAACGAATGTCGGTGAATGTGAAACAGAGAAGAGCCATAACCATGGGAAATTTTGACGGGTGCCACCTGGGTCACCAGGCGCTTTTCCGTTCCCTGAAGGCCGTGGCCGAGGTGAACGGCCTTGTGCCCACCGTCATCAGTTTCGAACCCCATTCCAACTACGTGCTCCGTGAACCAGGAGATCCCTTGCTCCTTACCACCACCAAGGAAAAGCGTGAATTCGTAGAGAGCCTGGGCCTTGAATTCTTGGTGATGCCCTTCACGAAAGAACTGGCGAGGCTCCCTTTTGATGAATTTGTCCGTAAAGAGTTGATTGAAAAGCGGGGCGTGTGCTCTATGTTCTTTGGTCATGACCATTGCTTCGGTGCCGGCGGCAAGGGCAACTACGAGACCATTACGGCGGCGTTTCCCGAGCTTTCTACCCAGATGCTTTCCATCGTGCTTTACAAGGGGGAGCGTGTCAGTTCTTCGGCGGTGCGCAACGCCCTCTTGAACGGAGACGTGGATCGTGCCCAGACTTACCTGGGCAGGCCTTACCGTCTGTCTGGAACGGTGGTGGAGGGCAAGCGCCTGGGGCACACCATCGGGTTCCCGACCGCGAACCTGCAGGTGGAGCCCTTCAAGTTCTTGCCCAAGATCGGGGTCTATGTGGCCTCGGCACGGCTCGATTCCGAACGGATTTTCCGTGCGGTGGTGAACATCGGCATGCAGCCCTCTACGGGCAATCACCAGCTGGCCATCGAGGCCTATATTCTGGACTTTGACGAAGACATTTACGGCAAGCCCCTTTCCTTGGATTTGCTCACCTACCTCCGGCCCGAGCAGAAGTTTGCAAGCCTTGAAGATTTGGTGCGCCAAATCGGCATGGACGCCGACACCGCCCGCCACTACAACGGCAACCACTGGGCGGAATAAAAGCCTAATTCGTTGATTGTCAAAGGGTTACGGAATCGCCGTTTGGCGGACTGTAAAATCGGGGTATAAAGTGGCTGCTTCTAGGCGGCCTTTTTTCATTTAATGAAACTTCGAAAATCCTCTAAAAACCCCGTTTTTTCTATCTTTTCAGCCGAATTTTATGAGGAAACCCTTATGACTGATGTGGCAGAAAAGCCGAATTTCATAACGTCCTCCCTTGACTTTTTGGTCAACTGGGGCCGTACGAATTCCCTTTGGCCGTTCCCCTACGGTACGGCCTGTTGCGCGATTGAGTTTATGAGTACCGAGGTGGGCCGTTACGACCTTTCCCGTATCGGTTCGGAATACGTGCGCTTTACCCCGCGCCAGTCCGACGTGCTTCTGGTGTCCGGGACCATCACCTACAAGCAGGCCCCCATCCTCAAGCGCATCTACGAGCAGATGGCCGAACCCCGCTGGGTCATAGCCATGGGTGCCTGCGCCTGCTCCGGCGGATTTTACGACTGCTACTGCACCGTGCCGGGTATCGACCACATCATTCCCGTCGATGTGTATATCGGCGGCTGTCCCAGCCGCCCGGAGGCCTTCTTCGACGCCATGTTCGACCTGCAGAAGAAGATCAAGGACGAGTCCTACATGAAACAGCGCACCGAGCGGGTCAAGGAACAGCTGGAAATGATCAAGGCGAAGACCGCCGAGGCTAAGGAAGAGGCCCGCGAGTTTGCCCACGAGAAGGTTGCCGAGTTCAAGGAACTGGTGGCCGAAAAAGAAAAAGAGTTTGTTGAACAGACCCAGTTCTGGAAGAGGTAGAAGATGGTGAACGTAGATGAAATCTTCTCCGTCCTGGAGGAAAAGTTTGGTGCGACGAAGGAGTCCAAGGACAAGTGGACGGTGACGGCGGTTGTGCCTGCCGCCTATCTGCACAATGCGGTCCAGTTCCTTCGCGACGAGTCGGCTATCAAGTTCGAGATGCTGGTAGATATCGCCGGTGTCGATTACCTAACTTACCCGAATCACGAAGGACCCCGCTTTGCGGTGGACTACGCCTTCAAGAGCATGTCCACTCCCGGTGCCCGGATTCGTCTGAAGGTGCAGGTTCCCGAAACCGACCTGAATGTCCCCACCCTTACGGACCTGTATGCCAACGCCAACTGGTACGAGCGCGAAGTGTTCGACCAGTTCGGGATTGTGTTCACGGGCCATCCGGACCTCCGCCGCCTGTTGAACCATGTGGAATTTGTGGGCCATCCGCTCCGCAAGGATTACCCTGCCCAGAAGCGTCAGTGGCTCTCTACCAACGACTACTTGCTCCCGGCCCTGGAAAAGCGTCTGGAAGTCCTGGGTTACAGGGTAGTCCAGCGCAGTAAGGAAGTGGAAACTGTGGATAACGAATTTTTGGAAGGGAGTATCAAAGAATGATTGTACTGGATCATAGAGGCAAGAGACAGAGCCTGATGCCCCTGAACGTGGGCCCGAGCCACCCCGCCACCCATGGATGTCTCCGTTTTTTGACTGCCTTGGACGGAGAAACCATTGTGGCGAGCGTCGAAGAAATCGGCTACCTCCACCGCGGGTTCGAGAAGATGGTGGAGCGTGGCACCTGGCAGCAGGTGGTTCCCTATACCGACCGCTTGAACTATTGCTCCGCCATCATGAACAACATAGCCTACTGCCGTGCGGTAGAGAATATGTTCGGCGTAGAAATCACGGAACGTTGCAAGGTGCTCCGCGTGATTGTGAACGAACTTAGCCGTATCAACGACCACTTTGTGTGCGTGGCGGCTGCCTTCCAGGACTTGGGCGGCACGACCCCGTTCATGTACGCCTTCAACCCCCGCGAAGAAATCATGTGCATCTGGGAAAAGCTTACCGGTGCGCGCCTGACCAACAGCTACTCCCGTATCGGCGGTCTTTCTCGCGACAGCTACGACGGCTTTGAGCAAGATGTCCTTGCGGCCCTTGATTCTACCGAGAAGGCCCTGAAGGATTTGCATGCCTGCTTGGACCGTAACCGTATCTTCCTGGACCGTACCGTGGGTATCGGCAAGATTTCTGCCGAGAAGGCCATCAGCTACGGCTGGACTGGCCCCTGCCTCCGCGCCTGCGGTGTCGCATCTGACCTTCGCAAGGACGAACCTTACTACGATTACGAGACCTACGACTGGGAAGTCGTGGTGGGCACTCAGGGTGACTGCAACGACCGTCTGCAGGTCCGCCTCGCCGAAATCGAAGAGTCCATGAAGATTGTGCGCCAGGCCCTGAAGCGCCTTGCGCCAGGGCCCATCGACATTGTCGATCCACGCATTCGCGTGCCCTCGCACAAGCTGGCCTACCAGGACATGGAAGGCCTGATTGGACGCTTCAAGAGTGTCTATGAAGGTATCCGCGTGCCCGAAGGGGAATACTACTGCGGGAGCGAATGTGCCAACGGTGAGCTTGGCTTCACCATCATTTCTGACGGCTCGGGCCACCCGTACCGCATCAAGGTGCGTCCGCCTTGCCTTACGCAGTTTGCCGCATTCCACGAGCTTGTGGAAGGTGGTCAGCTGGCTGACTCCATGGCCGTACTTTCGGGCCTCAACATTATCGCTGGAGAACTTGACCGATGAGAGAACATATCCAAGGTGCTGTTCAGTTTGTCTCCAATAACCGCCTGAAGTTTGACAGGCCCGCACAGCCTATCGATGCCCTGCCCGATCCGGGCCAGACCTTCGGTTACGTGAACAAGGCCGTTCCCCAGCCATCTCCCAAGGAAGTGCTTGCAAAGCTCGACACTCCCGAAATCAAGGAACGCTGCGCCGACCTGCTGAGCCGCTATCCGGTGGGGCAGGGGGCTTTGCTCGAAGTGCTCTGGCTTGTGCAGGGCGTGTTCGGCTGGGTGCCTACCGAAGGTATCCGCTGGGCGGCAAATGTTTGCGGTTGCGCCCCTGCACATGCGCTGGGCGTTGCCACCTTCTATACCATGTACAACCACGCTCCCAAGGGCAAGTTCCTGCTGCAGTTCTGCCGTAATATCAGCTGCACCATCAAGGGCGCTCCGAGCCTGATTGCCTACGTGGAAAAGGCCTTGAACATCAAGACCGGCGAAACTACACCTGATGGTCTTTTCACCATTCTCCAGGTGGAATGCCTGGGCAGCTGCGGCAATGGCCCCATGATGCTGGTGAACGACGATTTCGCCACCGACGTGGAAGGGGACCAGCTGGTGATGAAACCGGGTACTACCCTTACCACCGACAGCATTGACCGTATTCTCAAGTGGTGCTACGCTCACGAAGACAACATGCCCAAGCACGATGTGTTGGGCGGTATCGTCAAGGGCCACAGCGGACACCCTGGCGCTCCCGGCGCCAAGGCGAAGCCACAGGTGGCCGACTACGCACCTCCTTCTCCGGTGCTGAACGTGAAGGCCGAAGCCGATGACGCTGGCGCCACCCTCACCTGGAAGGGTGCTCCCGAATTCACGAAGTTGGTGGTGGAAAAGAAGAACGGCTCCAAGTGGGCCGCCGTGGGCGAGCCCGGCGTGAAGGACAAGAGTTTCCTCGACGCAAACGGCAAGGTGGGCGATGTGTATCGCATGATTGCCACTTCCGGCGAACGTACGGCGAAACCTTCCAAGGAAGCTACCGCTACTCAGAAGCCCGCGCCGGCTGAGGAGGCTAAGTAATTATGGCTGAATGTGTAAAAGTTTGTACAGCGAACTTCGGCAAGGGCGCCCAGGACATCGAAGTCTATAAGAAGCTGGGTGGCTACGCCAATATTTCCGAAAAGCTCTTCAACATGAGCCAGTTCGAACTCATCGACTACGTGCAGCGCTCTAACCTGCGCGGCCGTGGTGGTGCTGGGTTCCCCACGGGCATGAAGTGGAGCTTTGTTCCCCGCAATTCCGGCAAACCCGTGTATATCGTGGTGAACGCCGACGAAGGCGAAGGCGGAACTTTCAAGGATCATTTCTTGATGCTGGAAGACCCCCACCGTCTTATCGAAGGCCTGATTATCGCCGGTTGGGCGCTGGGCAGCCGTGCGGCCTACATCTATTGCCGTGGCGAATTTTTGCCCTGCATCGAAAGCATCAACAAGGCCCTGAACCAGGCGTATGCCGCCGGTTACCTGGGCGAAAACATTATGGGCACCAAGTTCTGCTTTGACATCTTTGTCCATCGCGGAGCGGGTGCTTATATCTGCGGTGAAGAAACCGCTCTTATCAACTCCCTCGAAGGCCAGAAGGGTCAGCCCCGCCTTAAGCCGCCTTTCCCGGCGGTGAGCGGCGCCTGGAAGAGCCCCACCTGCGTGAACAACGTAGAGACCATCATGGCCCTCCCGTGGATCTTGCAGCATGAGCCCGAAGAATACGCCAAGATGGGAACTCCCCGTGCCGGCGGAACCAAGGTGTTCTGCATTTCTGGCGACGTGAAGAATCCGGGTGTCTATGAAGCTCCTCTCGGCACTCCCATGATGACCATGATCA
>Ga0310697_10007412_pt1 | contig 10338 bp, 6 predicted proteins | sample 172DNAGHGlowgp2_FD_203883 | JGI IMG/M metagenome (GOLD analysis project Ga0310697, IMG submission 203883) | Sheep rumen microbial communities from Palmerston North, Manawatu-Wanganui, New Zealand - 1728 DNA GHGlow gp2 (v2) (version 2) | ecosystem: Host-associated > Mammals > Digestive system >...
CCTATATACTTCTCATATACTTCTTATATCACCTATATAAGAAGTATATGAGAAGTATATGAGAACGATATAAGAACGATATAAGAAATGCCGAATTATGTACCTCTTCGACCCCTCTCGGACCCTAGTTTTCGTCCTCGACGGCGCCTTTGATTTGCACCTTGGTAACGCCCTCGTCGATAATGGGTTGCACGAGGGACTTCATCTCCTGAGGCGAAAATTTCACGAGGCCCTGCATCGGAGTGGCACGGTCGATGGTGTAGACCATCCACTCGCGGGGCTTCAGCAGACGAACGATGTCCATCATGGGACCGACGACCTCGGGGGACAACGAATCGAAAACCAGCTCCGCCCCCCGTTCTCCACTCTCCACTCTCCGCTCTCCGTTCTCCGTTCTGAGCATGCAGGTCTGGAGGACGAAGTTGCCCTCGAACCGCTTCAGCGCCTCGATGACGCGCTGCAGGTCGTAGCCCGGGGCGGGCATGTTGATTTTCGCCACCAGCTCGTTGGTGGGGGCGTCGATTTTCATGATGGGGTTGTCCACCTTGCGGAGGGCGTTGAAGACCTCGGGGAGGTGCACACGCGTGGCGTTGCTGAGGACGCTGACCTTGGCCCGGGGGTAGTACTGGTCGCGCAGGCGCAGCGTGTCGTCGATAATCCGGGGGAACTCGGGGTTGAGCGTCGGCTCGCCGTCGCCGCTGAAGGTGATGCTGTCCACCGGGGTGCCCTCGGCGGCAAGCTTCTTGAGCATGCGCTCCAGGTCGGTGCGCACCTTCTCGGCGGTGGGCAGCACCGTGTCGTTGCGCCCGTCGCGGTTCCAGCCGCATTCGCAGTAGATGCAGTCAAAATTGCATATCTTGCCCTTCTCGGGCAGCAGGTTGATGCCCAGCGAGCTGCCCAGACGGCGGCTGAAGATGGGCCCGAAAACAGTTTCTTCGCGTATCATAGCAACAATATTTTATCAAGTATAACGTTATAACAGCACAAAAAGTATATATCATGACGAATAAAAAGACACCATAAAACAAAAAAAGCCACCCTTCGAGGGTGACTTGGGGTGGTCTGTGGGAGATTCGAACTCTCGACCTCTTCCGTGTGAAGGAAGCGCTCTGAACCAACTGAGCTAACAGACCGTCTCTTCTGTTTTCGCGAGCACTGTCATATCGCGAAACCGGATGCAAAAGTACGAAGATTTTTTGACGCGACAAAATTTTTCTTCATTATGGGCAAGAAAAAATTCAATACAACACAGCTGCAAAAGAACGGAATCACCTGGATAGCAATAGCATTGGCCACTTTTTTGGTCATAAAACTTTTTTCTTCCGACAGAGGCGAAAACCGACCCCTCAACGACTCCATACAGCAGGAGGAAAGGGCTTTTTTGGAAAAAAAAGAGGACTCCGTCTACCGTTCCCGTCGCCCCTACGGCGGCGACCGCAGCCGTCTCCGGGAGGTCGCCAAGAGCCGTCCCGCGGCGGAACCGCAGCAGTGGTACTCCGACGAGCCCCCGGCACCGACACGGCGGCCCCTGACAGTGGAGCTCAACAGCGCCGACACCACCACCCTCATGCTCCTCCACGGCATCGGACCGGCTTTCGCACGCCGCATCGTGCACTACCGCGACCGCCTCGGCGGCTTCGTGGCGACAGAGCAACTGCTGGAGGTCTACGGCTTCACCCCCGAACTCCTGGCCCATATCGCACCGCACATCACCCTCGACAGCACCAGCCGCAACCGCATGCCGGTCAACAGCATACCGCTGAAGCAGTTCATCAAGCATCCGTATGTGGACTATTATTTCGCCCGCGACCTCGTCAACCTCCGCTCGCGCGGCATCGTCTTCGCCACGCCCGACGACCTCCGCGCCATCCCCTCCTGCACCGACACCATGCTGGCCAAACTCCTCCCCTATCTCGACTTCACGGCTCCCAAAGAGTAACTAACGTTAATTGCCGTTAATTAACTGTTAATTGTTTTATAAGTTATCTGACAATCAGCAGTTGAATTAACGAATAATTACACGGTAATTAACGTTATAAAATCCATCGCGCGCAGCCAGCGATACCTTATAAAAATCTACCAGATTAAAACATCCCCGCACCCGGAAAGAACAATCCCCGAAGGGAAATAATCTACAAGATTTACAAGATCTCTGCCCGCAGGGCAAGGCGAATAAGAAAACCCGCGTCAGCCCTGCAAGCGCAGCGAAGCAGAAAATCCGTGTCATCCGTGCGATCTGCGTGCTCCCCTCACCGGCTCCGCCTCCAGCGGGTTGTCGGGCCACGAGTGCTTGGGGTAGCGGCGGCGCAGCTCTTTCCGCACCTCGAAGTAAGTCCCCTGCCAGAAACTGCGCAGGTCGCTGGTGAGCTGCACGGGCTTGAAGCCGGGCGACAGCAGCTCCATCAGCACCGGCATGCCGTCGACCCGCGGCGTGTCCGTCAGCCCGAAGCACTCCTGCAGGCGCACACGCAGCACCGGGGCCTCGGCCCCCACCCTGTACTCCAGGCGGATGCGGCTGCCCGTGGGCACGACGACATGCGTCGGGGCCAGGCGGTCGACGGCCTGCTGCTGGTCGTAGCCGAGGCGGCTCCAGACAACCTCACAGAGGTCCAGCTTCTTGAGCTCCGCCGTCGTGGTGGCTTTGCCGATGAAGAGGGGGCCCCATTCGGGGGCACTCTGGCAGAGGGCATCGCCGGCCACCGGCGGCAGTGCCAACTCGGGATGGCGGCTGGCGACGAAGGCGATGCGACGCTGGAGATTCTGCACCTCGTCGGAGAAGCTGAGCATCGAGGGGCCCTCCTTGACGATGGCGTCGCAGACGGCGTGCAGCACGGCCTCGCGATGGTCGCCCGCGAGGGGCTTCGAGTCCAGGAGTATATTGCCGAGGCGGCACTCGCGTCGGGCCACAACGGTGCCGTTCTTGCTGTCCCAGAAGATATTCTCGCGCTCGGTAGCGAAGGCCTGCAGGTCGACGGGGTCGACGAGGCTGGCCAGGAACACCTTGCCCACGCCGCCCTGCTTGCGGTGCATCGAGGCGGCGACAATCCACTCGGCTCCCGCCAGAGGGTCGGAGGGCTCCACCGACACGAGGTCGCCGCCCGAGAGCTGGAAGGTGCCCACACCCTCCCGCCAGGCCTTGCCGATGCGTTCGGGATAGGCCGAGGCCAGCAGGGCGCCGACCTCGAAGGGGTTGACGGAGGCGTTGTCGTCGCGCAGGGCCTGCGATTGGGACGCGGACTGCCAGTCCGCGATTGGGACGCGGGCTGCCAGCCCGCGACAATGTTTTGCAGGCAGGCTGCCTGCGTCCCAGGGGCGCTCCATGATCATCTCGGCATACTGGCAGGCAATCTTGACGATGCGTCCCCAGCGGCCTCCACGACCGCCATGGCGTTCGCGCCGGAGGGCGTCGAGGCGGGTGGACACAGAGACATCGCCCTCGCCGGCCAGCGGGTCCTTCTCGTCCAGAAGGGCGGCGATATCGGCAGCCAGCGCTTTGCGTTCAGGCGTATCGGCCGCAAGGAGCATGCGGGCGATACGCGGATGGCAGGGCAGCTTCGACAGCGCCCGGCCCTGGGGCGTCACACGGCCCTCGCCGTCCAGCGCGCCCAGCGACTGCAACAGCGCATTGGCATAGGCGAGGGAGGCCCTGGGGGGCGGCGTCAGCCACGGCAGGCGCTCCACGTCGCGCTCGCCCCAGAGGGCGGCGTCGAGGGCCAACGACGTGAGGTCGGCATCCAGTATCCCGGGCCGCCGCACCGACTCCATGCGCGCCTCGGTGCCTTTGCTCCACAGCCGGTAGCAGATTCCCGGGGCCACACGGCCGGCACGACCTGTGCGCTGCGTGGCCATGTCCATCGAGACGCGCACGGTCTCCAGGTGATTCAGGCCGCTGCGGGCATCGAAGACCATCTTCCTGCAGAGTCCGCTGTCGACCACCACACGCACGCCCTCGATGGTGAGCGAGGTCTCGGCGATGGGCGTCGCCAGTACCACCTTGCGGTCGCCCGCAGCACTGGGGGCGATGGCACGCGCCTGCTCGTCGTTGGAGAGGAGACCGTAAAGGGGGTAGACCTTCGTGCCACTGAGGCTGCCGACAATCATCTCCTCCACACGGCGTATCTCGCCCTCGCCGGGCAGGAAGGCCAGGATGTCGCCCTCGTGGTCGCGGTGGGCCTGGAGGATGGTGCGGGCCGTCAGCTGCGACACATTCTGCGCGTCGGCTTCCTCCGCCGTGTGGATGACCTCGACGGGGAACATACGGCCTTCACTTTCGAGTACGGGACACTGCAGGGCGTCCCTGAGGGTGGCCGTGTCGATGGTGGCCGACATCACCACCAGGCGCAGGTCGTCGCGCAGCAGCTGCTGGCATTGGCGCGTCAGGGCGAAGGCCTCGTCGGTGTTCAGGCTCCGCTCGTGGAACTCGTCGAAGACGACCACCGCCACACCCTCCAGGGCCGGGTCGTCGAGCAGCATGCGCGTGAGCACACCCTCGGTGACCACCTCGATGCGCGTGCGGTCGCTGACGCGGCTCTCGAAGCGTATGCGATAGCCTACCGTATCGCCCACGCCTTCGCCCAGCAGCCAGGCCATACGCGAGGCTATCTGCCGTGCCGCCACACGCCGGGGTTCCAGGACGATGATCTTGGCGGCCTCGCGAGCTGGCAGCTCGCGTCCCAATGTCGCAGGCAGGCTGCCTGCGTCCCATTGCGCCTGCAGCAACGTCAGCGGCAGCAGCGTGGACTTGCCCGCGCCCGGCGCAGCAGTGACGATGACCGCCGTCGAGTCTCTCAACGTCTCGTTCAGCGTCCCCGCTATCGCCGCCACCGGCAGCCGTCCCAGTTCCTGTTCCAGTCGGTCAGTCATTTTTGTGCGATTATCCTACCGGGTATTTGTCCGCCATGCGACGGTAGAAGGCCTGCTGGTCGGTGGCGGCGACGGGAACGACGGAAGACAGCTGCCGCTGGAGCTGGAGGAGGTCGCGCGTGGGACGGTAGCCCTCCTTCTCGCGGGTAACCAGGCAGCGCTGAAGCTCGTAGGCGGCACGACGGTCGTCGTGACCGACGAGGAGGCGTGCGAGGGCGAGCCGGTAGGGGGCGCAGAACTTCTCCTGCCTCTGGTTGAGTATGGCGCGACAGAGGAGTGCGGCCTTGGGGCCGGGGGCGTCGGTGAGGGCGGCAAGCTCGGCATAGAGGTAGCTGTCGTGGTGGCGACGGAGGAGGTCGCGATAGATGTCGGCAGCCTTCCCGTCGTCGCCCGCAAGATGGAGGGCCACGGCGGTGTAGCGACGGGTGTGCTTGTCGCGCAGACGGCGGCGCGAGGCTTCCTGCAGGAGGGGCATGAGGAGCTGCGCATGGTGGGCATCGGGGTGATGATGCAGCTCGTGGAAGGCGAGGGTGATGATGCGCTGGGCGGTGGAGGGCAGCGGGTGGGGCCGATCCCTGCTGCCGGCGGCGGGCTGCGACATGGCGCTTTGCCAGTCGGCATCGGTCAGGCGGTCGACACCATACTGCTGCATGAACTGCAGCATACTGAAGGTCGGGAGGGCCTCCTTGAGCCGCAGGGCATCGTGGAGCACGGCTTCGTGTACCTTGTGGTCCTGGTCGTCGATAGCGGGTGCCACCCGGAGCAAGGCCTCGAAAATCTTCGCCGCCTCGGAGGTGCGTTTCTCGGACAGGCGGAGCTTCAAAATGTCGCTTCCCACCCAGAACATGCAGAGGGTGGTGTACTTGCCCTTGTGGACGGCATACATGGGGCGGATGGCTTCGTAGGCCTCCTCGAGGCGGCCCTGCTTGCGGAGGTCAAATACTTCTTTTACGGTCATTGGGGATGATTGTTTGAGTGCTTGATTGTTTGGATGCTTGGGCGACGGGAGTCCTGGCGCACCCTCTTTCGCAGGCTGGCTGCCTGCGTCCCAGGGTTGTTGGGCGGAGGCCTGCGCCATATACATGTCGGAGAAGTCCTTGCATCCCTCGTCGAGCGGGAGGCGGTGGACGACGGTGGCGAAGGGTTGCAGCATCTCATTCAGCTTGAGGAAGAGGCGCTCGCCGGCGTCGTCGCGGTCGGGATACATGAAGAGTCGCCGGCCTGCCAGCAGGGCGACATCCTCCTCGGGATGGATGCCGGCGGCGGGGAAGGCGACAGCCCTGCGGCCGGAGGAGAGCAGGGCGAGGCAGTCGGTCACCCCCTCGGCAAGGAAGAGCGGCTCGTCGGGCCGGAGGGCGGAGAGCACGGGGACGTTGAAGAGGCCCTGCCGCACCTCCTTGGGGAAGCGGAAGCGGGGAGTCTGCGGGTTGTCGCCAAGGTATCGGGATTGGATGCTGCAGAGTTCGCCTTGCGGCGTGAAGTAAGGGAAGAGCAGACAGGGGCTGTCGAAGATGAGCGTGGACGCCTCGTCGTCCCAGAAGAAACCGCTCGTCCGACAGCGCTCGCTACCGAACCGCCGTTTCAGTCGCGCCGCCATAGCGGCGGAGTCGGTGAGGGAGGCGATGCGGAGTTGGCGGACGACCTCCGGCCGGTACCTGCGGGAGGCGAAGAGGAACGCACGGGCCACTGGCGAGAGGCCGACATGGGCAAGGAGCCACTCCCCCACCTCGCGGTCGATCTGTCGATACTTCGTTGAGGAGGCCGGAAGGGTTTTCTTGCGGGGCAATGGTATCGTGGGCTTGGGAACGGCGGCATCGTCCTCCTGCAGAGGAATCCCGAATTGGTTCGCCAGCCATGCGCAGGCCTCCGGGAACGCCCACCCTTGGTGTTCCTGCACCAGGCGGATGGGGTCTCCTCCCTTCTGGCAGGCGAAGCAATAGAAGGTGTTTTTCGACGGATTGAATGCCAGGCTCGGATGGTGGTCGTCGTGCATGAAGCAGATGGCCATGTGGCGCCTGACCGCCACGCCCAGCCGGCGGGCGACCTCCTCGACAGGCAGCGCCTCCAGCAGCGACACTATGTCCTCAGGAATCCTCATAGCAAACCATCTTTTACCTTCATTAACGATTCCCCAACAATTTTATTGCCCCGGTCGACGACAAAATGATGCACAATCAATCCGATGGAGAAAAGGGGGAACTACCATATAATCCTCTTCGACGGATCCAATTTTTTGCTTTGCTCAAACAAAAAAAAGGCTGGCGCCCGTAAGCGCCCTCAGACTTCCCGACCCGCGCCAGCAGAAGACAAGCCATCGCAAGCGATACCTTGTGAAGATCTACTAGATTTATAAAGATTCCCCAGATTTGAACCGACCCCGCACCCGTACAAAATCCCCGAAGGAATTAAAAAAGATCCCCAAGATCTCGTGAGCGCAGCGAGCAGGAGTACGAAAACCGCGCCAGCAGAAAAACAATCCATCGCGCGCAGCCAGCGATACCTTATAAAAATCTACGAGATTAAAGTACCCGTACCCGGACAATCCCCGAAGGGAAATAATCTACAAGATTCCCAAGATTTCTGCCCGCAGGGCAAGGCGAATAGGAAAAACCGCGCCAGCCCTCACACCCCGCCACAGCTTTTTACATTCAGAAATGCAATTTCCGTAACGAAATTTACATTTTCAAATGCTAAAATCAAAAAAAATTGTATATTTGTAAATGCGAACAAGCCGAAAGACAACATGGATACAACAGAAATACAACAGCTTAAAGAAAACTACCATCGCCGCATTTCGAAGGTAGACACATCATTTGTACGTTATCTGTACAACAAAATTAACTGGGACGCACGACTCATCGGCATCAAAGGTGCCCGAGGTGTAGGAAAAACCACCATGTTATTCCAGCATATACTTAATAACTATGCAGATATCGATGAAGTTCTATATATGTCCCTCGACGACCTTTGGTTTTCCACTCACTCGCTTCTCGACGTTGTAGATTGGGTTTACCAACATGGACTGAAAAGGTTGTATATCGATGAAGTGCACCGTTATCCAAACTGGGCTCAGACCATCAAACACATCTACGACAATTACCCTGACTTGTCGATTATATACACTGGCAGCTCGCTGCTTTCCATCGAATATGCCAATGCCGACCTATCCCGACGTCAAACCGTATACACACTCCATGGACTCTCTTTTCGCGAATTCCTCGAATTGGAATCCGGAATCGCCATCCCTCCTATTCCTTTCAATGAACTATTAAAAAACCATTTAACAAAATCCCTATCCATCATCCGACAGACACAGGTCGCCAACTATTTCGAGCATTATCTGGAATACGGCTATTACCCTTACTACCGTGAGGCAGGCGCAGACTATCTGGACCGCCTGAGACTGACCACAACCATTGTTATCGAAAACGACCTTCCTGCGGTAGAAGATATATCATTCGAAACCATCCAGAAAGTAAAACGTCTGCTGATGCTGCTGGGCGAGCATGTCCCCTTTGTACCCAATATGGCGGCATTATGGCGAGAACTGTCCACCAACAACGACCTCGGACTGAAGATGCTTTACTCCCTCGACCGGGCAGAGATACTCTCCCTCGTCACAAGCCAGGCCAAGAACTACAAACACCTGTCAAAACCCGAAAAAATATTCCTCGGCAACACCAATCTGATGCATGCCATATGCCCTTCCGTAAACAAGGGGGGTGAAAGAGAAACTTTCTTCTTCAACCAACTCTCTGTCAACCACGATGTCAGCATTCCCAAATATGGCGATTTCCTTGTTGACGGGAAATACCTGTTTGAAGTGGGAGGAAAAAGCAAGACATTCGAGCAAATCCATGACATACCCGATAGTTTCTTGGCTGTCGACGACACCGAGACAGGCAGTGGCAACCGTATTCCCTTGTGGATGTTCGGACTATTATATTAAGCCCCCACCATCTGGTTAGCCAGGTTTCCCCAAGGACAAAAAAAGGCTGGCAACCATGGGTGCCAGCCTTTTTTCAAACCATACTTCAAGTCTCATTCATTCACGGATTTACGGATTCACACACTCAAACATTCAGTCATTCAGTCATTCAAGCACTCAAGCATTCACGCACTCACACATTCAAACATTCAAACATTCAAGCAATCACGCACTCACACATTCAAACATTCAAACATTCAAGCAATCACGCACTCTCACATTCACACACTCACTATTTACTAATCCTCATTCATGCTGCCATTCGCTGTGAGACAGGTGCCTGTCCCTCCGTCCCATGTTAAATAAGAAAATTTGAATTTTACATTACACGCATCCCAAACCTATTGGCAAAGGTCTGGATGTTCTGTGCAAGATTTGTGGCAGCAAAATCCGGTTTTGAGTAGAGGGTGGTCATCTTTTCCTGAATCTCCTTACTCGAATAGCGGCTGTCCACCATGGCGATACCCAGCAACTGTACAAAGTCGTGTCCCCTGCAGATACGACCAAATTGTATATCATCAAGACCGTACCGTTTCTTTAGAACCGAAAGACGTTTGGGGTTTACACTCTCTCCGGTCAGTCGATTATACTGGTCCATCAAAATACGTTTCCATCCATTTTTCAGTCTCTGAGGCACAGCCAGATAATCCCACACTTTAGCAATTTTATATCGCTTTATACTTGCTGATATGTCATGTGCCACATGCCAGATACGTATCTTTCCCAAATAGCAAGCTACAGGCTTCACCATTTCAATCTTTACCGGAAAATCTGCACTCCAACTTGCCAAACCACGTTGAACTGATGCCGACTTCAACATCATCATCTCTATATCCCGTTCATCCGTATGAAACAGGTTGCTGGGATACACGTATTTCTTAGGAAGATAATACTGGTAATCAGCATCTCTTATTCCTATGATACGCTTTGTAGCCCCGTCTTTAAGGATATTTCTCACTATCCTCAACACATGGTCACATCCGCCCTGCCCTTTTTCGTCATACGCAGGCCTTACAGCCACATTAGCCCCAAAGAAACGCTCATATACCCTCCGGTCATAATCACTTTCCGTGATAATCCAAAGCAGGCCACGCTTCATCGGAGTCTGTAGGGCGGAACGTATTTGCCCCTCAACATCCTTCGTTTGGTTAACTGTTTGCTTCAGTTCCTTCCGCATCGTCGGTAGTCTGTTTATACAAGTCTATAGAGTAATTCCAGCGATAATCAAAAATCTGAGGAGAATGCGTAGCAAGAATAAACTGATAATGCCCCACTCCAGCAATACGTTTCAGGTTCTTCAGATAGTCCATCTGCCAAGCCGGATGGTACGACAACTCTGGTTCGTCAATCATAATCAACGCCCCTGGCTCTGCCTTCATCAACAGAGTGATGGCCTGCACTATAAAATGCTGTTCACCAGAAGACAGATCTTCGGGAATTACAATAGTATCTCCGCTTTCAAAATAAAGACCATTCTGTGTGTCCAG
>Ga0310697_10007413_pt1 | contig 10338 bp, 11 predicted proteins | sample 172DNAGHGlowgp2_FD_203883 | JGI IMG/M metagenome (GOLD analysis project Ga0310697, IMG submission 203883) | Sheep rumen microbial communities from Palmerston North, Manawatu-Wanganui, New Zealand - 1728 DNA GHGlow gp2 (v2) (version 2) | ecosystem: Host-associated > Mammals > Digestive system >...
AATAGACGGCAGGACCATCGAGGAGGTAACACTGTGATGTAGTGGAAAAACAGACACATAACCGTCAAAAAAACGGGAAACTCAAGCATTGCCGGAGTTTCCCGTTTTTTCTTGGAAAGTCGGGCTAGGCGACATCGACTTCGCTGAGAAGGTGCGCGACCGGCTTTCCGCCGTCTATTCGCAGATGAAAAACAGAACGGGCGACATCAAGTTCCTGTTCATGACGGGCGTCAGCAAGTTCACGCGGCTTTCCGTGTTCTCCGCGTTGAGCAACATCGTCGATGTGTCGCAGAGAAAAGAGTACGCGACGATGTTCGGCTATACGGAGGATGAGCTTTCGGCAAACTTCGAGGAGCATTTGCACGAACACGCGCGGATCATGGGCAAATCCTACGATGCCTACCGTGCTGAGATGAAACGGTGGTTCAACGGCTTCCGGTTTACGCCTGATGTCAAAACGACCCTGTACAATCCGATTTCCGTTGCGCTGACGCTTGATGAGAAATCGGCGAGCGGATTCAAGGCGACGTGGGCGACGACGGGACGTCCGTCGATGCTGATGAACTTCCTGAAACGCGAGGACGTGCTGCGCATCGATCCAGAGGCGACGCAAAAGGTGAGGGCCGCCGCATTCGATGTTGCGGAACTTCGCGATCTCCAGCCCCTTGCGATGCTCTACCAGTCGGGGTATCTCACGATAAAGGACTACCAGTCCGGGCGCTATGTGCTTGGTGTGCCTGACGAGGAGGTGCGCCAGGACCTCAACATGCTCTTGACTGGGGTTGCGGCGAACAGGAGCATGACCTGGGCGTCGCGCCTCGGCGACCATCTCCTTGAGGCCGAGTGGGACGATTTCTTCGACGGGCTGAAGTCTCTTTACGCGGCGATGGCTTACGGCCCCACGGAAGGGCGCGTCCATGAGAACGCCTACGGGCGTTGCCTGTCGTTCCTTCTGGCGAGCTGCGGCTACGAGTTCAAGATGGAAGATGTGCAGTCGAATGGACGCGCCGACGTCGTGGCGAAGAATCCTGAAATGGTCTGCGTCTTCGAGTTGAAGGTGGATGAGCCCGTAGACAAGGCATTCGCGCAAATACGCAAGAAGGGATACGCCGAGCCCTACCTCGCCGACGGACGTCCCATCTGGCTGATCGGACTCTCGTTCGACTCCAATACGCGCCGTCTCGTCGAATGCGCGTCGGAACGATTTGACGGAAGCAATTAAGCCGTCATTTACGTCAAGATAATCACTAACAACTAACAACTAAAAACTCATGAATAAACAGATGAAACTCGCGGCGGTTGCGGCAATCTGCGCGGCGGTGTCCGCACAGGCGGCTGCGGCCAACAACGCGCTTCCGGCGCCGAAGAACGTGCCGGAGCTGATGAAGACGTTCGCCGGGGCGGACGTGAAGACGCGCGAGGACTGGGAAAAGGTGCGCGCGCCTGAACTGCTCGCGTGCTTCGAGCGGGAGGAGTACGGGAAACGTCCCGCCGCCGCCGACGAGCGTGGCCGCGTGTCGTTCGAGACGTACCGCGAAACCGAGGTGTTCGGCGGCAAGGCGATCTGCCGGCACGTGCGCGTGAAGTACGACGGGCCGAACGGCAAGCACATGTTCCCCATCACCGCCTACATCCCGAAGGCCGGGCGTCCCGTGCCCGCGTTCGTGTACATCGGGATCAACTTCCGGACGAAGTACGACGCGGAAGGGGCCGTCGCGACGAGCGAATACTGGCCCGTGGAGAAGATCATCGACCGCGGCTACGCGACTGCCGCGTTCCCGGTGATCAAGGTGGCGGCGGACAACAAGAACGCCGGGTTCTCGCAGGGCGTCTTCCCGGCCGTGCAGCCCGCGAAGGCGCGCGGCGGCGATTCGTGGGCCACGATCTCCGCGTGGGCCTGGGGCGCGAGCCGCGTCCTCGACTGGATGGAGACCGAACCCGCCATCGACGCGAAGCACGTGGGCGTGGTGGGGCACTCGCGCGGCGGCAAGACCGCGCTCTGGACGGGCGCGACGGACAAGCGCTTCGCGATGGCCTGCTCGAACGAGTCCGGGTGCGGCGGCGCCAAGCTGAACCACATTGACCTGCCGAAGTCGGAGCACATCGATTTCATGATCAGGGTCCTCCACCACTGGTTCTGCGGCAACTACCGCAAGTACGGCGGCAAGGAGATGGAGATGCCGTTCGACCAGCACGAGATGCTGGCGCTGATCGCGCCGCGCCTTCTCTGCGTGGGGTCGGCGACGGAAGACCACTGGTGCGGACAGCTCGGCGAATGGTGGTCGGCGAAGCTCGCCTCCCCGGCGTGGGAGCTGTACGGCAAGAAGGGTCTCGTGGGCGACAAGTGGCCGGACCCCGAGAAGCCGCAGCAGGAGGGAAGCGTCTCGTACCACCTGCGCACGGGCAAGCACTTCCTCACGCCCTACGACTGGGACCGCTACATGGACTTCGCCGACAAGCACGGCTGGCGGCGCGCTCAACGCTAAAATCCGACCACGCAGTTGAGCGGTCGGTCATGTCGCGTCTGCGGCGTCTTCTACCACATCAGGCGTAAATTGTGGTATACTTATCGCCGCCATGGACAAATCAAGACGATCCGCGTTCATTGAACGCAAGACAAAAGAGACGGAAATCTCGCTGTCGCTCGACCTCGACGGGACGGGCTCAGGCGAGATAGATACTGGCATTGGCTTTTTCAACCACATGCTCGAGCTGTTCAAGAAACACGCGCTCGTGGACCTCACCGTTAAGTGCGTGGGCGACCTCGACGTGGATTACCACCACACGGTAGAGGACGTGGGGCTAGTGCTCGGACAGGCGCTGAACAAGGCGCTCGGCGAGCGGCGCGGCATAGTGCGCTACGGCTTCGCCTCCATCCCGATGGACGAGGCGCTCTGCGAGACGTCGCTCGACCTCGGAGGGCGTCCGTTCCTCGTGATGGCGTGTCCGATGAAGCACCTCATGGTGCGCGACTTCGAGGTGAAGCTCCTGGAGGAGTTCTTCCGCGCGGTGAGCGTGGAGGGACGCCTCAACATCCACCTCCGCCAGATATACGGCGACGAGGCGCACCATGTGTGCGAGGGTTTCTTCAAGAGCTTCGCGCGTGCGCTGCGTCAGGCGGTATCGGTTGATCCCCGCGAGACGGGCGTGCCGTCTTCCAAGGGTTGCATTTAACAAGGAAACGCAGATATGAATCTCCAAGGTACGATCACGGCGATGGTTACGCCGTTCACTAAGGACGACCAGGTCGACTACGGCGCGCTCAAGGCGTTCGTGGACTGGCAGTGCGAAAGCGGCGTCGAGGGGCTGTGTCCCGTCGGCACCACGGGCGAGTCGCCCACGCTCTCTCACGACGAGCACCACGAGGTGATCGCGAAGGTGATCGAGTACGCGGCGGGCCGCGTGAAGATCATCGCCGGCACGGGCGCGAACTCCACGGCCGAGGCCGTGTCGCTCACGCAGGACGTGATCGCGCGCGGTGGCGCAGATGCGACGCTCCAGGTGACGCCCTACTACAACAAGCCGAACGCGGAAGGGCTCTACCGACACTTCATGACCGTGGCCGACCTCGGCCTTCCGGTGGTGCTCTACAACGTGCCGGGGCGCAGTGGACGCGAGATCCCGCTCGACGTGGTGGCGCGTCTCGCGAAGCACCCGAAGATCGTGGCCATCAAGGAGGCCGCCGGCAGCGTGGAGCGCGTGAGCGCAATCCGCCACATCTGTCCTGACCTCACGGTGCTCTCCGGCGACGACTCCCTCGCCCTGCCGATGATCGCCGTCGGTGCGTCCGGCGTGATCTCCGTCGCGTCCGACGTGATGCCGCGCGAGATCAGCGACTTCATCCGCACCGCGCTCGCGGGCGACTTCGCCGCCGCGCGTGCCCTGCACGAGCGGTACTACGACCTGTTCCACGACCTCTTCATCGACACGAACCCGATCATGGTCAAGGAGGCGCTCGTGATGATGGGGAAGGTCGGCCCGGGGTTCCGTCTGCCCCTCTGCGAGACGACACCGGATAAACGTGAGAGGCTGCGCGCCACGCTCGCCGCACTTGGTCTCAAGGTGTGACGCCATGACGCTGGCGGAAATCGAAAAGGCGTGCGCCGTCGTGGACGGCGTGGTGTTCGACTTCGGCGGCGTGATCTCCGAGTCGCCGCTGATGAGCGAGTGGGAGGTCTATCCGTACTGCGCGAAGCTGGGCGTCGACCGCGCCGCAGTGGACCGAGGCTGGGCGCGCTACAGGAACATCTTCGACGGCGGGCTAATCACCTTCGCGGAATACTACGGGCGCACGTTCGCCGACGCTGGTGCCACGATCACGCCCGCGCAGATCGATGATCTCTGGAAACTTGATGCCGAGAGCTGGATCCGCAAGCTGCGTACGGACACGTTCGCCCTCATGCGCCGCCTGAAGGCATCCGGAAAGAAAATCGGCGTGCTGTCGAACATGTCCACGGAATTCTACGAGCGACTGTACTTGCCGCTTTGCGCGGAGTATCGGGAGTTCCTGGACGCCGAGGTGATTTCGTGCCTGTACCGCCTCTACAAGCCCGAGGAGCCGATATACCGTCTCGCGGAGAGCAAGATAGGACTGCCGCCGGACCGTCTGCTCTTCCTCGACGACACGGAAGCGAACGTGCTCGCCGCCCGTTCATTCGGCTGGCACTCGGAAGTCTACCCGTCGGCATGATGCGGCAGTGTTTGGCGGAAGCAGATTTTTTCAGATTTTTTTGAATAGCCCCTTGCGCATCTGCCAGATGCGTGGTATACTACGAACCGGAAATTCAAAAAGCCCCATTGGGTAACTGGTGGGTCTTTGGAAGCCGAGGAAGAAGCAGAACCTTTCCAAGGCGTTAGCGGCTGGCCAGCGTAATTAACGAATTACGGCTCATCTGCTGACGGACGAGGGTCCGGCCGAGGCGCGGAAGGAAGGCAAAGCGACTGATCGGTGTGTTTTCGGTGTACGGCAACGCGCACCAACCGCTGCAAGGCGGCCGAGCCGGATCTGGGCATCGCGAGATGCGCTGATCCGGCTTTCGGTTTTCAAGAAAGTGACCCTTCGGTGACATGCAGCGGGGTGATTGTGCTATACTTCACCACGCGCGGTGAAGTGTCCGCGCACGAAGGACAGACGAGCGAAAGAGGAAAACGGAAGATGAATTCCGAAGCCAATACAGTGCCGCGTGAGTTTCTTGAACTGGCGGCGGATGTGTTCGGCGTGGACGTGGAGACGCTCACGCCTGAGACGGCGTACGGTTCAATCGAAGCCTGGGACAGCGTCGCGCATCTCCGCCTGGTGATGGAGACCGAGGCGAAGTTCGGCAAGCCGATTCCGCTGGAAGCTGTACCCAACCTCAAGACGTTGACGGACTTTGGGAGGTATTGTTGAGGACAAAGGACAGAAGACAGAGGACAGAGGATTTAGGACTTTGGACTTTGGACTGCCATCTAAAACAGGAGAAACCAAATGCATAAACTGATACTTGCGGCCCTTTGGGGTGCGCTGTTTGCCGCGACTGCGGCGCCACTGGAAATCGTCTCGCCGAAGGAAGGGGCGACTGTGCCGATCCTTACGGCGGACATGAAGGCATACCTCGCGCAGCCGCGTGCGGCGCGCGTGGCGCAGTTCGCCGATCCAGCCGCGAGGAAGCGCATCGCAAAGTTCAAGGACCGTCCCGTGAAGACATTGTTTTCCTGGAACTGCACGGAGCCCGGAGCGACGGGCGTGGTATGGAGCGTAAAGGTGCGGCGTGCCAAGGACAACGCAGTGGTGTTCACGGCGAAGACGCGCAAGAACTCAATCGAGATAGACAACCTCGAGATTGCCTGTTCCTACAAGTGGCGCGTAAAGGGCACGCCGGCTGGTGGTTCGCAGCTTCGCGCGGAGGGAACGTTCAACACTGAGGATGTCGCGCCGCGGCTCATGCACCTCAGCCGCGTACACAACATGCGCGACTTCGGCGGACGGGTGGGACTTGGCGGACGCCGCGTGCGGCAGGGAATCCTGTACCGTTCCGCCGGACTCAACGCCAACGCCCGCAAGTCAAAGTCCCAAGGAAAAATGGTACCGGGTAAGGTCACGCTGACCGATGCTTCGCGCGCGTATGCGAAGGGCGTTCTCCGCATCCGCACGGACCTCGACCTGCGCACGGACCACGAGTGCTTCGGCATGACAGGCTCGCCACTTGGTCCGGAGGTTAAGTGGGTGCATATATCCTCGTCCGCCTACGGCGGTATGGGCAAGGACAAAGGCAAGAAGGCGTTCGCAAAGGGATTCCGCGTGTTTCTCGACGAGAAGAACTACCCGATGGTGTTCCACTGCATTGCGGGAGCGGACCGCACTGGATCGCTCGCGTTCATCCTCGGCGCGCTGCTTGGCGTGGACGAGGAGGAGCTGTGGCGCGACTGGGAGGTGACCGCGTTCCAGAGCTCTAACATCAAATTCTCCCACAAGGCGCGCTTCAACAAGCTCGTGAAGGTCTTCGATGCGTTCCCTGGCGCGAACATTCACGAGAAGGTGGAGGCATACGTCAAATCTCTTGGCTTCACCGACGCTGACATCGCGAAGTTCCGCTCGATCATGCTGGAACCGTGACCGCAAAATTTTGGTATAATATCGGCCATGAGAATCCAGCGACGTGATTTCCTGCGCAGCGCCGTGGCGGCGTGCGCGTTTCCATATCTGCGCGCTTCGGCGGCTTCGCCGAACGGCAAGGTGAACATGGCGTTCGTGGGCATCGGCCACCAGGCCGCGCGCGATTTTTCCATGTTCGCGTACTACAGGGACCTCGTGAACGTGGTCGCCTTCTGCGACACGCAGATGGGCGCGTCCCACACGCAGAACGTCCTGAAGGAGTTTCCGGCCGTGCCGCGCTACCAGGACTTCCGGAAGATGCTCGACGAGCACGCTTCCGAGATCGACGCGGTGTGCATCGCGACGCCAGACTTCTCGCACTTCCCCGCCGCGATGCTCGCGATGTCGATGGGCAAGGCCGTGTACTGTGAGAAGCCGATGTGCAACTGTTTCCGCGAGATCGCCCTGATGACCGCCGCCGCGAAGCGGTACAAGGTCGTCACGCAGATGGGCAACCAAGGCCATTCGGACGCGAACTACTGGCAGATGAAGACGCTCGTGGAGTCGGGCGTGATCAAGGACGTGACGCGGATCAACGCCTTCATGTGCGCGAACAACCGTCGCTGGTTCAAGTGGAAGGGCACGATGACGGAGATGCCTGGCGAGGAAGCGGAGCCAGCGGAGATGGACTGGGACGTTTGGCTATCGCAGCGTCCGTTCCGTCCTTTCAACCACAACTTCATCAACGGCGACTGGCGCTGCTTCTACGAGTACGGCACAGGCGCGCTCGGCGACTGGGGCGCGCACATCTTCGACGCCGCGCACGAGTTCCTGAAGCTCGGGCTGCCGTGCCGAATCGAGACGGTGAAGAACGACCGCCGCACGCCCGTCGTGTTTCCGATGGCTTCCACCATCCGCTACGTATTCCCCGCGCGCGGACCGGGCCTTCCCGAATGCACGCTCGAGTGGAGCGACGGCGCGGGCAACTTCCCTGCCATGCCGGAGCATGTTACGGACAAGAAGTGGCGTCGCAAGGACTACGGTGCGGAACTCTACCTCGCGGACGGACGCGTCTTTGCGCGCTCAAGCCACGGGGCCGCTCTACAGCTCATCGCGGGCGGCGACCCGCGCGACCCGCAGGTGAAGAAGACGATGCGCGACTTCCCGAAGGGGAAGAGCGGACACTACCTCAATTTCATCAAGGCCGTGAAGGGCGAGGAGAAGGCGAACAGCGACTTCGCGGTGGCCGGTCCGCTCTCGGAGGTGATGGCCCTTGGCGCGCTTGCGCAGCGTCTCGCAGTACCCGTACTCACCTTCGACCGCGAGAAGCTCCGCTTCACGGACAACGACGCCGCCAACGCCCTGCTCGACGGACCGCCCGTCCGCAAGGGTTGGGAAGAATTCGCAAGACTTTGACACGCAGAGAGAAAAACGAGTTAGGCCGTCGTCTTTGAGGTAACGAGCCCGCGCAGGACGGTGAGGACGGGCCAGGCTGCGAATCGCATTCCCCCAAAGGGCATGTTGCGGGACTTCGACTTGAACGAGTCGGGATCGACGGCGCGGTTAGCCTGCGTGTCGATTACCGTGAGACTGTCGGGGTCTGGCGTCTCGCCGATTAGGGAGGCCGGGCCGGTCGTCCAGCGGGCGATCCAGTCCTTCGGGGACATCCCCTCTTCCACAACCATCACTTGCCACGTGATTGCGGCGGCGGTTTCGAGTCCGATGATGCCGTTCGCGGACGTGCGGAAACCGCCAGCCTTCTTTGCGGCGGGGTGTGGCGCGTGGTCGGTGGCGAAGAGACCGAGCGTGCCGTCCTTTACGCCTGCGCGTATAGCGGCCACGTCCTCGCGGCTGCCAAGGGGCGGTGCCATTTTCCAGTTCGCGTCATCGTCGGGTATGTCGTCGCAGGAGAGGAGCAGATGATGGGGCGTCGCCTCGCCCGTGACGGGCAGACCTTCGCGTTGTGCAGCGCGGATGAGCTCGACGGTGACTGCGCAGGAGATGTGCTGTATGTGAAGGGCGCAGCCTGTAGTGCGGCAAATGGCTATGTCACGGCGCACCGCCTCGGTCTCGGCTTCGGGCGGCATGACGGGAAGGTTGAAGCGGCGGGCGACGGCGCAGTCGCGCATCACGCCCGCACCGAGAAGGGCGGGCACGACGGCGTGCTGCATTACGGGCTTGCCGAGTTTTGCGGCGCGGCGCATTGCCTCCTCCATCACATGCGCGTCGTCCACGAACGCACCGTCATCCGTGAACGCGACGGCGCCAGCGGTGGCTAGCGCCTCGAGATCGGCGACTTCGTGTCCGAGGCGTCCACTCGTGATGCAAGCGGAAGGCGCAATGCGGCAGGGGAGCGAGGCGTCCTCAATCTGCTCGCGGAGCCATTCTGGCGAATCGCCGGCTGGAGTGGTGTTCGGCATCGTAGTGACGCAGGTAAAGCCGCCGGCGGCTGCCGCGGCTGCGCCGGTGGCGCGCGTTTCGGCCTCGGGCACACCGGGGTCGCGGAAGTGCACATGCACGTCGCGGAGTCCTCCGGGCACAACCAAGTAGCGCGGATTTCCTTCAAATGGTCTGAGCAGGTCGTTTGTCATGGCGATATGATAGCATATCCCTGTCCGTTTTCAAAGGTAACATTCACGCCCGTCGCCGTCCGCGTCACGGCCGAATACGACCTCAACGCCGTTTGACGGTGTTGCGTCAAGTTCGATCTGTACGGCAAACATCTTCGCGTCACCTCGCGAAGCGTCTAACACGCAGTTGGTGATATCCTCGCAGTCGTCGTACTCCGGCGGCGACATGGGCGGTACTACAAGCGAGACGGCAAGGAATGTGGTTGCAAGTGTCATGATATGCACTCCTTAACTTCAATTACCGCCCATGCCAACATTGATCCAGGGCAACGGCTGTCCGGATGAAAGGAGCTGGTTTGTAACGGAGGTGAAGTACGCTCCAAAAATTTCGGCGCATTTCGGGTGCGAGAACGAATTGATTGCGTATTCTAGACGATTTGAGCTTAACCCATATCCATCTATGTACTTAAGGAACACTTCATCAATTATCGTATCTGTTCCAGATTCTAAAAGTCTATTCCTGTAAAACATTCTAACTGCACCGTCCCTTGACGCAATCTGAATGGCATTTGTCGCATTAAAAGACAGCAATCGGCTGGCATAATGCGCGCTTGCCGCCCCTTGTTCCATAAAGTTGTAGCTCGTAGTATTAGTCATAATCGTTTCTACGAATGATGTAGTCGAATCGTCAACGGGGCTGTATTTTATCGCAAGTTTAATAGCTCTGTTACGATATATGCCCTTTGGATTTAGCGCCAGCGCCTTGTAAGACGGAGCGGCCTCGGCATAACTAAGCTCTTCGCACTTAGACAAGGCAATCCTTACAAGTTCCTGATCGGTTGTAGAAAGTGACGTGCAGTCGTTTGTGCCTAGCATCGAAAGATACCATGCAAACGCAGCCTTCTTTTCTGATGGTGTCCACCCTTCGCTTTCACCAAGACCCAAGAACGAAGGCCATGTGACAATAGCCTCATGCTCCACACCGTCGTCAACATCATCCAGATTGTCATTGACAGAAAGGAGGACGAACTCCAGCATGGACTTGACCACTGCATTAGTCTCTGATTCCGTATGGGCATACCCAACGGACGCCAACAGTAAAAATGACAGCATCAATCCGTGGCACATCCGGTTCTTCATAACTTTCATCTTCTCTTTTCCTCTCTTTTTCAGTCATCAAAATTGGAGGCTCCC
>Ga0310697_10007414_pt1 | contig 10338 bp, 13 predicted proteins | sample 172DNAGHGlowgp2_FD_203883 | JGI IMG/M metagenome (GOLD analysis project Ga0310697, IMG submission 203883) | Sheep rumen microbial communities from Palmerston North, Manawatu-Wanganui, New Zealand - 1728 DNA GHGlow gp2 (v2) (version 2) | ecosystem: Host-associated > Mammals > Digestive system >...
AGGTTTGCCCGAAACCAGGTACTCTGCGGCAAAGCAAAACAAGTTATAGGCTGGGAAGTTATAGAAATTTGAATCTTGGAAAAGTGAAATCTGGTATATCTCTACCTCCTTACCATAAAAAACGGCGCTCGGTATGCCATTGTCGGCGCAAATGAAATACTGTTCGTCGTATTTCACCACCAAATACGGACGGTCCTTTGACTCGTGAGAATCCACATCGATAATGTGGATGGTGCCTTTCGGAAATTCCATACAGGCGTTTTTCACCACAAATGCAGCTTTGTTCTTGTTATATGAGTCTATGTCAAGTGCAATATCAACCACCTGCACATCGGATATGAGCGAATACAGCCTTCCCTTCACCATTCCGGCGAAGAAATCGCTAAGCCCCCAGTCCGCGGTCAATGTTACTATCTGCATTTTATCCTTTGAATATCAAGCAATTGCCATATTAAAAAATATGCAAGAAACTCGGTTTAATCGTTTGCAAATTTACGTAAAAAAAAGGACTTTTTCACGCTTATCTCAAAAAATGTTTTCAAAGGTAGATTGTGGCGTTGTTTGCCCCGCCGTAAGCCGTCTGTTGGGCAAGGTTGCCATTGGCATCCCACAGCAGGTTGTAGAGCTCGTTGGTAAGGCCGTTGTAGTACCTTCGCACTGCATGGGGCTTATTGCCCGCAGAATAGGCGTAGGTGTTTGCCGTAGCAGTATAGTCCTGCAATTTGCCGCACAGCCGCCCTGCGGGGGTGTTTATAGTGATTGTTATATGACTTAACTTTTTCATAACGGCGTTAGGGTGGGTTTATTGCTTCGCTGATTACAACATTTAGTTCATTGCCCTTAGAAATAGGATTATTGGATTATTCATTTATACGCTTTATTAGAGCGACATTGTTTGTGTCTGATTTTGTTATGTTGTATTCCCGAACTATCTCTTGTGCGTGCTCATGTCTCATATTTGCGGCCATGATTAGATAATTTATTGCAATAGTAGCGGTATTTTCATCTATTAGATATAAATCGGCTGGAAGATACATCTCTATGAGACAACAATATACATCATAATATGCTTGAGGATAATTGTATTTGTTCGCCATTGTTAAAGCATAAAATAAAAAATCCTGATAACCATAATCTAAGTATTGTGTGCTTAGTTCATAATAAGCACTGCTATCTCCTTTTTGAATAATTAATTGTCTAAGTTCCGCATCACTGCGATTTGCGGTATTCATCGAAATGGCATTATCATTTAAAGAATCTCCACAACCAAAAAGACTGCTAATAGCTAATAATATGACTATTATTTTTTTCATTTTTACAATATTATTTTTCATGCTGTTCTCCATTCAACGATTTTGCAAATTTACGTAAAAAAAAGATTTTTCTACAAGTTTTTGAAAAATGTTTTGCAAATTGTCTGTTAATATAAAAAAACGGGGAGTCGCTAATGTCGACGCCCCGTTTACATTGTTCAAAATTAATACTATCCGTTCAACGCTTCGGCGCCGCTCACAATCTCGATAATCTCGTTGGTGATGGCCGACTGACGGGCTTTGTTGTAGGTCAGTTTCAGCTCCTTGAGCAGCTCGGTGGCGTTGTCGGTGGCTTTCTGCATGGCGGTCATACGTGCACCGTGTTCCGAAGCCAGCGAGTCGAGAACCACACGGTAGAACTGCGAGCGCAGCGACAGCGGTATCATCTCCTTCAGAATCTCCTGTTTGCTGGGTTCGAAGATGTAGTCGCTTTGCACTTTGTTCTCGTCTTTCTTGGTGTCGGGCATCACCGGCAGGAACTGCTCGGTGGAGAGTATCTGCGTGAGGGAGTTTTTGAACTTGTTGTAAACAATCTCAACTTTGTCGTACTCTTTCTCGCAGAAACGGTTCATGATGTCCTCGGCTATTGCCGCCACGTTGTCGAAAGTGGGTTTGTCCAGCACATCGTCGAAGGTGCTTTTCACCAGTGTGGTGTGTTTCGAAAAGAACTCCGAGGCGCGTTTGCCTATGGTTATCAGGCTCAGCTCCACGCCGGCTTTCTGTTGGTAGTGTTTAATCCTTGCGGTGGCCTCTTTGATGATGTTGGAGTTGAACGCTCCGCAAAGGCCTTTGTTGGAGGTTACCACAACCAGCAGCACTTTCTTCTCGTCGCGCACTGCGTGGTACGGGGTGTCCACGCCGTCCTCGACGTTGATGTCGCGGATGATATCCGACAGTTGCTTGTCGTAGGGACGCATCGACACAATAGCGTTCTGAGCTCTGCGGAATTTGGCAGCCGACACCATCTTCATTGCCGATGTTATCTGCTGTGTGGAGCTAACCGACGCTATGCGTGTGCGTACTTCCTTTAAATTTCCCATAAATCAGTGTCGATTTTTGTGATGAAAGTGTTATTTGGCGTATTTTCTTGACAGGTCGGCGGCCACGCTTCTCAGAATCTTGGTGTCTTCGTCGAGGAGTTTGCCTGCGCGCAGGTTGTCCAGCACGTTGGCGTGGTTCTGACGCATGAAGAACAGGAATTCTGTCTCGAAGTCGCGCACTCTGTCAACGGGAACGTTGGACAGCAGTCCGTTGGTACCGCAGTAGATGATAGCCACTTGGTCTTCCACTTTCATAGGTGTGTACTGGGGCTGTTTCAGTATCTCCACGTTGCGGGCGCCTTTGTCGAGCACTGCCTTGGTGGCGGCGTCGAGGTCGGAGCCGAATTTGGAGAAAGCTTCCAGCTCGCGGTACTGTGCCTGGTCGAGTTTCAGTGTACCTGCGGTTTTCTTCATGGATTTGATCTGTGCTTTACCACCCACACGCGACACCGAGATACCTACGTTGATGGCAGGACGAACACCCGAGTTGAACAGGTTGGTTTCCAGATATATCTGACCGTCGGTGATGGAAATCACATTGGTGGGGATATATGCCGAAACGTCGCCGGCCTGGGTCTCGATGATAGGCAGTGCTGTGAGCGATCCGCCGCCTTTCACTTTGCCTTTCAGCGATTCGGGCAGGTCGTTCATGGTAGCTGCGATGGCATCGTTGTTGATTATCTTGGCGGCTCTTTCGAGGAGTCTCGAGTGCAGATAGAACACGTCGCCGGGGTAAGCCTCACGTCCTGGCGGACGACGGAGCAGCAGCGAAACCTCGCGGTAAGCCACAGCCTGTTTGCTGAGGTCGTCGTAGATTACGAGGGCGTGACGTCCTGTGTCGCGGAAGTACTCGCCGATGGCGGCACCGGTGAAGGGTGCGTAGAACTGCATGGCGGCGGGGTCGGAGGCTGTTGCCACCACGACCACGGTGTAAGCCATGGCGCCTTTCTCTTCGAGGGTTTTCACTATGTTGGCCACTGTGGAGCCTTTCTGTCCGCAGGCCACGTAGATACAATACACGGGGTCGCCGGCATCGTAGAAACTCTTCTGGTTGATGATGGTGTCGATAGCGATAGCGGTCTTACCGGTCTGGCGGTCGCCGATGATAAGCTCACGCTGTCCTCTTCCGATGGGTATCATGGAGTCGATAGCCTTGATACCTGTTTGCAGGGGTTGTTCCACCGGCTGGCGGAAGATAACGCCGGGAGCTTTGCGTTCCAGAGGCATCTCGAAAGTCTCGCCTTCGATGGGGCCTTTACCGTCGACGGTCTCGCCGATGGTGTTGATTACACGACCAATCATAGCTTCGCTCACGCGGACGGAGGCGATGCGTTTGGTACGTTTAACTGTGTCGCCTTCGTTGATGTCGTCGGCCTCGGCCAGCATCACCACACCAACGTTGTCTTCCTCGAGGTTCTGCACGATGCCCTGGGCACCGTTCTCGAACTCCACGAGTTCGCTCGACTGGGCGTTGTTTAATCCGTAAACGCGTGCAATACCGTCGCCGACGGTGAGCACGGTGCCGACTTCTTCCAATTCCACGTTGAGGTCAACGTCGGCCAGTTGTTTCTTCAGTATCGCCGATACTTCGGCAGGTTTGATTTCAGCCATATATCTAAAACTATATTATTATCGTTAAATGGATTTCTCGTAAACGTTCTTGCTGAACTCTTTCAGCAGTTTGGCTATTTGTGTGCGTATGCGCGCATCGTACATGCTGTTGTCGAAAGTTACACAGAAACCGCCCAGCATTGTTGGGTCTGTTATGGTGTTCATCTCCACTGTTTTGTGCGTGTAGTCGGCTATCAGCTTGGAAATCTGTTGTTTGGTATCCTCGTCGATTTTCACGGCGGTGCGCAGCTCGGAGAGCACAATGCCTTTGCTTTCGCGGTACATGTCCAGAAAAGCGCCCGATATGCCTTTGAGACTTACAGCACGGCGTTTGCGGACAACAAATTCGAGGAAAGTCATGGTAAGACGGCTAACCTTGTCTTGGAACAGCTCGCGCATAATGCCAAGTTTTTTCGACTCTTTGATCACAGGATTGCTGAAAAGCACGTTGAGCACGTGATTTTCCACGCATACCTGATGCACAAATTTCATGTCCTGGCAAGCGGTCTCCACCTCTCCGGTGTCCGTGGCCAGCAGAAACAGTGCCTTGGCGTAGTTTACATTTATTCTGTAATTTTCCACAAGTAGTGTATTTACTTTGTATTTTTGTAGTTTTTATGTCGGTCGACTATTGCTTGGCAGTTCTGATTTTCAGATATTTGCGCTTCGCTTATATATGCTTTGCCGCAAGGTTGCCAAACAAATAATTCGACTTGCAAAGTTACATTTTTTTTTTCAATTGAGCAACATTTTTTGCGTTTTTCTTTTCAACAAAAGTTGATTTCGCCATAACCTACCATATTTCAAAGGATTATGAGAGGCGATTTTGTGCGTATTATTTACGGGAACTCTTTTTTGTCGCTTCGGCGACGCTTTGGTGGCATTTCTGCGAAAAAAAGTGTACTTTTGTATCTCTTTTTTGAAATATCAATTATTGCATAAACAATTGGTTTTATGAAAGTTGTAATAGTTTCCATTGGCGACGAGCTGCTTATAGGGCAGGTGGTGAACACCAACGCCGCCGCCATGTCGCAGATGCTCACCGCCAGCAATTTCGACGTGGTGAGGGTGGTTACCATCTCCGACAAGGCCGAAGAAATTGAGGACTGTCTCCGCACTTCGCTGCAAATGGCCGACGTGGTGCTGATAACCGGCGGCCTAGGTCCCACCAAGGACGACATCACCAAACACACCCTCTGCCATTTCTTCGGCGCCAAGCTGATAGAGGACGCCGCAAGCCTGCGCAACGTGGAGGAGCGTTTCAAGGTGCTGGGCTACGAGGTTACGCCCATCAACCGACAGCAGGCGCTTGTGCCGGACAACTGCACGGTGCTGCTCAACAAGATGGGCACCGCCCCGGGCATGTGGTTCGACGTGGAGAGCAAAATAGTGGTGTCGATGCCCGGCGTGCCCGACGAGATGCAATATCTTATGGAACAGTGTGTTATGCCCAAGCTCCGCAGTCGGCTCGACAACTCGGAGATTGTGCAGACCAATGTGATTTTCCAAGGCATAGGCGAGTCGTTCCTCTCCGACTTGGTGGAGCAATGGGAACTGGCACTGCCCAAAAATATCAAAGTGGCCTACCTGCCCCAAGCGGGGATGATTAAAATGCGCATAACGGCAACGGGCACTGACCGTCAAGCCATTGAGCAGCAACTCTTTGCCGAACGCGACAAACTTATTGCCATAGCAGGACAGTATGTGGCGGGCATCGACTGCCAGAGCATGGAGGAATGCGTGGCACAGAAGATGCTGCAGCACGGCACGACGCTGACTTCCGCCGAAAGCTGCACCGGAGGCACTATCGCCAGTCGTATCACGCGTCTACCGGGTGCTTCGCAGTATTTCAAAGGTGGCTTCGTGGTCTATTCCAACGAGCTGAAAGAGAATATACTGGGCGTTAAGCACGACACCCTCGAGACTTTCGGAGCGGTGAGCGAGGAGACGGTGACGCAGATGGCCGAAAACGCCCGCCGCAGAGCCAACGCCGACTATGCCGTGGCCACTACCGGCGTGGCAGGACCTTCGGGCGGAACGCCGCAGAAACCCGTAGGGACGGTGTGGATAGGCGTTGCTTCGGCACACAAGACCGTGACGCGGGTGCTGCATCTGGGCAACAACCGCTCCCGCACCGTGGAACGCACTGTAAACAACGTATTTATGGACCTTTTAAAACTTGTCGACGAAGAATGTGGCAGATAATTTCCAACCCCCGTGTGGTTTCAATTTTTATGCTGGTTTGCTCCAACTGTTTCATGACCTACGCTTGGTACGGACACCTTAAAAATATGTCGAACCGTGCTTGGTACGTGGCGGCCATAGTTAGCTGGCTTATAGCACTTTTCGAATATCTGATACAGGTGCCGGCCAACCGTATCGGCTCCACGGTTTACACCCTGCCGCAGCTCAAAATCATTCAGGAGGTGGTGTCGCTTACAGTGTTCATCCCCTTCTCGATGATTGTGATGAACCAGCCCTTCAAACTCAACTACCTGTGGGCCTGCCTATGCATGCTCGGCGCAGTATATTTCATTTTTAGAGACTGATTTTTAGTTCGGAAGTCGGAAGTCGGAGTTCGGAATCATTTGTGAAGGAGTTAAGGCGTTAAGAAGTGAAGACGTGGTTCTCCGCTACGCTATCGAAACATTCACTGAATGTTTCTTCACATTCTACAGGCTCAGGCACCGAGAAAGCTTTGCGGTCACTGAGCTTGTCGAAGTGCCGCCAACCGGTTGCGGCGGATTTGTGAGTTCTCCACCTACGGCTATCGAAAGGTTCACTGAACCTTTTTTCATACGACGCAATAAAGTATCTGGATTTCAAATCCCTAAATTCACTGTTGCGGATTTGTAATCCGCAACAACCGAAAATAATTGCCGTAATTCTTTAAGTTAATATATCAATAACTACTTGAGCAACATCCACATAGTTTGACTTAGAAAACTCTAATTTAACAGCTCTTTCCTCATCTTGCACTAATCCTCTAAGTGTACCAGATAATATCCAAGGTTCAATTGTTATTTCATTATTATCAATTTTAATGGTGCAAGATTTGGAGGTTTTATATAAATTACTCCACGATCTTTCTTTCATTTTTTTTAACAATTTATTGTTACTTCTAAAAATATTATCCTCTGTTTCTGAAATAGAACGACTATGTGCTAACCCATCTGATATTACTTTTGCAAGTTCTTCTGCTGTAGTATCTAAAGAAAGTATATAAACAGGATCACTTAAGAGCCATGTTGATTCTGTTTTATATGCAGTAAGAATTACATAATGTTTGCGAGTTTTATACACATCAATCATTTTCTCCATTATTTTTTTGTTATTAAATAACTTAAAAATTCTTGCAAACAAATTCATTTTTTTCATATATGCAAAATTCATAACGTCATGTAGCTATTGGTCACAATTGTCATGCAAAGTTACGATTTATTTTTGAATTGTCAAAATGATTCCGGTTGCGGCGGATTTGTGAGTTCTCCACCTACGGCTATCGAAAGGTTCACTGAATTTTTCTTCATACGATGCAATAAAGTATCTGGATTTCAAATCCCTAAATTCACTGTTGCGGATTTGTAATCCGCAACAACCGAAAATAATTGCCGCAATTCTTTAAGTTAACAAATCAATAACTACTTGGGCAACATCCATATAGTTTGACTTAGAAAAATCTAATTCAACAACTCTTTCCGTATCTGTTACCAATCCTTTTCTTAAACCGAGATATATTTTAGGTTCTATTGTTATCTTTTGATTTTCAACACAAATAATATCACAATTTACAGAATTTTTATACAATGCATTAAATGAAGTTTCCTTTATTTTTTTTAATAGTTGTTTCCTGTTATTCCATATTTTATCTTCCTCTGATTTTGAAACAAGACAACTATGGTTCAAACACTCAAAAATTACTTTAGAGAGATTTTCTGCCGTTATTTCTAAAGGAAGTATAAAAACAGGTTCACCAGAAAGATATGATCCTCCTATTAATTTATACATAGTGATAATTTTATAATGTCTGCAAGTTTTATAAACCTCAATACCTTTCGATTCAATTTCTTTTCCATTAAATAAATGAAAAATTCTTGCAAACAAATTCATCTTTTTCATATATGCAAAATTCATAACGTCATGTAGCTATTGGTCGCAATTGTCATGCAAAGTTGCGATTGTTATTGGAACTTACCCGCAAGTGGTGGATGAGTTTGTCACCCTCCCTGCATTGTCTAACCACAAACTAATTGCTGACCTTCATTCTTTCCGAGAAAAAAAACTATTTCTTGTTCAAAACTGCGGCTATGGCGCAGGCTTTCTCGGTATCGGAGGCCGACACAGAGCATCTGCCACCGTTAATTTCGCTATTCACTCTCGGGACGGACAACACTATTTCGCCCAAGGTCATGGCCAATCTTTCTCCGACTGTTTCGGCGGTGAGTTTACGGAACATCTCGGCTCCTTTTTTGTCGAAAACAAAATCCACCGACATATGTCCGTTCCATTCCACGACACTGGCCGAATCCACATGACTTCCGTCGATAAGGGGACGGCCTTCGGCATCGCCATAGAGGAAAAGCAACTCGCAGAAATCGCCGGTGTACTCGTCCTTTAGCCAGCGGTAATGGTAAGGCGTTCCGTCTGCAAATTTCAATGTCATCTGTCGCATCGCTTCGCCAAAAGCGGCAGTGTCGGGCACAGGCACCAACCTGCTTCCCAACTCGGTATTGGCTTCGTCATCGGCTATTTCGCCCAGCACACGCTCGAGGGAGTCGATAATATTGGCGGCTTCGCTTTCTCCAAGCACACGCCAGAACTGGAAATCCGACGCGTTGTAGCTCTGTCCGAAATACTCGTCGGGGTCGACATTGCAGTCTATCTGGTTCTCAATCTGGACACGGCCTGTACATCCGGCAATTATCGCCACCAAGGCGAAAACTAAGGAGTAAAATATTTTCTTCATGATATTTGTGGGATTACTAAGATTCAAAAGCAGAAAGGGCATCGGCCAAAATTTCTTTGTGGTCGAAAGCCAGAGGGGGGAGGCTGTCGAGGGAAAACCACTGTATTTCGGCGGCGTCGTCGGCGGCGTGGGGGCGCACGGCGTTTTTGTCCACGAAAGTGTAATAGGCCGTGGTGATTACCCTTCCACGCGGGTCGCGGTCCACTGCGGAATAGGTGCCTAACTCGTGCATCTCGCCGGCAGCGACGGTGGTCTCCTCCATCAGCTCGCGGCGGGCGCACTGCTCGAGGGTTTCGTCCATATTCAAAAAGCCACCGGGGAAAGCCCAGCAGCCTTTGTAGGGGTCGTTTTTACGACGAATAAGTAAAATTTCATTTCTGTCGGCGGAGAATACCAGCGTGTCGGCGGTTACGGCAGGCCGCGGGTAGCGGTAGCTGTACATGCCGTTGCTATCGGGAGTGGCGTCGTCCATGTTTGCGGTTGGATTGCGGAGGGTTGCGGTGCAGGAAATTGATGGGGCACTGGAATTTCTCGAAATAGAAGGAGTCGAGTTTCACACGTTGGGCGCTGTCGAGCATGGCGCGCGACTCCTCGAACTGTGCCAATATATTGTCCAGCAGGTCGTGCTGGTAGCACACCACTTGGTCCTTGGTGGCTTCGAGCAGCGAGTCGTTGTCCTTGTTGATGGTAAGCACCAGCAGCTGGGCCTGACATTGGCGCAGCGAGTCGATGGTGGGTTTCGACTTAGCCTTGTATTTCTCCTTTATGGCGATAAAATCTTCGCGTTTCTGGCCTGTAAGCTCCAGCTTGTCGGCGAGGTGTTCGCGTTTGGGACGGTTGCTAAGCAGCATGTAAAGTGTTGTTATGTTGCTTATTATCAGCAGTGCTATAAGCACCGACACTGTAATTCTTTTCCCTCTTTTGCTCATATTATTATATTATTGGAGGATTTCGGTGAAATAACTTGTCGACTCGCTGATGAAACCGTCGTCCGTCATGGAGTCGGAGTTGCCTGTGGTAAGCAGCAGTATGTTGGTAACAATGAGAGCGAGTATCATTGTCGAAACCACGCGGATGGCGATTTTCTGGCGTTGCGAGCTTGCGGCCCGACGCTGCTCAATCTTCTGCATAGTTCCGGCAAACGAGTGTGCTGTGCCTCCCATGGCACTGCAGTCCCGTTCGATGGTGGTTTGCAGGAAGTCGTCGAATTGAATGTCGTTGGTTGTCATAGTTGCTCCTTTTGTTTATATATCATTAGTACCCATTTTCTTTCGAATATTATTCTTTGCTCTGAAAATCAGCTGCTCCACAGCAGGGAGAGCCACTCCCATTATTTCGGCTATCTCTTTTTGCGGCATCTTCTCGTAGAAGAACATGGTAAACACCATATTTTGTCGTTTTGGCAGTG